>Ga0153945_1000580_pt1 | contig 11072 bp, 9 predicted proteins | sample TSNJ029MetaG_FD_104720 | JGI IMG/M metagenome (GOLD analysis project Ga0153945, IMG submission 104720) | Attine ant fungus gardens microbial communities from New Jersey, USA - TSNJ029 MetaG | ecosystem: Host-associated > Fungi > Mycelium > Unclassified | place: USA: New Jersey, Wharton State...
GATAATAAAACAATATCATTAACTACGGCATTATTTTTCGCATAAGTAACAGCTTCTTTTAATGTTGTTACAACCTTTGATCTGACCTTTAAATCATCTACTAAACGTTGTCCACAATCTCCATATCCGATAACCAGTTTGACTTTATCCATATATGGTAATAAAGAAGATACGTCCAATCTTTTTTCAAAACCACCTACCAATAAAATGATGGAAGAATCAAATGCTTTTAATGCAATCATTGTTGCATCAACATTTGTTGCTTTTGAATCATTATAATATCGAACACCATCCAATTCTCTTACAAACTCAATTCTATGTTCGACACCAACAAATCGATACATCACTTCTTGAATCATTTCTAAGTCAACACCTAGTTTCAAAGCAATAATCAATGCAATAATACAATTTTGAATATTATGCATACCCACTATGTTAATTTGCTTTGTATCTAACAAACATTGATTATTATGATAAACACAATCATTTTTTAAATAAAAATCAGCATTTTCATCTTCTAAAGAAAAACGAATGATTTGTGCATTTGGTTTCCTTTTATTTGTATAATTAATTATTTCTACATCATCTATATTTAGTAAAAATAAATCATGTTCATCTTGATTCATATAAATATTTGTTTTTGAATAATAATATTCCTCTAATGAACGCATATAATCCAAATGGTCAGGAGTTAAATTAATAATCGTACTAATCGCAGGTTTGAATGTTTGAATATTCAACAATTGAAAGTTAGATAACTCTAAAATAATGTAATGATTTTCATTATCAAACAGATTTTCCTCTAAGACTACTTCACATAATGGCCGCCCAATATTTCCTGCTGTATGCGTTATTTTAGGATATTTATTTTTAATTATTTCGTAGACTAATGAAGTCGTTGTTGTTTTACCATTGGTCCCAGTAATCGCTATATAATGTTGTTTTTTAGCAACTTGGAAGGCTAATTCTATTTCAGAATAGATAGGAATATTTCGTTCTTGAAGACGTTCAATAAACCATAATGTATATTTTATCCCAGGATTTTTAATAACAAAATCAAAATCCTCTTCAAACAATTCCTTAGGATGTTCTCCACAGACAACACTCACTCCTAAATTAATCAATTCTTGATACTCATTAAAGGAATTCTTATCTTTATACTCATTTACTACGACTTCAGCATCTAAATGCCTTAACAATTTAGCAGCTGCTAGACCACTTCTAGCAGCTCCTATAATTAATACTTTTTTATTTGCAAACAATCTACATCACCCCTATTAATACACCAATTACTCCTGCTAAGAAACCTCCAAACCAAAATGCTAATACGACTTGTTGTTCAGACCATCCCAACATCTCAAAATGGTGATGAATCGGTGCCATTCGAAAGAACCGTTTGCCTGTCATTTTATAATAAACCACTTGAATAATCACTGATAAAGCTTCAATCACAAATACAATTCCAATGACAATTAATAATAACTCTTGGTTTGTTAGAATAGCTAACGCTGCTAATAAACCACCTAACGCTAAAGACCCAACATCCCCCATAAATATTTTAGCAGGATGATAATTATAAAACATAAAAGCCAATAACGCTCCAATTGCTGCCATACCATAAGAAGCAATTGATGTTGACTTTTGCATTAATCCAAAGATAACAAATGGTGCAATTGCCATCATTGTTAATCCTGTCGCTAACCCATCTAATCCATCAGAAAGATTAACACCATTTGTAGCAGCGGTAAACATGAAATAAACTAAAACAGGATATAAGAAACCAATATTAACAGATGTCCTTGCAAAATTAATATAGATAGTTGTCGTAAAATTAGGAATTAACCATAAAGCTAATATGTAAAACCCAATAGCGACAACTGACTGTAATAAATACTTATGTAAAGGAACTAATCCTTTATTACTTTTCTTTACAACAATTAAGTAATCATCTAATAATCCAATAGCTCCATTGGCTACAAACGCAAAAGTAAGTAAAAAAACATAGGGATCCAATATTGTACTTGGTCTTATAATAATCACAGCTAAGATAGTGGCTATAATAAATACAACTCCCCCCATTGTAGGAGTACCATTTTTTACTTTATGTGATTGTGGTCCCTCTTCTCTTTCAATTTGACCAAACTTCAAACGATGTAAAAATGGAATAAACTTTGGCATAACAAATAAACAAATTAAATATGCCAACACAAAACTAGCTATAATTCTTACAAATGCAAAACTACGTAATATATCCATGACTAACTCCCCTCAATTGCCTTTAAAATTTCCTCTTTATCACTAAAATGAATTTTCTTTGCTCCAATGATCTGATAATCTTCATGACCCTTTCCTAACACTGCAATGATATCATCTTTTCTTGCCATTTCGATTGCCTTTTTAATGGCTTCTCTTCGGTTTACTATAACATAATAATTCGAATAATTCAACCCATTCGTCATATCAGCTAGTATCGCATTTGGATCTTCCATTCTAGGATTATCAGATGTTAAAATTGCAATATCACTATGTTGACAAGCTAAATTTGCCATGATAGCCCTTTTCGATTTATCCCGATTACCACCACATCCTAAAACTGTAATAATACGGTTTTTCTTTAATTCATTTAAAAAAGATAAAATATTAATAATTCCACCAGGCGAGTGAGCATAATCTACGATTGCTACATAATCTTGACTGTAGACTTTCTCCAATCTTCCTCTAATACACGTTACTTGATTTAGTAATTCCACAATTTCTATTTGTCGATAACCTAGTACTTGCATAGTACAATAAATAGCTAAACAATTATAGATATTAGCCATTGAAAGCAATTGATTTTTTACTTGATATCCATCAATATCAAAAGAAGTCGTATATAGATCTAATCTAACATTCATTGCTTGTACAGTTGAAGGCTCATGAATACTGTAGGAATAGACATTTGCTTTTGTTAAGGCAGGCAGTTGTTTTCCATATTCATCATCAAAATTGATAATAGCTGCTGCAGTACTTTTTAAATATTTAAATAATATTGCTTTTGCATTAAAATAATCTTTCATATCTTTATGAAAATCCAAGTGGTCCTGTGTCAAATTAGTAAATATAGCAATATCAAATTGAATGTGTCGTACTCTATCTAATATTAAGGCATGAGAAGAAACTTCCATAATCACAGTTTTTATACCTAAATCTAACATTTTCTTTAAACATCGCATTAAAATAAGTGGATCGGGTGTTGTATTATCTAAAGCAATACAGCCATTTGGATAATATAATCCATTGGTTCCAAAAACACAGCACTTTTTATTTAGTTTTATCAAACACTGATACAACAACGTAGTAATTGAAGTTTTCCCATTTGTTCCAGTAACACCAATAAATGATAAGTGATCACTTGGTTGACCATAAAAGAAATATGCTAATTCAATCATTATATGATAAGCATCAGCATTAACAATTGTAGCAATTCCTTCTATTTCTCTTTCACTAATAATTAATTTTGCACCTTTCTCAATCGCAGATGCTACAAAATCATGACCATCTGATAAACTACCATGTAAAGCAACGAAGATATCATTTTTCTGAACTAATCTTGAATCTAATTGTATCTCATTGACTTCAAAATCGAAATCAAGTGTAATTCCAACTTTCTTTAATAACTCTTTTGCTTTCATTCATTATTCTCCTAACATTATTTTAATTGTACTTCCTTGTTCTACTTTTTCATTTACTCTAGGTAATTGGTCAATGACTTTAGTTCCTTCTCCAATAAATTCAAATCTAAAATATTCTGATTTTACTTCGCTTTTTGTTTTACCAATATAATTTTCAACTAAATAGTAGTATGAATCTTCCCAAGTTTTGACTTTTTCTCTTTGGCTAGTTACCTTTTCAACCCCTAAACTAGGTAAAATATCAACCAACATACTTCTTACAATTGGTCCTACCGTCGTACCTCCATATTGTATCGCATTTTTGGGATTATCCATGGCTACATACAGCACAATTTCTGGATTATCTGCAGGAGCAATTGTGAGAACCGATAAAATATATTCTCCACTTCTATAGCTTCCATCAACTGCCTTTTGGGCTGTCCCAGTTTTCCCACCAATTCGGTAACCTTCAATATAGGTAGTTCTCGCACCACCATCACTAACAACACTTTCTAAAGCATCACGCATTAATGCTGATGTCTCTTCTGTGATGACTTGTCGAACTAGATTGGTTTCTGCTTTATATACTACTTCGTTACTCATAGGATCAATGATTTCATCAACAATATATGGTGTATACAAATACCCACCATTCACGACAGCACTAACTGCTGTTACTAGCTGAATTGGTGTAATTGAAATTCCTTGTCCAAATGAAACAGTCGCTTGTTCTAATTCGTTAAAATTTTCATAAGAAAACATAATCCCAGCAGATTCCCCTACTAAATCAACTCCTGTTTTCTTAGTTAAACCAAAAGATTCTATATAATTCCAAAGATTATCTTTACCTAATCTTCTACCAATCTCTACAAAACCTGGATTTGATGAATTCTGCAATACTTGTCGAAACGTTTGTAATCCATGACCACCTTTTTTCCATGATTTTATTCTAGCACCACCAACATACTCATATCCATTATCGTAATAGGTTTGATTATCTAAATCAATCAAACCTTCATTCAAAGCACTTGCCATTGTAATAACTTTAAATGTTGATCCAGGTTCATATGTCATCCAAATAGGAATATTTTGATTGTAAATCGTAGCATCATAATCTTGATAATTATTTGGATCATAATCAGGTTTGGAAGAAATCGCTAAAATTGCTCCTGTTTTGGGATTTATAGCAATTGCCCAAATACCCTCAGGATTATATTTTTCATAAGCATTCTCTAATTCTCTTTCTACAATATCTTGTATTTCTTTGTTAATCGTTAATTTTATATCAAAGCCTTCCATAGGTTCAACATATTCACTTGGATATAATGCAAGATTTTGACTTTTAGCATCCATATAATAATTGATGCTTCCATTCACGGCTTTCAAATACTCATCATATTTTAATTCTAATCCAACCAAGCCTTGGTTGTCAATACCAACGAAACCAAGTGTGTGAGATAAATAATTGCCATTAGGATAATAACGAATTGTATCTTTAATTAGATACACACCAGATAGTTTTAAATTATCAATTGCTTTCGCTGTTTCATCATCTAATTGTCTTCCCTCAGGGGAAATTCGAATAATAGAAGCAGATTTCGTGATTTTTTCATAGAGTGCTGTCTCATCAGTTCCTAAAATTACTGCTAATTTATTAGCACAGGAAACTGGGTCTTGAATCTGATTCGGAATCACAACCAAACTTGACGTCGTCAGGTTGGTTGCTAATACTTCACCATTTGTTGCTAGTATTTCACCACGATCTCCTTCAACTGGAAAACTACGCTGCCATAACTCACTAGCTTTTTCTTTTAGTAAAGAATAACTAACGATTTGACTATAGGCTAATTTTAAAAGAATGACCATAAATATTGCCATCACTGCATACATTACTAATTTCAACTTTTTCTGTATTAATTGATAAGTCATAAATATCACCTATCCAAAATATATGCAAAATAGCAAGGTACTAGACCTTGCTATCATTCATTTAATATAATTGTGGTTCCCATTTCTATAATTTCGCCACCAGCTAGGCTTTGTGAAGTAACAGTACTTGCATCATTTCGATACTCTACTGTGATATTTAATAATGATAAATAATTAATTGCATTTTTCCTACTCCAACCTGTCATATCTGGCATAATATATTGACTAGCATCACTTAATAAGAAGATAGTGTCCGTATTACTTACTGTGACACCTTTATTTGGATACTGCCCAATAATAACACTTCCATCTCCTACTACTACAGTTTCAAAACGATTTGTATTTAATTGTTTTTTTACATAATCAATACTTTGATTAGTATAGGATGGTAATTCAATCTCTTTGACATCTACTGAGATTTCATTACCACTATAGTTTAATGTTGATAATGATAGATTTGTCATATATTTTACGACTTCACCCATTTTTTTAGAATTACTAGTATCTGTTGGTCCTTGACATCCAATCATGATAATAATAGCTGGATCATCATAAGGTGCCATTCCTACAAACGAATAGGACATTTGCCCTTTTATGTAACCACCTTCTACTGTATCTGCTATCTCACCAGTTCCTGTTTTTCCTGCAATGGTAACCTCATCCATACGATATGGTGTTCCAGTTCCTATTTCTGTATTATTAACGACTTCTTTTAGTAATTCACTTACATGAGCAACTGCCTCAGTTGAATATATTTGATCACTATATGTTGTTTTAGCAACATATTCTACATTCCCATCAGCATTAACAACACGTGATACAATATATGGGTTCACCATTTTGCCATCATTCGCAAACACAGAATAGGCTCTCATTAGCTGTATAGGTGTTACTGAAGAAGCTTGACCAAAACCAATCGATACTGTATCAATGACACTGCCAGTCCACAAGTTATTTTGTCCAGAAGCAGTGTTAAATCCATCTAATTCATAGCTACTAAAAAAACCTAGATCATATAATGATTGTATATATTGATCTTTATTCATCACATCATTTATTAAAGACACGATGGCAGTATTACTAGAATGAATTAAGCCTTCGTCATAGGGAATACTTCCCCATCCATATGTATTCCAGTCTTTAATACGGTCTTCTCCTACCCATACTGTTCCAGATTGATAGAGTGCTTGTCCGTTATATACATTTTGATTAATCGCCTCCGCATAGACAAATGGTTTCATAACTGAACCAACTTCATAGGCATAATCAAAGAAATAATTTGTATAATTATCAATGACTAGTTCATTTAAATTAAAATCAGGCCAACTAGACATGGCTAGCATCCGTCCAGTTTTCGCTTCCATAACACCACACCAAACTCTTTCAGCTGTGGATTCCTCTAAAAATCGTTCTAAACGTATTTCCAACATATTTTGCAGATTACTGTCAAAAGATAGATAGACATCGCTACCATCTACTGCCAGTTTCTCACGAATCACACTATTTGGTAATGAATAGGTCTGACTTGAGTTGGTTAGATAGACAACACTTCCATCAGTTCCAGTTAATACATTATTCATTACTCTTTCTATACCCATTTCACCAATCACTAGTTTTTTATTATCTCCATTTGGATCTGGTCTGGCATAGCCAACAACATAGGAAGAAAAATGATTATAATAATAAATTCGTTGCGTATGTGCTACAAATTCTAACCCATTGATTCCTAGATTTTCAATCTTTTCTTTTTGTAGTCCTGTTAAGTTTGCTCCAGCACTTCCAAATGAGGCTTCTACTCCACCCTCCCTAGTTAACTGAGTTAATATATATTCTTCCGTTGTTCCTAATATAGGAGCTAATTCTCTTGCAGCGTATGCTGGATCATCAACATAAGCAATCTGCCCAGGATATGAGGGGCGATTCTCATCAATATAAGCTTTTAATTGATAGACTGTTTTATCCTCAGCAATCACTGCCCCATCATAAGAATAAATTTTCCCTCTACGTGCATAGAGGGTTTCTTCACGCTCACCTTGCGTTTCTCCATAAGCAGAGATGTCTCTACCACTAATAAAATGTTTACCAGTAAGGGTGAGATATAAAATATTAATCACTAATAAAACTGTTAATCCTGAAAATACTAAAAATAAAAATCGAGTATAGAAATTATTATTTCTTTTCATTAATGATTACCTGTTGTCAATGAAACCATAGCGGTTTGGTCTCCTTGATATATATATCCTTGTGCAATTGCTATTTGAGAAAGGTATTGAAAATCAACTTTATTTGCAATTTCTATTTCTAATCCATCAATAGAAGCATCTAGTCGTTTATTTTGTTCCTCTACTTTTTGAATGTCTGCACTTAATTTTGATTCATATGAATTTAGCAGAACGCTTCCAAAAATGACAAAAATAGCAGTACACACAAATACTGTTTTTCCTATTCTTTCTAAACTGATTTTTCTCTTATTGTTCATGATGTTCAATCCTTTCTATAATTCTTAACTTTGCTGAATGAGAACGATGATTATTTAATAATTCTTCTTCACTAGCGATGATTGGTTTTTTATTTACCAATTTAAATTTTGGTTCTAGTTCCTTAGGTATATAAGGAATGCCTTTTGGTATTGCTGGTATTGTAGAAACCTCTTTGAAAAGTTGTTTACATATACGATCTTCTAATGAATGAAACGTAATAACAGCAATTCTAGCATTCGGTTTTAGTATATCTAAAGCATCTTTCAATGCTATTTCAAATACATGTAATTCATCATTGACTGCGATTCGTAAGGCTTGAAATGTTTTTTTTGCTGGATGTCCTTTTTTTCTTAAGACACTCGCTGGTAAAGCAGATTTAATGACCTCTACTAATTCGAATGTTGTTGTGATTGGTTTGTTTTCTCTAGTCTTCTCTATTTTATGAGCAATATTTTTCGCGAATTTTTCGTCTGCATATCGATATAGAATACTGACAATATCTTGATACTTCCACTCGTTGACAATTTCATAAGCACTCAAAGTGTTTCTTACATCCATTCTCATATCTAATCTTGCTTCATGATTGTAACTAAATCCCCTACTTACTTCATCAAATTGATAACTAGAAACTCCTAAATCAAACAAAATACCATCAACATTTTCCACATCTCTTTTTTTAAGTTCTTCTTTTAAATTTCGAAAATTAGAATTAATAATTGTAAAATTGTCACTGATTTGTTTTAGCTTATCTGTTGCTGCATGTATTGCATCTTGATCTTGATCAAAACAATATAAATGACCAGTTGTTAATCTTTTTAATATTTGACTACTATGCCCGCCAGCGCCTAATGTAGTATCGACATATTTACCATCTTTTTTAATGTTTAATCCTTCAATTGATTCATTTAATAATACTGATGTATGTTGAAACATTAGAAATCAAACCCATCCAATTCTTCTGCTATTTCTTCAAGATTGGCTGCTTCATCTTCTAAATAGCTATCCCAAGTGACGGAATCCCAAATTTCGACATGATTCCCTGCTCCAACTATGGCACATTCTTTAGTTAAGGACGCTACCGTTCTTAAATGGTTAGGGATATTAATTCTACCCATTTTGTCAATCTCACATTGCGTTGCTTTTGAAATGATTAAACGAATAAATGTTCTGGCTTGTTTTCGATTCGATGGTATCTTTTGTAATTGGGAATAAAAGTTTTCCCATTCTTCTTCGGTGTAGACTGAAAGGCAACCATCAAATCCACGGGTAACAGTAACAATACTTTCGAATTTATCCCGAAACTTAGATGGCAATGTAACACGCCCTTTGGCGTCTAAATTGTGCCGATATTCACCCATGAACATATTAATCACCCACATTCTCCCACAACGAAACACTTTATACCACTATTATAGTATAAAACAACTTGAAAGTATAGAAGAAAATAAAAAAAAGATATAAAAAAGATTATTGCTAGCTAACAATAATCTTTTTTATATCTTGCATAGATGTTATTTTTATACGTATGTATAAAACTTATAGATGTAATCAGTACTATACTATCTTACTTCTTAACAACATAAATAAATAATCGAAATATCTACTTTTCATTAAAAATAAAAAAACCCATAATAGGGTATTTTTTATAAAACTTGTTTTCCATCATAGTATCCACAGTGTTTACATACTCTATGAGACACGTTGTATTCTCCACAGTTAGAGCATTTAACTAGGGTTGGAGCTGCAAGCTTAAAATGTGTTCTTCTTTTTCTTTTTACTGTTTTTGACACTCTTCTAAATGGTACTGCCATGTTTTATACCCCCTTAATTTTTATCCTTAAAATAATCTTTTAATTTCGCTAACCTAGGATCAATCAAATCTTCTTGATCAAGATCCTCTTTTTCATTAATAACTTTCCAACCTTTACCCTCTTTCTTAAACGTAGCTCCTTCTTTAATTACTCTTGAAGGAACTTCTAGCATAATATGTTGGAAAACTATTGGTGTTATATCCACAATATCTTTCTTAACTTCGTGAATATCCTCCTCTTCATTATGTACTTTAACAAAAGAAAAGACTTCACACGAGTTAATATAAAATGGATATTCAACATTTTCTAATGTTAAAGCACATGCTAGAATCATGACACCTTTTACATTTACATCAACAATTAATTGGTTTCCATTTTTAACCAATTGTCCATGCCCGCTTACGATGATATCTTTTAAGTCTCTTAGCTTTAAACTATCTATCGCTGCTTGACTAAACGTAATCTCTTCCAAGAAATCAAACGTATAGCTTGGTTGCTTCATAATCCATTGTTTATCCCATTTCAAAAAAATCACCTCAACTAGCGCAACATTAATTATATAGAAGATTAGTTTTTATGTCAACTTTTTATCTAAATTAATTAAGCAAACTAAAGTGAAAAGTTAAATTCCACTATAAAGGGAGTGAAGTTGAAGTTAGTCGTACAGTAAGTTCTAGTAGAATTTACTCTTTCCATCTATAATTAGGTTCGATTCCTTTTCTTTCTACGAAGGAGTTGACTACTATGTCGTCTACTAACAAAAACAAACACTTCACTTTAGAAGAAAGAAGAATCATTCTTACTGGTATTACCAACGGCTCTACCAAAGTGGCAATCGCCAAAACTCTAGGAAAGGAAAAGTCAACGATTGGTAAAGAAATCAAATTGCATCGTGTTTTGAAACACAAGTCTTCCTTGCTTTCACAATGTTCCAACTATAAACACTGTTCTCGTCATCGTGTTTGTAGTAATGTCTGCCCTGATTATAAAAAACACTATTGTCAACGGCGAGATCGCTCTCCTGGTGCTTGTAATGGTTGTGACTCCTACAAGAACTGTCGATTCGACAAGTATTATTATTCGCCTGAAGAGGCTCATAAAGAATACAAACAGGATCTTGTTGACTCTAGAAGTGGTGTCAACCTTACTCTCAGCGAAGCAAAAGAACTTGGTACTATCGTTAAACCATTAATTGAGCA
>Ga0153945_1000585_pt1 | contig 11045 bp, 7 predicted proteins | sample TSNJ029MetaG_FD_104720 | JGI IMG/M metagenome (GOLD analysis project Ga0153945, IMG submission 104720) | Attine ant fungus gardens microbial communities from New Jersey, USA - TSNJ029 MetaG | ecosystem: Host-associated > Fungi > Mycelium > Unclassified | place: USA: New Jersey, Wharton State...
ACGATCATATTAATTTAGATGTTTGTATCAAACAGCAAATATTTCATAATACTCTCCACAAATATAACTCTTTCAACTTCCTAATATGCTATGATTAGAAGCTTGTTTTCAGTTTCTAAATACCCGATTTTGGGATAAAATCAGGATTATTTAATAATAGCGATGACTATATTTACAATTGTAGATAACAGCATAACTGCTGTTATAACAGTAATCCATTTTGTGAGTTTGACCATCAACTAATTCCATAGGCTATAGCAAACTTGAAACTTCGTCTAGGCATCGTTGCACATGAACACGCGCTTGGGAATCTTCGGACATTTTTTCATGTTGCTCTAAAATATTTTCCTTCCATTTCTGTGCTTCTTGTATTTGCCCTGCAAGTGCATATGCTCTGCATAATTCGCCTCTAATAAAATGTTTTCTTCTTTGATCCGTTGTTTTCTGATGTAGTTCCCACGCATGTTTATAAGACTGTATCGCAAAATCATAGTCTTTATTTGCTCTATATACATCCCCCATGGATTGGAAAACTCGAGCTTTACCTCCGTTATTTCCCAACCTTTCATACTCTATCATAGATAATCCGAAATAATGCTCTGCTGCTATACATCCCCCTAGTTCTGGCTTGCTTTCCATAATACCCCAAAGAAGAAATACTTCTGCAAGATTTTCATAGTCTTCCTTTTCACCACATAAATCTACTACTCTTTCATAATACTCCCGCGCAAGCTCATAGTTGCCTCTTCGACTCGCGTCTGCCCCCAACTTAATTAATGATTTGGGAGCAAGATCGTTGATCACTTTTGATAATAAATCTTTAGACTCCATTTCATATACTTTTGCTTTTTTTCCATAATTCTTTGCTAAAATGTTCTGGAGAATACTTAAGCTAGCGAGCACGTCGAATAATTCTAGGTTGTAATTTAACTTCCGATAAATTTTTTCAGCATCCTCATAACATTTTATCGCTTTTTCAATATTTCCATTTTGGTATTCCTCTTCGCCTTGTGCAGAGTATTTCTTTGCAAGCAGATATTCTACAGATGGTTTCTTTTCACACACTGATTTATTATTACCGTTTGCAACTCTGAAACATATATTTTTTTCGACATCTTTAACTTCCCACTCCCGGGAAGCTGATGGTAAATAGATTACTTTTGTTGAGTATTCATATTTATTTATATCTACTTGAATAATCTGACATGCCAACTTATAGGTATTAGGTTTGTAAGTTGCTCCGGAGGTGAAAACATAGGCTTTGTTTTCTAAATAAGATCCCGCTCGGATTTCACCATGAACATGACCGTTTAATATAATATCCGAAAATTTCAATATAGTATCTTGTGTAATAGGTTCGTTGTTAAACACTCGTTGCTCTGTAATATGCATGTTATTCAATGGGTGATGAAATAGTGTTATTTTAAGACTCGTGTCCCGTCCAATAGATTTTTGAATATCTAAAGCCAATTGCTCACCAATCCATAAATTTCCTAAATCTTCATTATCTTTGCAACACCATGCCGAATTTAGAACCACAAAATTAACACCATATAATTCGCGGTAGCCATATAAGTATTTTATTAAATTATCACTATCGACTACAGCACTATTTTCAAGTGGCGAAATATTAAAATTTTTACAGAATTGCACATAGTTTTTGAAATGACTGCTCCGCCGATGTATTTTGCCTTCTGAAAGATATTTAGTAGAATCATTATAACTGCTAATCGAATTTGAAAATTCTGCTTCGCTCCTGTCTATATCGTGGTTGCCTGGGCAAAAAATAAAGTTTTCATGTGATAAACCTATCCCCTCAGACAGTTTATTGAACCATATTGATGCTTGCATATAATCGTCCATATGTGCTCTCCAGCCAATATCTCCTGAAACTGCAACAACATCTGGCTTCCATGTTTGCGGAATACTTTTTATAGTTTCAATCAAGTTTTCAAGAATATAATCACGTTCTTTAAGTGTAACAGTTGTAATTACATCACCTTTATCATTTTTGAAATGTTCTGCACCAAAATGTAAATCTGACAAATGAAGAACATTTACAAATCTCTTATTCATAGAAAAATCTCCTTTTGAACTTCCTATTATTGCAATAATTTACTGTTCCAGTAAATGAAAATTCCGGTTTATCTCCTATTCCATGCCAGAACACAATATTAAAAAATACCAGAGAAATATCTCCAGCGTACCTTTCCTGTTTTATTTCCACTTACAGGTATATTACCACAAAATGTAGAATAGGTAAATAGTACCATGTAATTACATGATGTCATACAAACAACTTTCTTTGGCAGATATTTTTACAGATTGCCAAGATAAATTTGATAATGACAAATTTCCTGATGCTTCCAAATTTACACGCTTCAAACAGGATTTCCTTCCAGACTTACAATTGATGTTTGACCGCCTCGTCGATCTGACAGAACCAATCTGCCAAAATATTTATCTTTCACCATGACTTCCCATGCCGCCTCTAACTCGGCTATTCAGCAGATGTATATTAATGGACATTTCTGCTATGCCTTTAAATTTGGCATCACTAGGAATTGTCCGGGATATTACCTTTTACAATCAGGATTAATGCAGATGGGATTCCCTGTTGTCCAAACGACCCAACCCTTCCAAACTAACCAGAATATATTCTTTCCCATGGTACGACAAGAATGGGTGGGGTACTGTTAGGCGAGTATTGTTTGATATAGTAACATTATAGTTTGTGGGTGAAATTGAATAGGTTGAATCCATACTACTATTTTGAGCATCTTCTTGCCGAAATACCAAAACTCATCGATGATAATATTTAACGGAGACAAGAGTCATTACAAATACAACACATGGTTTTTCATATCTTTACATTAGAAACGGATATGATTCACAGTCTGTCATTGACATTTTTAACAGACTCTACCTTGAACTCAGACACCCAATCCACCTCCATGATTTCACCTGGTTTTCGTTTGATGTGGAGGGTAGCTTTCTTTGAAGATGCATTGTACCAGACTATTTTCTAATAGCGAGAATAATTTGCCCCCAATTCTTGTAATCTTGCAATTCTGCCATCACTATGTGGGTGTGATGCATATAGTGCTTTAAGCAACCCATTTTCCGGTGTAGAACACATTACATTATCCAATACTATTGCCAGATCTGTTCCAAACCCAAGCTTACATGCATATTCATCTGCAACATATTCATTTTGCCGAATTGACCACATTAAGAATAACATACAAAATTTAGTCCATAACCAAATCATTACAGAAGAAACACTGCCCATAAGCGCGATTAATATACCTGCAAAAAAGTTTCTTGTTCCTATTGCAAGCAAACCACAGATTGCCGTAATTGTCCAGCACATCACCTTAATTAACAATAAACAACCGGAAATAAATAAATTCCCGCCGCCAATTAACAATTGTATAACTGAATGCTTATATACAAGGTGCCCCACTTCATGAGCGAAAACAGCCATAATTGCATCGTCCGACAAATTCAACAACCCATCTGTTACACATATTGTATTCTTTCCTATGGCAAATGCATTTGGTGATTGGTCATGAATAATTTTCAACCTGATTGAGTTCACCATATCTGGAGTTCTTTCTTTTGCTTTATTGAAAACCACTTCAAGTAATGGAATTAATCGTATTTTATAATCTTTTCTTTTAATTTCATGTGCGCCTGCCAATGATGCAAGTATCCATTCCCCCACAGGAGATAAGCTGATTAAAACCATTGTAAAATACACACCAAGCAAAAGAGTTGCGTTTTCCCATGAAATTCCATTTGGGAAAAAAACTTTCAGCAATAAAAAAATATTTAATGCAAAAAATATTATTATACCCAGATTAGATATTCTGATAATACGTCCTAAACGATGCCATACATCCAATAAAACCACCACCTTTCCAAATCTAACTTTATTCTAACGTGGATTTATCGACAGCTTTAAACACCTCTGCTGCGTATTTTTTCATTCTGATGATTTCTTCAATTGTAAATTCTGATGGAGCTTTTCCAATTAAGTTAAGTTCTCCCTCAACTCCCTTCTCAGGAATGATTAAGTTTACATACTTTCCCTCAGCGTCTTGTTTAAACATTTCTATATACGTCTGATATAAAATATTTTCTTCCATAACAATCAACTCCTCCAATCTACGAATAATTATGTTCATGAACATGAATATATATGTAAGTGTGACCATCCCTTATTGTTTCTGCAACACTATCAGCTACATACTGAACTCCCGATGGAGCAAGCACCTCTTCCTCATTACCGTTATATGTTGCAAGATGTGTTATACTTGCACCACTTAAATTTTCAGCCAAAACGAACACCATTCTAACAGGTTCATCACCATATGCAAACCGCTGAGCAATATCCTCTGAAGTAGACCAACTTGAGGGACCAAGCATATCAATTGTCTGTGACGATAGTATTTGCTGTGCCACTTCGTTTGACACATTTATTCCTCTAAATATTGTACCCTCCCACTTAAGAACACTATTGACATATTCATCCACATTATTTAAAGCGTTCCAGAGTCGTTCAGGAACATTAGGATTATTATAGGCATATCGAATATCGTTATAAAACGGACCAGAGTAATCATGCAAACTATCCAATAATTCTTCAGAACGTGTTATACTTATATCTCGTCCAGAACCATTCTTAACATCACTAATCACACCAGCTATTTGTCCATCCCTACTGTCTATAATTCCTCGGTGTTCTGTCTGTTTGGTTGATGTATATGGTGATATAGGAGTTTGTAATATGTGGTTAGTTACCACACTTTCTTCTATGTACAAACCATTTCCATTAAAATTAACATCATTATATTCCTGTAATGCTTTTGAAAGTTGCAAGACATACTTTTCTCCTTGCAATAAGCTCTTTAAAATACTGTTCAGTGCCTTAGTGCTGTCTAGTACTATATCGCCTAATTCTTTATACTTTCTGTCATTCCAGTCAACTTCAAGTTGCCGATACTTTGTCAATATAGAAACTCTCGTGGTTTCTATACTACTTACTGCTGCTTGCATATTTTTCGCAATCAGCAATAGTTCTGCTATATCTGAATTAATAATCCCCAAAAAACCATCTCCTTTGAATTTATCAAAGCACACTTGCTATGCCATGAAACGTATTCTCTTACAGCTTATTCTCCATATATAGTTTTATTTCAGATGTTGATGGTAAAATATATGGTTTCATTTGGAATGTATTCTTTATGCCATCCGTATAGTAGACTGTATTATCCCTCAAGCCTGGTACCGAAATATTTTCTATTAAACAGTCTGCATCGTTTGCCCCAAGAGAGAATATTATACGTTCCGGGAACTTTGTGAGAAGATTTTCACCATAATACATTGTTTCTCTTACAGTTTGATATTCCAAAGAGGTTACTACAAAATGAATTCCAAATCCCGAACCATCTTCTATCAACTTTACTAGCTTTTCGCCTGTGGATAAATTGTCGTCATTACACTTAGCTGCAAACATATTATTAATTGCTGCAAACGGGTCAGCAGATGTATTCTCCTCAATAACTATTGAATCGTCCTCAATATAGTCGCTCTCATCAAGCATCTCTCCCTTAAACATTGTCCTCACTATATCCAGGAACTGAAGATTCTTTATTATTAGGAAAATCACATCATCGCTGTTCTGTTTTTTCCATGCTTGATATTTTTTATATATATCCCTGATATATTTAATGATATCCCCTCTGTCTTCTGCTACCTTGAATCGAGAACTGGCTTCAGTTAGTGCATCATAAAATCCTTCGGAAGTATTATCTCCAACTAACCTATCTCCATCAATACAGTACACACTTGTGTTCTTATTCAACAATGCAGAAATAATGTAGTTGTTTGACACTAAGTTAGCCATTCTTTCGTTAGATCCACAAACAAGAAGATTATGTTTCTTTTTCTTATCAATACAAAGTACAAATGGCGGTGCAACCTTAATAAGGGTACCTAAATGTATAATTACAGGCAGTTCCTCTGTGTATCCGATTCCAGCGTTTCGATAATAGTCAAAAAGTTCAACTGTTCTTCCACCTTCAAATGTTTGCAAAGTATACGGTTTATCATTAAACTTCGCGCTTATCAATTGCAAATAATATTTCTGTGTATCGTCATCGCAATAAGCTGCTCTAAAACCAACATTAGGCAGTTCCGTATAATCAAGATTCATAACTGCCGTACCTATTGGTCCCTTCATCATGCTCATAGCTTTGATTTCATTCTGGTCAGAGAATAGATATCTTGCGTCATTTTCACCGCATTTCAATCCTACACGTATACGCATCTGCTCAATTGTTCCATGAGAAAGAGTCAAATCCGAAATAACCTTCGTGGACTGAGTAGCCATAAGCAAGTGAATCCCAAAGGCTCGGCCTTCAGTCACTATACGTTTGGTTAATTCAGCGCAATTCATTGCAACTTTTCTATTGGTAGAATCATTAAAAAGAATCTGGAATTCATCCATGATTACAAGGATACGTGGTAATGGCTTTCCTATAGCTTGTGTATATCCTTTCAAACTGGTTTTTCCTGATTCTTTAAATAACACTCCACGTTTCTCCATCTCTTTTACGAGATTTTCAAGAATACTTTCTCCAAACTCCTGCATTGCATCCAGAGCTAAAAGCTGAATATGAGGTAATTTAACTGATTCATATACTTTAAACTCTGTACCACTCTTGAAGTCCATTAAATACAGATGTAATTGCTCTGGGCTATAGTGCAGCATACTGCTCATAATAAGTGTATGTAAAAATGTAGATTTTCCTGAGCCTGTAGCACCTGCAATCAACCCATGATGAGATGAGCCCTCTCCAATAGTTATATTGATTATTAAATCACCATCTCCAACGCCAACTGGAATTGTTAATGCTTTTGCAGAATTATATGCAAACAAATCTTCAGCAAGAATATCTTTGAAAGAAAGTCCCTGCTTCTTTATGATTTCACTTTTTTCTACATAATCAAAAGTGAATCTATCAATGTCTCTATTATCAAGCTTTTCTGGAATTTTAACTCTAAGGTTATACGGCAGCAAAACATAATTTTCATCCTTATAATCAACTAATGCACAGTACCGTGTAATACCCTCTAACCTCTCATCTATGCTTTCATATTTTGAAAATGTAATTCCTGGATTGTAACAAATAACAACATAGACTCCACACTTATTTCCGTTACGTAAAATATTAGAAAGTAAATCCAAACTTCGTCCATCCATTCCACTCGGAAAATCATATAAAACAAGCAATGTAATGGCTTCAGCACGGTTAGGTGTGTTGAGATTATAATCAAGAATATCTCTATATCTGTTTCCCAATTTGTCCTGAATAAACTCATCTATTTGGATATTGACTTTTTGCAGTCTCTCATACATTGCCTCCTGGTTTGTATATATTTTTTGATCAAAAACATCAGGACAGCGCTTACGAAAATCTAAGAATGGAATGATACTATTTCCTCGCTGCTCTACGTCAAATAAACAAATATCAACCTTGGAAACAGGCATTAAAGATAAGAAACTCCATATAACATGGTGACTATATACAAGCATTTTTTCTTTGCTATTTTCAGGGCAATTCAAAAAAAGGTTAAACGAATTTTTCAAATCAAAGGTTAATGGCAATTCGACATATCCTGTTTCATCTTCTTTAAAGCTGCCTAAACCAAACTTTTCGAGAATTTGATGATAATCAATGCTGTCCGAAAAAATATCTGCTGGGTACATTACATTTCCCAGTGTTATAATGGACGGGAATGACGCTCCTATTTCCTGCACTTGCGCATAGTTCTTCTCATAAGAATCCATCATACTACAAATATAAGAAATGTGAGAATCCAATTCCATAGGATCGCATTCATCAACCAACTTTTTGATAAGTGGAGAAAAAGCTATTCCTCTATTTTTAATGCCTTCAAATATAAGCATATATTTGTTGACAAACTTTACAAAATCAGCTTTTTCCGGCATTGCAAAATATGACAATGGCAATCCTCGCAGGATAAAATTCTGCCCATTTTGTGTTATCCCTGTAGATAAATCGTATATAGCCTTAATATTCTGTTCGAATTCCGCTGACCACATACCTTCAATCTTAGGCTGATATGTAATAATCGTATAGATACCACACCTGTTTCCATTTCGTATAATACTTCTTAATTCTGCTAAAGTACGCTCATCAAAACCTTTCGGGAAATCATATAAAACTAAAAGTTCTACTTGTACACTATACTCATCATGGTCTATGGCATAATCGAAAATAGTATCATACTGATTGCCTAATTTTTCCTGCAAAACTCCTTCTATATATTCATTGAGTTTTGCAATCTTTATTGCTACATCATCACGATTGATATATATTTTTTCTCCAAACAGCTCAGGCAGTACCTTCATCACATCAAAATACGGTGATATACTATTGCCCCGATTTTCAGGATCCACGATACCATAAGTTAACTTTTCAATCGGCATAGCTGATAGTAAACCAAACATAATAGAATGCGTAAAAGATTGTACAGTCGTTTGATTACTATTATCACTTATTACCATCCAAACCGAGGCATCTGAAAGAGACAATGCAATCGGGAATCTAATTACACCATCCACTAATAATTTATCACACTTCTCCCTAATAACTGATGCTATTATTTTAGATTGCACGAAGAAATCCACCTTATAATCTATAAACATCATGTTCAATACGCCATCTAAAACCTCATCAGTTGAATTAACCTTAAAAATGATGCTATCATAGTGTGTTATTAATGCATATAGATAATCAACAAATTCATCCGGAAGTATATTATCAAGTTCAGCATAGATTTTTTCCGCAACCTCATCTAATGTATTAAGGTACTTATTTTCAAATGCATCCATTTCATTACTGTGACGCTCTGTTAAACCTCCGCGCTGTGTTAAATAATCCTCCTTTAATGATGAAAGGTTTTCATCAATAATAGGAGGCAATTCTTTTTCAATTTCCTGCACAAATGCTGTGACGGTATTACGCAATACAATCAGTTCCTCATAATCCCTTTTCCTTTTACTTGAAAAGAAATAATTCAACCCATTTATCAATCCAGGAAGAATATCTTCAGAATACTTTTTGAACAGCACATTAAAACTATCCTGAATTTCAATTAAAGCAGTAAAATAGTCTACTGCGTTATCATATTCGGAGCTGGTTTTATCAGACCATAGTTCTTCCTTTTTCTTCTTGGTTTTCACATAATACTTGTCTGCTGATGACAACTTTTCATCCAATTTTGTTATTTCCGATAGAATCCTTTTAGCATCACTAATGGTCTTTTGGGATTTATTTCTTATAGCAGTACAATTATCACGGTAACTACTCTCCAGGCTATTCAAAGCGTTATTATGTCTGAATTGAAGATTTTCTTTGTCTCTGTCATATGTTGTCTGCGTTACATTGATTAATGTTTCAGCAGTATCTACAAAAGCATTAATATCAGAAATCAATGTGATTATTTCAATTTGTGCAACTGCTTTCATCCGCAACTTCCTTTCTCCAAATAACATGTTCTATGGCTACTTTTCTTCTAACTCATACTTACATGTACATTTTTCTTCACATTGTTCTTTTTTAAAATTCACACATAGAGATGTCGTTATCTGAAGTGGATAGCTAAATATCTCTACCATTTCACCACCAATTTTTGGATTACACGTATTGCAAATCACGGTATATTGCCTCAACTCATTAAGAATCCTTGGAATGTAATCTTCATTAGTGAGATTAAGCATATCGATAATCATCTTAACTCCAATTATTGTAATGAAATTAATATCTACCGATATTCCTGGTTCAAACTTCAATCCTTCAGTTTGTTCCTGATTTGAATATATATGATGATTAGCCTGCGCTCTTTCAGAAATATTGCCACCCTCTCCTAATGCACATTCATAGCAAGGTAATCCGCGCATTGGAATATGATAAAAAATTTCTCCTGCATATGCCCTTTCCCAAAAACCAATAGATATGAAATAAGATGAATAATATATACTGATACGATTGGCATATACATCAGCTGCCCGATTATCAGCACAACCTACGAAAACTGTATCCTCCTTAACGCAAAATACATCTAATTGATCTTTAGGAAGATTCTGTACAATTCCCTCAAACTTTTCTACATGTACATCAGGGTTTATATTTATAAGTTTTCTTTCTAAGGCATTTACTTTAAGGTCACCCACATCCTCAATGCCACATTGATGTCTGCAGACATTGTGATATTCTATAATATCCGGGTCAGCAAGAAGAAATTTTCCGACTCCTGCTCTTGCCAGTTCCATAGAAACAAGACTGCCTACGGATCCACAACCAAGAATAACTGCTCTCTTTTTTGACATTGTATCTGTCTCTAAAATACCCTTATTTCTGGAAAATATGCTCTGATACAGACCATATGATTCAACCTTTAGCTCTTTACCATCAAAGAAAAACTTTAGTACGTCGTCAGATTGCATCGCACATAACCCGCTATCAGTAATCGCACTCTCTGAGGACATAACATCACATAAAAATTCACCATGATTTTTAATAGCATCCGGATAAATATTGAAGATGCCTGTATCTTCATAGTATCTTCCAAACAATTTTCTTTCTGTATTATCCCCTAACTGCTCTTCAGAGATAAATACAGTTTTATGTATTTCATCATTAAAAAAATTTTCCATCTATTCTTCTCCATTCCTGTCAATTCCAATAAATCTAAATACACCATCAATTATATTTTTCGTGTCTGTATCAACCAATTCTTGTATATTTTTTTTTATTTGCTCAGTAGGTTTATTTGTAACCATGTGAAAAATATTTTCAAATAAACCATCCTCATATATGTAATCCTTGCCATCATATACAAAAATGAATTGATTGCTTTTTTCTGCATACATGAAAAAAACTTCTACATCCTGTACTAATACAATTTGACCATCTTTTTGCATAGCAGACATTTTAATTTCAACCTCATCC
>Ga0153945_1000588_pt1 | contig 11031 bp, 10 predicted proteins | sample TSNJ029MetaG_FD_104720 | JGI IMG/M metagenome (GOLD analysis project Ga0153945, IMG submission 104720) | Attine ant fungus gardens microbial communities from New Jersey, USA - TSNJ029 MetaG | ecosystem: Host-associated > Fungi > Mycelium > Unclassified | place: USA: New Jersey, Wharton State...
ACGTGCAATAGCCAATGCTATGCACAAGAAATAATAATTCCCATGATTCGACACCCCACCTTTCTAATAGTTAAGCTTTATTATACACTATCTGTAGCATTATAGCAATTTTAGATCATACATCGAAAAAAAATTGACTGTGAATTTAATTCCCAAAGTAAATTCCACCCCTTGTTCTTTAAAGGTAGAAATTACTCCGGAAAAGATTATCTATGGAATTTAACTTGGGAAAAAATGTTATAATTAGTATTGCTGAGGTTCCGGTATATAAGGAGGATACCGATTATGGCAAAACAAAAACATTTAACCCTGGAAGAAAGATTCCATATTTCAAACCCACTGGATTCCAACAATTCCTTCAAGGCAATAGGAAGGGAATTAGGAAAGGATGGTACCACGATTTCCAAAGAAATTAAAAACCATGTTATCTTCCAAAAATCGGGAGCATTTGGTCGCTCTTATAACGCCTGCATTCACCGGCTCACTTGCGACAACAGACTTGTTTGTTCTGCATGTTCTTCTTCTCGAAAATACCATTTTTGCCGCTTTTGTAAAAATTGTAACAGGCAATGTCCTGATTTCGAACAGGAATTCTGCGCAAGACATTCCAAACCACCCTACACATGTTATACCGAAGTTTTCATAAGAGTATGCTATCCATACCGCCCTTCGCCTGAAAATTTCGGCATAGTTTTGGATGCTTTACAGCCTGTACAGTTTTTTCATCACATCTTTATTTTTCCAGCTTTTGTCTTCCGTGGTCGGATTCACTTTTTCAAGCGATTTAGCCAAGTTTTCGAGCGTTGCAAAAGCATAGAATCCGGAAGTAGTGGATATACATTCATGCCCAAGTTACCCTCACTATTTTGTTACCCGAAAAGTATATAAAAAATGCTTCAATAGCCAGCAGTTTTAGAAATACTTTCCGGATAATTCTCTATACCAAACCCGATAGTTTCAATATCATTTCTTCGTCGTTTTCCCAAATGGCAAGAGGAGGTTCCGCTCCCTGGGTTAAAACATTGGCTTTCTGAATTGCCTGGTGCTTCATTTCCGTATCAGCAAAAGCGTAATCCTTATGACAAGCTTGTCATAAGGATTATTATGACCATAAGATTTTTATGGAAAGTACCGCTGAAAAAGCCCGGAAAATGCACTTTCCAGCGGTCTTTCCTTTACATAATTATTGACCCAAATTTGCCAACCATTCCATCAGATTTTTATCATCAGTCCATTCTCTGTCTGTCTTGTTTGAAAGTACTGAATCATCTGCATTCAACTTGTCAAGAGCCGCTTTCTTCATCTTAATGCTCGTTTTCAAGTAGATTTCCGTCACCTTCAAATCCGTGTGGCCCAATTACCCTCACTATTTAGTTACCCGGAATGTATTACGCTATAAAAAAGAAACTGGTCACTGTCGTTTTCTTTGTCTGGATGGAACTTCTGTAAATATTTACGACAATGCTCTGCGGTTTTATCAAGCAATGGAACAATTCTCCTTTTGTTGCCTTTTCCAGTAAGATGAGCTACAGGATTTTTATTATTTATTTTGAGGTCACTAATTTTGAGGTTCACTAATTCGGAGCAGCGGGCGGCGGTATCATACATTAAGATCATAAAAAACTGATCACGCTGCCCATTACGCCTATTGATATCCGGTTGCTCAAGGAATACTTTCAGCGCATTCTCAGAGAGAAACGGTACAATCTTGTGTTGGGTCTTCTTCATATAAACTGTTGAAATTTCGAATCCGACTGCTATTTGTGAACAATCAACAATTCCGGCATATTTAAAAAAAGACCTTAATGCCATCAGTCGCTGATTTCTTGTGGAAGCGCTGACCATTCGTTCAGATTCCAGCCAATCCAAAAAATCAAGTATTAATTCACGGTTAAATATTTTAAAATCAATGGCGGATACTTTGAAACTTCTTACGTCCCGTAAATACTTCATCAGTAAATTAAGGCACTGCTTGTAAGAACGTATTGTTTCAGAACTATAACAGCGCTGGTTCGGCAAGTATTCGGTCAGAAAACTTTTTATTGTTTTGTAAAAATCATTCACCCTCTTCCACCTCCGGCAATAAATCAGGAAAATTTCCGTACTTCTGCCCCGACATCTCCGCAAGTAATTCTGGAATAAGATGTATGTAGTAACAGGTGTCTGACATCTGGGAATGGCCCATGTATGAACTTAAATAAGGGATCAAGGCATTTACATTTTTTCCTTCCGCAAGCCATTTGTATAACCGGTGTGTTGCAAAAGAATGTCTGAGGCAGTATAAGGTAACAGAACCCCTGGTCGGACAGATACCAGCCAAATCACATAGATCCTTAAAATTTCTCCGAAGCCAGTCCTGCTGACATATTTCTCCGGACTCCCGTGGGAAAAACCAATTTCGTTGCGGTAATAATGCCGAAATTTTAGCATCATAAGTGTGGAGCATCTCTGCGACATCGGCTGCCATGTATACAATTCTGTCTTTATGACCTTTAGATTCATGAACGTAAAATCTTTTGTTTTCGATTTCAACATCTTCTGGGTGGAGTCTCCTGGCTTCGCATGGGCGTAGGCCGCAACAATATATTAAGCGCACCATGACCGGAACAACCACCCGCTTTACCAGACTATTATGAACGGGGGTTATACTATCGGAGACGTCCCATAATTTACGAAGGTCTCCCTCCGATAAAATATATGGTGTTGGACGTTGCCCCTTCGAAGGAAAGCATTCCGGAAGGATAAAAGCCACTTCGCCAATGCTAATTAAAAACTTTGCGAATTCCCTGACTGGAGAAATTCGGTTCAAGAATGTCCGGTTTCCTTCATTTCCCCGCCGCACTGCCCAGGAAAAGCATAAAGTACGTGATAGGTACATTTCATCCGGGTGGTTTATATGACAAAACCTATCGAACGACCTTATGATCTCCCCGCCTGAAGTATAATCGAATCCTAAAGAGCGCTTTTGTTCAATGAAGTTTTTGATGCGTTCTGCAAAAAGACTTTCATAAATATACGTCATGAACTAACACCTGCCTTTTCAACATCGGACAGGCGAATGGAGCAATCCATTAGACCAATTTCGTCTGTTCCAAGATATGGTTTCGTCGAATCAATATCTGCGTGTCCAAGTATTTGGCTAAGTTCGTCAAGTGAAATGCCGAGTTCAAGCATCCGTTTTCCCAATGCACGCCTGAAACTGTGCATTCCCAGCCAAGGCTTTGTTGTGGTTGCAAAACTGGTTTTTTTTATCTTGCTCCTGACTAAAGTATGGAGGCTGGATGCCTTGAGAGGACGGTACGGATGTTTGGCACTTATAAAGATTGTATTGAAATCACATTTAGGACGTGCATTTAATAGATAGTCAGCTACTGCATTCCCGCCTTCTGGTTCAAGGGGAATGCTCAATATATTCCCGGTTTTATGCTGGACAATCCGGATTTCTTTCTTGCGCCAGTCAATATCTGACATTCTGAGGTTGGCTATATCAACTGCACGAAGCCCAGTTTGCGCAGCAAGCACCAAAATAGCATAGTCCCTTTTGCCAACCGGTGTCCCCTGATCAATGGAATTTAACAGTTCCAGGATTTCCGCATCCGTGAATCCCTCGTGTAGTTTCCTCCATGGTGCTACAAGCTTGGGAACGGCAATTTTTAAGTCGACATCGGTATATTTATTTTCATAAAGAAAGCCTAAAAAAACTTTACTGGTATATAGAAGCTGTTTCACTCCACTTGTTAGCGGTGTCGCCCTTTGCAATAGGATGTCACTGGTAACCATCAAGGATATATCGTCGAAATCGAAATAGCCATTATCCTCAAGGGCTAGCATAAAACGGTGCGAATAACGTACCAGGTTTATTATTGATGTAGGCATTAAGTTCCCACTACGCGGCAGCTCCTCCTGGAAATCATCTTTAATTGAATTGAAAAACGGGGTTAACTCCCTTGTGCCTATCCGTGAAAGCACACACCATTTGATTTTCCCCTTTTTTAGATATTCCTCAATGTATGCTTTTATTTTGCGGATTGCCCTATAACCTTGGGCATGCTTTTCTGAACCGCTTTTATATCTTTCATATGAATCTGTAATCAGCTTGTCCACGAGGCAGGGAGAATACTCTGTTAAACCAGCGGCTATATGCTCGCGAAGGATTGGATCAAATCCATTGCTGGTACACGCACTAAGGTAACAATCTGTTAATCCTAACTTGGTCAATTCATTTTTAATGTTCCATACCAATGCAAATATGTTATTGGTGGATTCAAACTGCTCATCGGATGGCTTGGTGCGGAGTACGCTATGAAGGTAATTCCAGTTTTGCAATGGTTGCATTTCAATGTTTCCGTTTTTTTGATAATGTATAAGCAGCTCACCGCATCTTCGTGCATCAGACCATCTTTCTTCGCCGATAACTCCTTCTTCATATAGACTTCGCCGTTCAACAATAAAATCCCTAATGGCTTCTTCAGAATAAAATGGAATGTTTCGGTCACGGAAATAGTCAAGGATTCTGTTGTAGCCTCTTACTTTATATGCCTTTATAGTGTGTTTCGACATATCATCGGATACCATAGCACCTAAAACCTGCTCAACTAAAACTTCGATTTTAATGTTACCCATGCTTCTCACCTCGTATAATTAGTAGTCGGACAAACAGCCCGCCATTTTAATTATACTGCTGATAAGTATTCGAAAATAGTTATCCAGAAAGTATTTACTTTAATGAAGCTTAGATAAAGACTTTGTAATCATGTTTCCGGGTAACTAAATAGTGAGGGTAACTTGGACATGAATGCATATCCACCACTTCCGGATTCTATGCTTTTGCAACGCTTGAGAACTTGGCTAAATCACTTGAAAAAGTGAATCCGACCACGGAAGACAAATGCTGGAAAAATGAGGATGTGATGAAAAAACTGTACAGGCTGTAAACCCTCCAAAACTATGCCGGAATTTTAGGCGGAGGGCTGTTTGGATAGCATACTCTTATGAAACTTCGGTATAGTTTTTTCTTCGGTATAACAGATGTAGGGAGGTTTCTTTAGCCTGGGGCAGGTGTATTGCACATAGGAAGGGCAAGAATCGGAGCATTTTCCGCAAGACCAGCACAACTTCCGACTGGGAGAGAAGCAGGATTTGCAGACCTGCTGGAGCTGGCAGTTGCGACGCAAGGCAACCGCACAGTCATTAAAGCCTCTGCCAAAAGCCCCTGTCTTTTCATGGGAGGCATGGCAGCGGATTTCCTTGGAGACAGTGGTGCAGTCTTTGCCCAGAAGTGCAACAATCCCCTTAAAGGAGGTTCCTTTTCCGAGTTCCACTTCAATAGTTGTTCTGCATTCAAGATTCATATGTTTATTTTTATTCATGATGATGTCCTCCAGAACTGCCGGGTCGGAGGCAACCATATTTTTCACATAGACAAGTATAACTGAAAATTCGGAATTATTAAATTCCATACTTAGGAGATGTGGAATTTGGAAAGAGTAAATTCCACGCCAAGGTGGAATTTAGTTTTGCAATCGAGTTCAAGTTGATATTTTTCGGTTGGATAGTGTACAAAATTGCTATGGTGGAATATACTTGTGTAATGACTTATCAATAGTGAAGGGAAGTGTAAAGTTGCAAGATGCCAATGGGATAAATATTGCGGTGTTTTTGGACACGAATGTCTTTGTGCATGAGTGTTATGATTTTAGTGAACTAAGAAAATTAGATTTATTGAAACAGCAAGTAAAAAAAGAGTCTGTTACTTTGATAATTAGCAGCATAGTTGTGAATGAAGTAAAAAAACATATCGAAAAGGATGTGATTGGAGCGGTCAACAAGATAAACAAAGTCTTGAAGGAAAAAATAAATGACTCGAACAGAACCGTTAAGCACGGAATTTCCATATTTCAAGACATGGCTGATTACGAATACCTTTTTAAAACTCTGCCTAAAGAAAAGATGGTTTCCACAGCTATTTCAAGATTTGAAGATTACATTGAAGATACAGCAGCTGAAATTGTAAGTTGCTCTGGTGTTGATATTGATAAGGTCTTCGAAGATTATTTTTGCAATAACCCGCCCTTTGAAAGCAGAATAAATAAGAAGTCTGAGTTTCCAGATGCTTTTATGGCAGCTAAACTTAAGAAAATGGCAGGTGCTTATGAACAGGTTATTGTAATAAGTGATGATGATGGCTTTAGGAAAGCGTTATGCTCAGAAGAGAAAATTGTTTGTTATAAGGATCTTGGTAAATTACTTGATTTTTTGAACTTTGAGCATGCGAAAAGAGAGGAAATACTTCGGTTCATTAAACAACCTGACATCCAAAAAAGGCTAGAAAAGTTTATCTCTGATGACTTGCTTTACAACGAAATATTTGTTGAGGGGTTGGATTTTGACCGAAAAGGCATAGTTGGTGGGCATGAATACGATGAAAGCTTTGTTGATGAAGTAAACAATATTGCGATAAAATTATTATCCATTGATGATATTGAAAAAACGCAAGCCATCATTACAATAGCATGTGAAGCCGATATCACAGTTGAATGTAGTTTTTTAGATGAAGAAAACTCTATTTGGGATTCGGAGGTAAAGGGGTATATTGATTCAGTATATGGAAAAACTCAAGAGATACATCATGTAAAATTTGATAGTATAGTGACATTGGATTTTATTTCAAAGGATGAAATAAGTATAGCATCGGTTGACTTCGATTTGAGTTTGGATCAAGATACCCGGGTGGAACGGATGTATATGGAGGATGAGTATTCCGATTTAGACTTTCGGGGGGAAGTGATGGATACGTTAGAAGATTATTATTTCCACTAATACAGGTCTATTTTGCGAGGTTAAGATAATGAATTTGTTTATCATAGGAAATGGTTTTGATAGAGCCCATGGTCTACCAACGTCGTACATTAACTTCAGAAATTACTTGGAAGATGAAGATTGGCAGTATTTAGTTGACATGGAAGCTCTCTATGATTGCATTCCAGAAAGCAGACGCGAGTGGGCAGAAAAACGTCTCTGGCAGGAGTTCGAGAATAATCTTTCGGCTATTAACGAAGCCAAATTTATTGATGGCGGAGAGTATAGATGGGAGACCGGTGGTATCTGGTAGTAATTCAGACGCGCCTGGATGGCTTGACTGTTAGAAGATAAAAATCCTGAAATCCTGATAAGTGTAAAAATACATATATTTTTGTAGTATGTGATGCTATAATATGATTATAAGTGGAGGCTTGATAATGACAGAAGAAAAAATACAATTATTTGAAGATAAAAATATACGGACTGCTTGGGATGAGGAAAAAGAAATCTGGTATTTTGCCATTGTTGATGTGGTAGAATTGTTAACCGAAAGTCCCAATCCACAAACCTACTGGCGTGTTATGAAAAAGCGTCTAAAGGATGAGGGTAATGAAACCGTTACAAATTGTAACGCTTTGAAAATGATGGCAAAGGATGGGAAAAAGCGAAATACAGATGTTGCGACAACAGAGCAGCTGTTACGAATAATTCAATCTATTCCGTCGCCAAAGGCCGAACCGTTTAAATTGTGGCTTGCACAAGTAGGCAGCGAGAGAATTGACGAAACGATTGATCCTGAATTGACAATCGACCGGGCACTTGATACATATTTGAAAAAAGGATATAGTCGGGAATGGATTAACCAGAGGCTCCAGGCGATCCAAGTAAGAAAAGAACTTACTGACGAGTGGAGCGGTCGTGGTGTGTCTCAGGGAAGGGAATTTGCGATTCTGACGGATGAAATTACACGAGCTTGGTCCGGTATGAGCACTCGTCAGTATAAAAATCTCAAAAGTCTAAAAAAAGAAAATCTCCGAGATAATATGAGCACCTTGGAATTGGTGCTGAATATGCTGGCTGAGGCAACTACAACAGAATTATCAAAGGCTCAGGAACCGGAGGGGTTTCATGAGAACAAAGAAGTAGCAAAGCAGGGCGGAAACATCGCAGGTGATACACGTAAGAATATTGAAGCTGCAAGTGGACGACCGGTGATAACAGCACAGAATGCTTCCGACTTTACACAGATGCTGCAGGATGTGAGTGATAAAATTAATGCAGAGGATAGTAATGATTCAGATGGGTAAAGTATAGTAGCACCAAAGGGCTTTATGCAGGCTTTTGGTGCTATATTTCTATTCTGATATTTGTTATAATGGACTCAGTTTTACTACTGAGGAGGTCGGCATGAAAGAGCAAAATTGTTACCATGTAGTTTGGGATACCATTAGGTTTTCAAAAGACAAACCAGAGGAATTTCTTCAATTGGTGAATAGTCTTTTGGTTAATCAAGAGTTTGATGAACTAATAAATATAATTAAGAAATCAGGAATTGCTATTAACAAGTTTGGGGGAGGAAAGTCAAACAATAAAGTATATAAAAAAGTTCTTAAGGAACTGAGTACGGTCAAGTCATCGGATTCGTTAAACAAATTTTTAGCGGATGTTGATATCATTAATAGCTTGTACAGAAAGTTTTATGAATTCTATATGGTGCCGTTAGAAGAATGGATTCCAAGTGAGGCTCAATTTTCTGCTTTATTAATAAATCTACAGCTAAATATGATGTCACTGGAGAAATCTGGTGTAGAAAATCCGTCATTTGACCTTGTGAATGGAAGCTTAGAAGTACTGGTTTCTTATGCTTCTACTATAATTAAGTTTTTTTATTACAAAAAATATAACTTTGAAAACATCTCTATTTCAGAGGAGGTACTATATTACAGTAACCTGCATTTTGAATCAGCACATGTCAGAAAAGCATTAGAAGATGTTACGATACTGTGGAGTTTATATGATTTAGATTTATATGAAAATTCTGCTGGTCAAATTACATTTGACTTAGAAAGCTGCAAAGAGATTTTTTCTTGTATAAGTGGCCACTTAACTTATTTGGATATAAAGAATAATAAAATGGTACGTCAGAGTATGGAGACATTATTAAAATTTCCAAAAAACGATTATATTGATGACGCGGCTGAGTTTATATTGGAATATTATAATGTAGACGACTTAGGACAGAAGATAGACGATATACCATTGATTGAATATGTAAAGGCGTATAAGGTAATCAATCGATTGGGAAGCTCGTGGATTCTGCGTGATGCGCACTCGGAAGACTATACAATAGATGGTTACTTACAGAAGATTAGAGATTATAAGCTTAAAACGAAAATGTTGAAGGAGGGCATATCTTCAGAACATATAGATAAGATCTTGGAGGTTATGACATTTTCATCAAAAGCAGTCGATTTGTATGATGCTCCGCTATTTAGGCTTGGGAAAGACTATGTTTTTTTACCCTTTATCGCGAGGACGATTGAACCTGCCTCTGCAATTTTTTCGAATTTTAATAGTAGAGAAGTAGATATGAATTTAAAGGGAGATAATTTTGAACTCAAAATTAAGAATATCCTATCGCAAAGTAATGTAGAATATCATTCTTATAAGAAAATTGAAAAAAAGGAGACGTATCAATGTGATCTCATCTTTAAAATATCTAATACAATTTATTTTTGCGAGATTAAACATTTTAAGCAGCCAGTAACATTTTGGGATTTTGCTATAGTGAAAGATAAGTTGTATGAAGCAACAAATCAACTGAACAGAATTTACAAATTTTATTCAAAAGGTGAGCCTTGGGAAACAGTTGTGAAGGATTTTGATCTATCGCCAAATGATAATACAATAAAAAAACGAAGATTAGTCGTGACAAATATTTTGATAGATTCTGAACCGGAGTTTAATGGTGTGGATGTTACATCTGAATATAAATTTTATACATACTTCAATCAGATAAGACCTGCAATACATGAAGGTAGCATCTGGAATACTACTGAAATAGATGTTTTTAAGGCCAGAGATATGTCCGAAATTAGTAGTGAGGACTTTGAATCTTATATAAAAAATAATGTTTTGCTAGAACTCAATAAAGAACGCTTTTTCATAAAGAGTACTTATTTTGAGTCCATTAATTTGCTTAATAAGGAATATTCGCTTGAAATTGGGACATTTTCAAAGCTAAATTAAAGATACTACATATATCAAAGAATTTGTAGAAATGAGGATATTAATGAAGTTATTTAACCCGCTTTCCCAATATTAGAAAAAGTAGGTCTTGTTAGCAAATGAATTTTTAAGCATTACTGTTTTTTTACTGGTGTATAAATGTATTACAGAATATTCAGGGGGCTATCACTCAAAGTCATCACAGGGATGCTATTTATTGACAGTATTGGTTAGAAAGGAAAAACCATTTATTACTTATTAATGCCGACAGGCAAATTTAACTATGGCATTGGGCTACACCAAACCAGACGATATTCCCGTTACGCTCACTACCGTCATGCAGGACATTATGGACGACAAACCCTTTGATGTTCAAGGCGCTATCCTTCACCACAATGAGGGCGTTGACCTGCTCCCATCAAACATTGAGCCGTTGACCATATTCTTTTAATGCTTCCTGGTCATCCGGATCAAGTACCTGCAGAAGCTTTTTACGCAGCCTGTCACTTTCAATCTGGGTCTTAGAGTGTCGGCATATTTTGATTTTCCCCTCGTCCTCATACTCAATGGGATAAGAGGCACCGACACGATAGAGTTTGCCAAAAAACCCGTTTACACGGCATGAAACCCTAAGCCTTACATTCTCCGCTGGAGCGAAAGCACGTACATGAGCCTGTGTTACAGGCCAGTCCATGCGCCGGGTCGGGTGCCCTCCGTCAATATCGTGATGCCAAAGCTCGATTTTGTCTTTAGAAACGCCCAACTCCAGCAGCTTCAGGTACGCCACTGCCGAATCTTTACCACCTGAAAAAAGCACGACAATCAAGTCGTACTCCTCAAGTGGAAGAAGCTCCGGCAGGAATATCTTCCTGTCGTAGTCCGTTTCCTGCTTGCCGGGATAACGAGGGGTTATCGGCCGACCAAGCCCGTAAATGGGCGCAAGGCGGCTCTTTTTAATAAATTATTCAGTTCAATTTTTTGAATTCCTTCGGGCTCACCCCA
>Ga0153945_1000596_pt1 | contig 10960 bp, 9 predicted proteins | sample TSNJ029MetaG_FD_104720 | JGI IMG/M metagenome (GOLD analysis project Ga0153945, IMG submission 104720) | Attine ant fungus gardens microbial communities from New Jersey, USA - TSNJ029 MetaG | ecosystem: Host-associated > Fungi > Mycelium > Unclassified | place: USA: New Jersey, Wharton State...
GAGAAGCTTCCCTATGCCGAGGACAACGACGAATACATGCCGGGCTGCTATACCAAGGTCTATACGGAAAGCACCGAGGACGATTTTGACAAGGACAGGGATCTGGCTTTCACCTACATGGACGAGTTGATCCGCTTGTTTTACGAAAGGCAGAATAAGGCCTGCCCCATTGAAATCAAGCCGTTCGACGATCTTCTGGAGCAGACCGTTACCGGCGTGGACGGAGAATCGTATTTCATGGACGGTTATGAAAACTACATTGACTGTTTTGGCCTTGAATTTGAGAACATCTTCTGGATCCGCAGCGTGCCGGTCTTTGCGTGCATTGCCATAAGCCAGGAGGGCGCGGAGCGGTTTATTGAGGAACACCGTGCCGAGCTGTCCGATCCGAGGATCGTCCCCATCGAGGCGGGCAAGCCCCTGCCGGCGGATCAGGTGGCGCAGTTTCCATTTTGAAATTACAGGTGTACGATAGAGAAAAACCCGGTCAATGTGGTACAATTTCGAGCGAGAAGACGCAGGAGAGGTAGTACATGGGATAATTGACATCAGTGTATTTGAAAGGGGCTTTGCTGGAGATAGTGGGCACTTTGCTGAAAAGATACAAAACCGAGGGAGACTTCATGGAACTGTATTCCCCAAACCGGACGAAATAGCAGTACAAGTACGAGAAGTTGTGAACAAAATGATTGATTTCCCCTTTTTGCATGCGAGAGGAAGTCGATATAGCCAACGTAATATATTCAGTCTTTTTCAGTGACTTCCGTAAGGTTTATGTCCCATTTTACCATTCCGGTTCCGTCTTGCGTCAGGCAAATCGCAGCGCTTCCTTTGAAGTCTCCATTGGTAAATGCTTTATGTAACATTTCAAAATCATCTACTTGACTATGTCTTTCTTTACTGTTTTCGCCTATACAAATCCAGGATACCTTGCCGTCAATCTCTCGTTTTGACAATTGGGTGATAATGTTTAACATGACTGTGCTTTTTAGCTCCGTGATCCTGTTTTCCATTCTGGTTCCCTCTCAAGTAAACCTAAAACCTGAATTCAGGTTTAATCCTATAGGATTATGGGTAAGGACACAGCGTCCGGCTATGCCCTTACATTAACGTATAAAGGGCTATACCGGAAACCATGTTCCGTGAAGCAGTCTTCGCGCATCTTCTGTAAGCGGGATTACATCGTTGGAGGCAATCAAATCAGCATCAAACTTTCTGTTCAAAGCTGCAAAATGCTGTAAGCCGAATGCGATTTTTCTTAAATAGGAATAAGCGCCAACCGCACCCAAGGGAATGTCATCCGCAACATCACCGTAAATGCCGCGTAATTCGCCTAATTCAACAAACAACTCCTCCTTACAGCTTCCGAACTTTTCCAAGTGCTTTGGCACAATCCCATCAGCCAAGAGTTTGCCGATCTGGTCACCAACCATCGCGGCGGCCATGGCCGCGCGGCCCAAACCGACCGCCTTGACATAGGGCGCCCCGATTGCCAGCGCTTTAAACACCTGATCCTCACTGGAAAAGCCACCGGCAATCGTGATAAATGGAACGTTCCTTTTTTCGGCCTCCAGTTGGCGGCAAATCGGAACGACGGCGCTTTCAATACAGACTGCCGGCAAGCCGAATTCATTCATCATCTTATTTGGGCTGTACCCGGACCCTCCGCCGGCGCCATCGAAGGTGACCATGTCCACCTCGGCGGACGAAGCGATGCGCAGTACCCGCTCAATATCCCGGCAGTCAAACCCGGCCATCTTGAAATAGACATTTTGCATCCCAAGCTCCCGCAATTCCCGGATGCGTTTTGTAAGAGACGCCTCCGTCCACATGGGCAAACGCCCGTAGGTCCAAAACACCGGAGCCCGGCCTTTGCTTGCAGCCTCAGCGACTGCGGAATCGTCCGGGTCGGGATGCACAAGGGCGCCGCCCGCCTTTTTCACCTTTGCCTCTGCAAGAGAGCGCAGGCGAACCACGGGCTGCGTCCCCTTTGCGCTCTGACCAAATTTGAATTCAATTGCCTTTGCGCCGCACTGGGCAATCGCATATTCAGGAAGTCCCCGGGCGTCGTCTTCCACATTGCACTGCACAACAATTTGCCCGTAGCCGCGGTCGTACCGGTGAAAAGAATCCAGTATTTCGTTTAACAGCTCGAACCGCACGATTTTTCCGTTTTCATACCGGGTGTCCGGGTCTTTGCCGGAAGACCCCTCGCCGATGACACACACAGTACCGATCATGGCCGCGGCGGAGAAATAATCCCGCCAGTTTAACTTGATCAGGGCCGGAAGCGTCAACGGTACATTCAGCTTGACCGGATGGTTTCCGCCGATGACGCGCTCCAGCTTCACATTGAAGATGGCCGCCTGGTCGATGTCCTCCGCGACGCCCTCGGCGCCGAAGCAGCGACCGTTGATGTTAAAGATGGAGTAATTGAGGGGGTTGTCCTTTTCACTTGCGATCTGATTATCCCCCGTGTTGGTAGGGTAGACCATGGCCGTCCCCAAAACAGCGGACAGTCCAACCTCACAGGTCCCCGCGCACTCCGCGCTGCACAGCGAACACATGCCGGAGCAGGGAGTGATCTTGCCGCTGTGCATTTTTGTGTCGTTGAACGCGGATTCGTTTTTAGGGCTGAACGTCATTGTAAATCACCTTCTTTCGCCGTATTATACACCTGCTACAAAAGCGTCAGCAGGAGGCCGTACCCATAAGCGATGACACAGAAAAGCAAAACAACCGGAAGCAGCCGGACAACCAGGTCCCCCAGGGTCGTCTTGTAAAACCTGGCGGCGACAAAGGAGCAGACGTGGGTCGGGGAAATCTGCATCGCGGCCCAGGCCACGCACATCAGCATCACCAGCAGGGCGATCCCGCCCTCCGGAATCGAAGCAATCGCCATCGGCAGGCAAAGGGCGATGATCGCCTGGGAGCCGCTGATGATGGAGCCGAAAAAGAAGATCAGTCCGAACGACAGCGTAATCGGGATCGGGAACTGTCCAAAGAAGTCTGGCAGCAGGGCGACTACGCCGGTGTAGGTGATGATCCCTTTAAACAGCATAATCAGGTACATGCTCCCCAGAAGGATCGGCTCCGCCGCCTCTTTGAGTAACCCCGGAATCTCGCCCAGCTTAAAATGGTCGATGAAGTAGTTGGCCACAATGATAATCAAGGCGGCCACCCAAACGGAAAGATTGAAAAGAATGATAATCAGGACGACGACGATCAAGGACCACAGGTTTTTCAGCAGACTGACCAGCTCCTGCTTTTTATGCACTTCCCGGTCCAGCGCCGGCATGTCCGCGGGTATTTTCCGCAGAAAGAACAGATAGGCCACCGCACATGCCGCCAGAACCATCGGAATCATGCTGACCACATACAAACCCGCGTTGACGCCGCTGAGGGTCAGTGCCAGCAGCACGGGGCTAAACGTCGGCAGGAACATTTCAGGAATATGCCGGTAGTAACAGGCGACGGCCATCTTCTGCTTGTTGCTCAGGTAATCTCCGCAGGTCTTATCCACCATGTCGGCGCAGATGGTCATCACGGCGGCGGAGGGCAGCAGACCGAGAATGCCGGAGGACAGCGCCGCGTTCAGCCTGCGCCTGCGCAGCAGGCAGTCAAACGACCGCTGCGCCTCCCGCAGGCGGCTGCGCTTTTCCAGCATCTTTTGCAAAAAGGTGATGGAATAAAAGCTGAGCAATACGTCAATCGTATCGGAGGCGACCGTCTGCCGGCCAAAGACAAGGAGCGCGTCCGGAACCGGCACCCGGAACAGCACAACCGTGGCAATGATGCCGCAGCCAATTGCCAGAATGAGCGGCTTCTTTAGCCACAGAACCGCGATAATAACCAGGAAGACAATACACAGGTATCCTATTTCCATAAACGCCAACCCACCTCATACGGAACTTGCCGCGCGGCCTTTCGGCAGCCGCGCCCCGGAATCCTGGAGCGCGGCAATACCCGACTTATGGCCCGGCGCGACAGCTTTATTTCGCCAGCTTGTCATAGGCCGCTTTCAGTTGCCCCATTGCCTGTTCCACGATCTTGCGGGGGCAGGCGAGATTGAGCCGGACGAAGCCCTCGCCGCCGGGGCCGAACCAGGTGCCGAAATCTCCCGCAATCTTGGCCTTTTCAATCACAAAGGCATTGGCACCTTCGGCACAGAGGCCCAGGCCGCGCAGGTCGATCCAGATCATGTAGGTGCCCTCGGACTTCCGGGTGATGATTTTCGGCAGGTTCTGTTTACAGAAATCAACGACATAATCCATATTGGCGCCGACATATTCCACTAGGGCGTCCACATAGGAATCCCCGGTGCGGTACGCGACCTCGCCGGCCAGCGGCCCGAAGACATTGGAGGCGGGCAGCCGGTTGGCGAGAACGCGCTTCTTCATCCGCTCCCGCAATTCCGCGTTGGGGGCGATGATAACGGAGGCGCCAAGGCCCGCCAAATTGAAGGTCTTGCTGGGGGCATAGGTGGCGATCACATGGTTTGCGATCTCCTCGCCCAGCGCGGCGGCCGGAACATGCTTTTGGCCGTTCAGGATCAGATCGGCGTGGATTTCATCGGAAAGGATGATAACATCGTGCTTAACGCAGATGTTGCACATCTTTTTCAGTTCTTCCCTTGCCCAAACCCGGCCGACCGGATTGTGCGGATGGCAGAGGATGAAAAGCCTGGTGTCCGGGTCGCTTGCCAGCTCCTCCAGATTGGCAAAATCAACTTCATAACAGCCGTCCTTTTCGATCAGGCGGTTGTGCTTCAGAACGCGGCCGTTGTTGCGCGGGCCGTCGGCGAAAGGATAATAGACAGGTGACTGAATAATGATGCCGCCGCCGGGATTGGAAAATTCCTGTACAGCGGCATTGATCACCGGCACGACGCCGGGGGTGAAAAAGCCCCAGTCGGGATCAGCTTCCCAACCGTAGCGGCGCTGGAACCAGGCGATGCCGGCCTCAATGAATTTGCGGACAAGGCTGCTGTCCGTATAGCCGTAGATGCCATGCTCGGCGCGTTTTTTTACCGCGTCAATGACCTCGGGCGGACAGCGGAAATCCATATCGGCGACCCACATGGGGAGCACACCTTGGGGATCGTAGCCGGGGAAACGTTCCGCGACCGCCAGCCATTTGGAACTGTAGGTTTCGCTTTTTTCGGTGCGGTCAATCACTATGTCAAAATACGAGGCATCCATTGTTACCATACCTTCCTTCCCGTTACAGGTCTTGGAGCCGCCGGAGACAAGCATCCGGCGGTTTTCCAAGCCCAATTCATTTTATTTTACGAACAGTGAACGATTGGTGTTGGTAAAGAGCTCACAGCCGTTTTCGGTGATGACCAACGTATCTTCGAGATTGTAGCAGCCGAATTGAGAGCTGTAATAAGGTGTTTCAAAGCAGAATACCATGCCCGGCTCCAAAAGCATCTCGTTGGCCGGATCGAACATCGGATATTCCTCTCCGTAGCCAAGGCTCAGGGAATGGCCGACATGGCCGCGCACAAAATGCGGAAGGGCGCCGGCTCTGGCCACCTTCATGGTTTCGTGGAAAACATTGCACATCTTGTTCCCGGGGTACAATTGCTTGATTCCGGTATCGCGGGCCGCCAGCAGCGTGTCAAAAATTGCCTGCTTCTTCTCGTCAACATAGTCGCCGGCCGCATACGCACGGCCGAGGTCGGCAGCATAGCCGCAAATGTTCACGCCGCCGTCCAGACGGACCACATCACCGTTTTCCAGCGGTCGCTCCCTGGGCATCTGGCTCATCCAGAAGTCAGGGCCGGGGGTATGCGCCTGCATGACATAGACCACCTCATGCCCGCCGGTAACTTCCCATGCCGATTGATACCAAATCTTGAAGAGGTCGGCTTCGGTCATGCCGATTTGCGTGTGCTGCATGGTGATGTTCATCATCATCTGCGAGCACTGCGCGGCGTACCGCAGCACGTCGATTTCCCATGGGAGCTTGACTGTGCGCGCTTCGATCATAAATTGGGTCAGGTCATATAAATTGTCCTCTCCAAAAGTATCGGCCAAAAAGCGATATTTGTCAATGGGCATGGTGGAGCGTTCGATGCCGACCACAGGTTTATCCTTTTTCTCTTTGAGGATCCCGGCGGCAATCCGGAAAGATTTGAACATATCGGGCTGGACGTCCTTCTCCTTTTCATTGGGATCATAATAGTCCTCAATGAAGATCCAGCAGGGATAGCCGATGACATTGACTTCGCCCTTGCACTGCTGCTCGGCGCCGCCCTGGTTGAACTGGGAGAGAATAAGGGAAGCCTTGCCGCTTGCGGGAACCACCGCAACATCTGCGCCTGTCTTGCGGTCACCATACAGGGTGGAAATATAGCCGGTGGAATAGCAGATGTTTTCCGGAGTCGTCAGAATCAGGCCGTCAAGCTTACACTCTTCCATTTTCTTCTGAAGCTTTTCCTGGAAAAGCTTCTGGGGACGGGTCTCCATAAAATTGGACATTTTCTGTGTGATCGCCATAAGTATAATCCTCCTTTTTGTTCCCGGCTCACACCGGTATGTGTCATATTGTTACTGTGTTTGCCTCATTTCAACCGGCCTTTATATCCGGCAGCTCACTCCCAGAAGATGTTGTCCGGCATGACCGTGAAGGATTCACGGCCATGCGCGGTAATCGCATGGGTATCTTCAAGATTGAAACCGCCCTTAACAGGCGCGTTGCCGGTGGCGGAATACGGAGTTTCCAGACAAACCACCATGCCCGGTTCCAGGATATGCGTGCTGGCAGGGGCGATGGTCGGATATTCCTCCGCGCCCTCGCCGCAGCCGACGGAATGCCCCATATGTCCTCTCGGATATTTTGGAATCAGACGGCTTTTTTCCACATCCTCGCGGATTGCCCTGTAGATGTCCTTCATCGGGACGCCGGGCCTCAGCATTTCAACGCCCAGACGGTTCGCGTGATAAAGCGTCTGATAGACCTCGATCACTTCATCGGGGGCGGCGCCGCCGACCGCGAAGGTACGGGCGATGTCCGAATTGTATCCGAGATATTTGAAGCCGACGTCAAACTTAATCACGTCGCCCTCCCTGAGTATGTATCCGCGCGGCATACCGCAGAGGCCGTAATAGGGACCGGCGGCGGGAATAAAGGTGCTGCCGCGGGACATGGCGCCGTGCTCCAGATTGAGCATACCGGAATAATAGATGAACATGGCGTCCAGCCTCCACGCAGGCATTCCGGGCTTGATATCCACGGCCATGTGCTTCCATGCCATATCCAGCTGCTGCGCTGCCAGACGAAGCATATCAATCTCCCATGGGGTTTTGACAATGCGCGCGTCACGAATGGCGGCCGAACCGTTGACCACTGTGCCTTCCGGAAGCGCTGCTGTCAGAGAGCTGTAAAGATGATGGGTGATATGGCCAAGTTCTACGCCGGCTTTTCCGTTCATAGGAGTGTTTTTGATGATGTCCAGCGCCATCTTGACCGGCGCGTCCGGGTCCATGACGTCGCCTTTGTCCTGGCGTGATTCCTCGCTGCCGTTGTCGATGAACACCCACGACATGAACTCGCGGACGTCAACATCAACGGTTGAGGCGTAGGCGTCCGCGCTTTCCAGCGTGCTGATCAGAAGGTGGACCGGCCCCTCTGCCGGGACAACGGCCACGCTGGCGCCGACCAGCGGCATGTAGCCTGTGGCGTAGAACACATTGGCCGGCTCGGTCAGAACGAGATACCCCAGATCATGTTTCTTCATCTCGTTTTGCAGCTTTTCGCGGAGCTGGACGGATTCGCGTTTTGCAAGCATGGGGTGCAGGCACTTATCCAGTTTGTTCATTGGTTCCCTTCCTCTCTGATATATGTTGGTGATAACCTCTCATTCCGACGTTTCGTACAGGCGCTTGCATCCCTTATGTGGAAGGGCTCTCCGCTTCTTTTGCAGTCAGGCGTTTTGCTCCGCTCTTCAGGATTTTGTTGCCAAAGCCGAAGCAGATGACGCCGGTAATCGCGAAATAGGCGATGAAGAAGATTGTTGTGCTTCTGCTGAAATTCAGAACGTTCAGAACAACAAAGATACCGATCAGGATTGTGGAGAAGCAGCAAAGCAGGATACGGGAGCTACGGGAGGCAAAAATCCGGGAAATCCTCGCAGCCTTCTTCCAGTCGTCCGGTACCCGGTCAGGCATCTGGACAAAGCCCCAGACAGGGATCAACTGCGGGATCAGGGAGATCGCTGAGGCCAGCCCGGCCAAAGCGCCGATGTTCATGCCCATAGCATTGGGGACAAAGGCCATCAGGAAGAACGTGGTGTGCAAAACCACCGGGATGCCGTGTTTATTGCGGCGGCCAAAGAATTCGGGCAGCCAGCCTTCATCGACGCCGCGGATGATCGTCGCCCAGTAACGGGCGAAGTTGGAGTTAATGGTGGTGATAATTGCCAGCAGGGCGCCGCCGATCACAAAGAGCAGATAGCCGTTGCCGGGATAGATGAGCTTCGCCTGATAGGTCATGGGCTGACCGGCAACCTCGGCAATGGGGGCAACGCCGGAGCCGACGAAAGCAACAAGGCCGAACGCAAAAAATGCGCAGATATATACAATGGTGGTCATTTTTGGGATATTGCGGCGGGGGTTCTCCATGTCGGGACCGAAATTCGGCAGCAGCGCGCAGCCGCCGACACCGAAGAGCACCAGGGCGCAGCCGTTGAAAATGCCGAGCCAGCCGCCGTAGAAGAAGTTTTCGGATTTAAACATGGAGCCCAGATCGCACTTGGGGGCGCCGAGTACGATAAAGGAAGCGATTGTCAGCAGCAGGAATGCGGTGATAACATTTTGAATCAGGGCGGAAGTCTTCAGATCAAAGAGGTTGATGATGTAGAAAATCACGATAATCACACAGGCCGCCACATTCGGATTGATGCTTGGGGCAATGCTGTGGATGTAGGATCCGAAAGCGGAGCCCATATAGGCTTGTGCCAGCGCGGCGAAAATCTGGGTATAGAGCCAATAGCCGCCCAGCTTTTTATTCAGCCAGGAAGTGGAGACATAGGAAGGGCTTCTCACAGGATTAACGGTGGCAAAGAACAGGTTGGGTAGATTCCCGATATATGTCACGAAAAATGCCATCAGATAAGCGAGGATTACGCCGCTTCCCGCCGCGGCAATGGCAAGACCGGTATTGGTGATGATGCCTGCACCAATGGTCTGTCCCATAGCCATGAAAAACAGGTCTTTGCCGGAAAGTAACCGCTTAGTTTGTGCAAGGGTACCGGGGTGTGAGCTCATAGTCTTTCCTCCTCGTATAATAGTTTATATGGCTTGGGGAACCCAGCCGGGCAGGGGCCGTCACAAGACGGCCCGCCCGGTTATATCAAAAGCTCCAAATGAAAAAGGCGCGCGTAAAGGCGGGGGCATTGCTGCCCGGATACCCTTACACGCGCCGAAAACACGGCATTATTCCACGCTCTACGCCTTGAAAAACAGTATGGGATTTGCTATACTGTCTTCTAGGAGTTTGCATGGTAAAAGCGCAAGGGTGATTGACTTAAGCTGTCCACCTTTGACACCGTTGGTCGTGGTTGGCGCCACTTCCAGCGGCCGTGCGGCTCCTCCTTATTTTGGAGCCATTGAACATTAAATTATATTACTTTGTCTGATGCTCAAGGCATACAGGTGTTTGAGATAAGAATGCCTCCATTATCTTTATAGCACGATTCAACGCATGTGTCAAGATATTAGCCTATAAATGTTAATGTAATGACTCCCAATGAAAACTATACTTATACCGTGGGGTGATAAGTATGGTTGGAACAATGATTAAGAATCTGCGCGAACAAGCTGGGCATACTCAGAGCGACTTGGCAAAATTATTAGGAGTTAGTCGGACCAGTGTAACAGGGTGGGAGAATGGTACCAACAGTCCAATTGCTACACACTTGATCGAGTTATCAAAGATATATGGCAGAAGCGTAGATTACATGCTTGGACTTGAAAGAACTGAAACATTATGCTTGGATACATTTGATGAAGAAGAAAAGAACCTTGTTAATCACGTATGGATGTATATTAACAGTAGTAAGCAAGTATAAATTTAAAAATCAAATCGCTGTAAGTATTATGCAAACAAACATTAATGATACTACTTTATCCTACTTAGTGCGATTAGTCAATACTTTATACGATAAAATGTTATCCTCTTATTGAGGTGATAACATGAAGCCATTAAAAGAAAAATTAAGCATCACGCTTGATAGCGATATTGTCGATCAAATCAGGCAGCTATCTGAAAAGGATGATCGTTCCCTTTCTCAGTACATTAATCTCGTGCTTAGAGAACACCTTGAAAAGATCAATCAAAATATAACGACTTAGCAAATTAGCGGACACGATCTGGCCGCATGACTGATATCGTGGTTGGCGCCACTTCCATCGGCCATGCGGCTCCTTTTGTCTTGGAGCCTTTAATTAAATATTATTACATAGACTAGATAAATATTGTCTAGTCTATTATTTATTATATCTTAATTTCCTGTAAAGTCAATAGAGTAGATGTTTAATATCGATACTGGATATTTTAAGGGGATTTAGATATGAAAAAAATGTTTACTATTCAGGGGAATGTTTGTGGCGAAAGAGTTCGGCTAGGTCGTGCCATGCATAAGCCGCCATTAAACCAAGAAGAACTCGCAAAAAAGATACAATTTTTGGGATTGGAAGATATGACAACATTAATCATTTCGAGGATAGAAACAGGGGAGCGCCATGTAATTGATGAAGAATTGAGGCGGATCGCACAGGCGCTTGATGTCTCTATGGACTGGCTTGTTGGAGATACCGATAAGCCGGATAGGTTATAATGGTACGATTTTATACTTGCAAGCAACTCCAATCCCCAAAAAGACAAAGCGCCCGAAAACAGCAACGATGGCTGTTTTCAGGCGTTGACATTTCCCGATAGAAACGATATAATAAAA
>Ga0153945_1000597_pt1 | contig 10953 bp, 8 predicted proteins | sample TSNJ029MetaG_FD_104720 | JGI IMG/M metagenome (GOLD analysis project Ga0153945, IMG submission 104720) | Attine ant fungus gardens microbial communities from New Jersey, USA - TSNJ029 MetaG | ecosystem: Host-associated > Fungi > Mycelium > Unclassified | place: USA: New Jersey, Wharton State...
GATGAGGGATACCCTATAAGCTGCGAAACAGATTTAAACGGAGTAGTAACCTCTATTATGCTGGAAGCCGCTGCATTGGGAGACAGCGTGTCTTTCTTTGCCGATCTGACAATACGGCATCCGGAAAACGATAACGCTGAGTTGCTGTGGCATTGCGGTCCGTTTCCATATTCCCTGCGCGATCCAGACTCTCAGCCATATCTGGTGGATGGAAGGGGCCGTTTTCAACTTAAGAAGGGTGAGATAACAATCGCCCGTCTGGACGATTTAAACGGAAATTTCAAAATGGTGGCGGTTGAGGGTAAAGCTGTAGACGGGCCGGTGACTACCGGCACATATGCCTATTTTGAAACTGATAATTGGAAGAGGGTAGAGGAAAAGTTTGTCTTTGGCCCATATATTCATCATGTCGCCGGCTGTTACGGACAGTACGCCCGCTGTTTAAAAGAAGCCATGCGGTTCATTAAGCATGTTGAATGGGATGACCTTAACTCCGGACCGTCGTCTTTGTAAGCAAAGAAATAAGGCAAAATGTAAAAATCCCATTCTGTTTTCGCAATGAGGGATGGGCGTCTTGGAGTTCCAACGGCCTTCACGCTTTGGTACCTGAAAAACCCGCGTTGTGGCTACCGGCACCGGCATCAATATCAATATTAATATTAATATCGTCAGCCATGGAGGCAACAAACAAGCTCACCCAAGAATCCGTCAACTGGATGGATAGCCACGCAAAATGCGATAAAGTGAGGAGATAAAGGTATGATTCAAATCAAGGCAAAGCCTTTGTGTCATGAGGACTTCCGGAAATACGGCATGTTCCAGAACCTTCTGGATAATGAATCCATGTCTAAGAATTCCGTGAATCCCAGTGGCTTTTTCCCGGATCTTATTGAACTGAATTTCGGCACGACTACCTTGCCATCCGTATGCTGTTGCAACATAACAAAGACAGACAGAAATATCGTCAGTTCCATGGAGGCCCATCAATATACCTGTGAAGGACTTCTTCCCCTGGACGCCGATGTTATCATTTTCGCCGGGGTCTTGCCATGGACCGGCTTTTCCACCGAAGCTCTTGACGCCTTCATCGTACCCAAGGGAACCTTCGTAAAACTGAATCCTCTTATTGTTCACGGTACACAGTACTGTATCGACACGGAGGAAGCCCATATCCTGTGCCTGCTGCCTGAACGTACCTTCCGCAATGATAAGATTGCCTATAGGATAGAAAAGGATGAAGAGAAGGCGGAGATCATCCTTTAATCCGGCGGCAAATGAAAAAACCTGTGGTATGAAAAATGAATATTAAAGCAGTTTTAGAAAAGAAAGAAAATACCGATACCGCCCTGACAGCGCACTATTAATAACGCAGTTCTCCCATTTGTTTTTCCCGGTCATTCCTAAAACTGCTCAAAAAGAAAAGTCACAGATACTTTCAAATAACCACGTAAAGAAAGGATATATTTATGAACATGATAGGTGTACAGGGTTATACGATCAGGGATTATATAGCCAATAAGGCTCAATTTGGCGAGACTTTAAAGAAGCTTAGAAAGATTGGCTATACATGCCTGGATCACGGAATTCCGCAGGAAATGACGGCGGCGGAATACAGGGATATGCTCGCCGAAAACGATATTAAGCCTCTCAAAGTGGGCAGCGATGTCTACACGCTGTTGGACAATCCAGCTAAAGCAGTGAAAGACGCTCATGAGTTGGGCGTAGATCTCGTTACGGTACTATCCATACCGAAAAACATGCGCGGCAGTGAAGACGGATATCATCAATACGCGGCGGATTTGAACCGCGCAGGCGAGATCGTAAAAAAAGAGGGCCTCCGGCTGGCCTATCACGCGCACGCGTTTGAGTTTTGCAGCTTCGGCGGCTACAACGGTATGGATATTATCATAAATGAGAGCGAATCTGTAGAAATCGTGCCTGATACGCATTGGGTCGCAGCGGGTGGAATTAATCCGCCCGACTTCATACGCCGCCTCCACGGACGCTGTACCCAAGTACACTTCAAGGATTACGGCATTGATTCCGGAACCGAGATTCTTGAAAGCGTGCCGCGCATCTACTCCGAAGTTGGGCAAGGAAACCTGAACTGGCCGGATATTGTACGCGCCTGCAAAGAGACAGGTGTCAGAACATACCTGGTGGAACAGGATACCTGCAGGATCGACCCGTTTACAAGCCTGACAACAAGCTTCAAAGCTATAAAATTGTTGGGATTGTAATAATACGTTTAAAAACCACACTGTTACATCCACAGATGAACGCATAATTCATAAGGGAATGATATGAAAATGAAAAAACGAGGCGTGGGTATTATCGGCTGCGGGACAATTTCACAAACATACCTAAACAATCTTACAAGCAAGTTCAGTATTATAAATGTTGTGGGCGTATCAGATAAGCTGCGCGAACGCGCCAGCGAGAAATCGGAAGCTTTCGGTGTGCGGCATATGACAAACGAAGAGATATATAATTGTGATGAAATAGATATTGTCGTCAATCTAACAAACCCGCCTTCACATTACGAGGTGTCCAAAGCCGCGCTTTTGGCTGGAAAGCATGTATACAGTGAAAAAATGGCTGCCATCACCCTGGCTGAGGCAGATGAACTGTGCGCTATAGCAAGGGAAAAACAGTTGCATTACGTTGTCGCGCCGGATACATTTCTGGGCGGCGGCTTACAGACCTGCCGCAAGCTCGTGGATGCCGGCATGATAGGAGAGCCGCGTTCAGCGCTGGCTTTTATCGTGCGCGGCGTATATCTTTGGTTTCCACAGCCGGAAAACACATTTATGACACTCCTGCCCGGTGGCGGCATACCGTTTGATATGGGAGGATATTATTTAGCAGCGCTCATGAATATGTTGGGGCCGATAAAACGCGCTACGGGCTTTACGCGGCAAGCAGACAAAATGTTCCAGAATGTGTCAAGTCCCCGTTTCGGGGAGACGGTCTCCATCGAAACGCCCAATATGATGGCGGCCTCCCTTGAGTTTACATCAGGCGTTATCGGTACCTGTATTACACATTCAGAGAGCTTTCCGCTGCCCCAGCGTCTTGAGGTACATGGCACAGAGGGAGCGCTTATCTGCCCGGACCCAAATACTTTCGGCGGGCCGATACTCTTATACAGAAAAGCGGCGTCAATGCAGGAGCCATATGAAGTCCCGCTTACGCATGGTTATTTCGATGGATGTAACCGTGGTCTAGGCGTCGCCGATCTTGCGTGGGCCATTGAAAACAACCGCAAACCGCGGTTGTCATTGGGTTATCACTGCTTTGAGACTATCCATGGCGTCTGGAAAAGCAGCTTGGACGGAGTCACCTATAATTTGAAATCCACCGTCGAGCGTCCTGCACCGCTGCCTTCCGGTTACGTCAGGACAGAAGTGATGGAAGCAGCTCTCGCACTGTAGTTATGATTTATAATAAAACAGCTTCAAACTTGCATTCGCCATAACAGAAGTTTTTGGAATTGCTTAACTAAAATCCGGGGTTATCCTTAAAATTCCATTTTGCCTTCCAGAGTGGATTTTCAGAATGACCCTGGTTATGCCGTAGATGATCCTACAACTGATTGTAACCCTTGAGATTTGAAATTAAGAAGAAAATATGTTGTCCTTTTTCGCGGCAAACCCTGCCGCAACCTTTCATCCGCTCTATATTCTGAACGATCGCAGAAAATATTGCCTTTAGAATACCGGACATATTGATGGAAAAGGTAATATGGAGTAGAATATGCTATGGAGCAAATTGGCTCATCAGAAAAAGTAGGATATACGGCATTCAGGGAGCGGTTCTCGGATAATCTGATCCACCATGGCCGGTCAGGCCAGCCAGAAGTAAGCCTATATGCTGGATGATGGAATTGTGCAATTTGGTGGTGCTTTTATCTTGGTAACCCCTGTACGGGCAGAAAACATGCGGTCTGCCCAAAGCCATTTCGCGAAGAGTCCCACCATTGAAACAGATGCATATTTCAGTTATTGTATACCGCTACAAGAGAATTACACGCCCCAATACCAGGCCAATGTAAATTCAGAATATGTCTCGTGTTGGTTGCATACCATCATCAATAGGAAAGCCTCCTTCTCCAACTCCTTCCATGGACTTGGAGAAAGCTTCTTTGACCTGATCTTGATGAATTTTTCCAACGCTTCAATCGCCGGTCCTTTCATGATTAGCTCTTTCCCAGATTGCTCGTTACTTTTCTTAATGCCAAGCCGTTGCAATTGGCTGTCTTAACTCGGCAGTCATACCAAGTTGTTACAAATTAGTTAAGGAAGTGTAGCTATGAAAGGAGTCGTGCGCGTTTTAATTGTCGATCAACAAAATCAAGTACGCAAAGCAATTGCCAAAATTATGAAACTGGAAGCTCGGATACAAATTATTGATTATGCTTCCAATGGTTATGAAGCCATAACAAAAGCCATTACGCAAACACCCGATGTAGTTTTGATGAACGTAAGCATAGAAACAAAAATGGCAGGTATTTTTGCATGCAATGAAATTAACGTAAATGCGCCTAACATAAAGGTCATTTTATATGGTGAAGATTGCCCAACGGATATTATTTTTAAGGCATTCCAGATGGGTGCTGTAAATTTTTTGGCTGAGGAATACTCTGAACTCGAGTTGATTAACGCAGTTCTTGACGCGTTTGCCGGAAAATCATCAATTCACTATAGCACGGCTATGCCCATACGAAAAGAGTTTAAACGAATTCTGGATTTGCACGACAATTTAATATATGTATTAAACGTTTTAATTAAGCTTACATCAACGGAAATTATTATCTTAAAGCATTTTTATAACGGCATGAAAAGCCAGGAAATTGCCAAGATTTTATTCATTAGCAATACAACAATGAAAACGCATATATCTCATATTTTGAAAAAATTTAATTTAGAAACAATGATACAGGTTGTTGAGGTTCTCCATTTGACTGAATTATTTTCAATGATTAATCCCAATAGCGACGATTTATAGTTCTAAACATAGGCGATTTCTAATAATTTTCTGACCACAGTCATGGGATTTCCGGTCTACTTAGCCGCAAAACGATAAAAACGCATATTTTAGTGGAGAGCAGCGTGTGTTTATTAATTCTAACAACCCTGATCCCTAGTACTGTGATTGGCAGCATTACGAAAAAGATATTTGGAAAGGGGAAGTCCTAAATGCGTATAAATGTAAATCAAATCGGTTATCGGCCAGAGGATGTTAAAACCGCTGTTCTTAATACCAAATCGAAACGTGATTTAGAAATGTTCAGCTTGATTGACAGTGTCTCCGGCCAGGTAGTTTATGAAGATACCATTGAGTATGCGGGAGAGGTCGCAAACTGGAACAGGGGTTTTTTTTATAAAATTGACTTTACTTCCTTCGCCGAAGAGGGCCGCTTTTATTTAAAGGTTGGGGACGCCGTCTCGTTCCCATTTGAGATCCGCGCATGTATTCTTGATTTTGAAATGATGATGAACACCGTTTATTACTTCCGCAGCCAACGGGACGTGGGCGAGTGGGAAGCCCAGGATAAAAACGTGATGTTCCAGGATCAACGTCCCGAACGGGTCGATGCCTCAGGAGGCTGGTTTGACGCCACCGGGGACTATGGCATCCACCTTTCACACCTCACTCATTCCAAATATTATTCCCCTCAACAAACTTCTTTATCAGCCTATGTGTTTTATAAAGCGAATGATATCACAAAAAATTGGCACGAACGGCAACACAAAGACTCCACAGGTATCCCACTAGAATTTTTTAGCCATATTCTTACTGAGGGTACTTATGGCGCCGACCACTTAATGCGCAGGGCTGCTCCGTCCGGATCCTTCTATCGCTCCATCCGTAGGGGTATGCGTGAGTTTGGCCCTGAGGACCGCACCCGCCACATCGGGTATGAGCTTAGACGTTCATCCGCACAGTTCGGCAACGCATTTACCGCCGGTGAAGAGGTAGTCACCCAGGAATTTTATGAAGTTGCATTTCGCATGGGCGGAGGTTTTGCCATCGCTGCGCTGGCTATTGCCGCGCGTCATCCCTACCCAAGCCAGCAATTTTCTTGCAGTGAATATTTAAATACAGCAATACGCTCCTATGACTATCTACTAAAAAACAATGAACGATATGCCAATGATGGCCGTTGGAATCTTGTGGATCGTTATGCCGCTTTAGTTGCCGCTACCGAAATATATTTAACCACCAACGAGCCGGCCAGATATAAAATGGCCGAAGATATGATGGAACAATTAATCGGACATACCGTACCCGCAGGTGAAGATATGGTTCGTTGGAATGTGGATGAGGATATGCCTTACTACCATGCCGCCGAGGCGGGCTTACCTGCCGTGGCGCTCATGACATTTTACGAAGCCAATCCTACCTCTAAAGCAGCAAAAAAGGCCTTGGAGATAGCGGAAATGGCCATGCGTTACGAGACTCATATAACGGACGACACCACGAATCCTTTTGGATATCCCAGATATACTTGGAAAAACCCTGAAGGTAAGCTACAGAACCGGTTCTTCTTTCCCCATGAAAGCACAGTGAGTCCTTGGTGGCAGGGGGAGAACGCCCGCCTAGGATCACTCAGTGTCGCCGCTTTATATGTGGCTGACCATACCAGCGACAAAGCGCTGGAAAAACGGCTGCGCCTCTACGCGCAGCAATGTATTGACTGGATTATGGGGGTCAATCCTTTCGATATTTGCATGATCCACGGTTTTGGATATAAGAATGCCCGGTACTTTGCGGGGGGAACCTACCGTCTTCAATGTCCAGCCGGCATAGCAAATGGTATCACCAGCCACCCGGAGGATGAGGAAGGTATCGAATTCCTTTATGATATGGGTCAAGGTCAGGACGATAACTGGCGTTGGGGTGAACAATGGATTACACATAGTTCCTGGTACTTATACGCCCTTGCCATGAAATACCATGACGCTTAATAAAAAATCAAAAGTGAATATATAGAGCAGTTTTAGAACAGACAGGGACAGATACCTCGACCGCACACCCATTAGGATCTGCCTCTGCCAATTTACTTTTCCATATTATTTTTAAAACTGCTTTAAATCTCGCTGTTCATAAAAAACCGCCTGGGCGGGAAATGGAGGACGTCTCATTGAACGGACAGCTGAAAAAGCAATTGGAGGATAGCCGCTACCTCAAGCGGGGAATGAAGGAGAACCTGGAGGATTGTGCGGAAACCCGTTGGCTCGCAAAGCCTGTTTTATCAACGCGCTCACTTCCACTTGCAGAGGACTTGGACAGCCTGAGGCTCCGTGGCCCGGGAATTCTCAGCGTGGACAAATGCCATAGCGTCTCCGGCACAGGCAGCATAAAACTGAGACTTCCCACGGAGGGATACCACAAGCACCCCGGAAACCGGGCATTTTTAGTTACAACATTGATGCGGCGGCTGCCCGGTGAAAACTTGGAAGGTTTTAACCGGATATCCCTTTGGCTCTTTGTGGACTCGCCGGGAACAGCAAGCAATTTTGTAACACTTTCCATACATAATCAAGGGAAGCATATCATGCCTCTCCCGGGGCGTTTCGAGGGCACGCACGCCCTGGGCATTTCTCATGGGAAGTGGCAGCGAGTCGTTTGGGAATTTCCCTATGTTTACCGTGATCATGTCACCGGTATCTCTTTGGATTTTCACGCCTGCCGCACTCCAGTGCCCGCGCCGCAAGGCATCACGGCGTATGTAGATGACATGCGCCTGGAGCAGGTGAAGGAGGACCATTACAAGGGCTTTGACCTGCGCAGGGATTCCATTGCTTACTGCCATAGCGGATACCGCCCGGGTACAAGCAAGCAGGCATATGTTCAAAACCGCTCCGCTTTCTTTTCCTTGCGGGATACCGGCGGCAAGGTTGTATTCCGAGGGCCCTGTATCCCGCAAGAGGACGGATTTCAGCTGCTGGATTTTACCGAGGTAGATGCGGAGGGATGGTATACCCTTGAAGTAGACAGCCGCGCCAGTAAACCCTTCTATATCGGCAAGGATGCCTATATTTCCGCCGCATGGAAAACGCTGAATTTTTTCTTTGTAGAACGTTGCGGCTATGATGTGCCCGGAGTCCATACCGAATGCCATATGGATGTAATGAGCGTCCACCCCGACGGCAGAAAGCTTCCGGTATGCGGAGGGTGGCACGATGCGGGGGATTTGACGCAAGCTGCTATCAACACTGCGGAATCTGTCTTTGCCATGTTGGAATTGGCGCTTTCCACCGGGGATACTCATCTGGATTTGTCCCGGCGCGCCCTCGAAGAAGCCCGGTGGGGCCTGAACTGGCTGATGCGCACCCGCTGGGGCGATGGATACCGTCACAACGGAACAGTAATCGGATATTGGAGTGACAATGTCGTAGGCACCTTGGATGACATCAGCGCTCCTGCCGGTAACCGCCCTTTCGATAACTTTATGATCGCGGGCGTATGTGCAAAAGCGGTCGCTCTCTTTAGAGACGAGGACCCCATGTTCGCAGATTGGTGCGCTCGCTGTGCCAAAGAGGATTTCGCCTTTGCTTTGGCATCCATGAATCAATCCCAGGACAACGAGGGGGCAGGCTCCCGTTATACACAGCTTCAAATGAATGCTCAAGCGGCTATCTCCGCCATGGAACTGTATGAGGCATTCGGAGAAGAAGAGTACCTCTCCCTCGGTGCGTCTTTCGCCAGAATTTTGATGGCGTGCCAGGAAACTACCGCCCTCCCCGCCTTTACCATCCCTTTTAAGGGGTATTTCTATGAAAGTGAAACCCATGACAGAATCCAGACGTACTACCACCGCTCCTACGAGCATGCGCCTGTAAAAGCCTTGGCAATGCTATACCGTTTGGCGCCGGAGCACACCGACGCTGCCCGCTGGAAGGCCTCCTTGGAGTTGTCCCGGGAATACGTCGCTCTCTCTTTTGGAACAGCCCCTTATGGATTGCTGCCCAACGGTATTTATGAATTGGATAATACGGATTTTTCGATTATATCCCATGAGGGGAACCGCGCCGCAGGCGCGCCTAGTCTGGAGGAGTACAACGCCCAAGTATTAAATGGTATCAAGCTGAGTGACCGTCATTATCTGCGCATCTTCCCTGTTGCCTATCAATTCCGCGGTTTCCACGCCACATTGATGGGAAGGGCCCTCACTGCCATGGAGTTAGCTCGCGTGTTAAGTGACAGGCATATGAAAAATATCGCCATACGGCAGATGGAATGGATTCTTGGCTGCAATCCTTTTGCTTCCAGCAGCATGTATGGGGAGGGGTATGATTATCACCCACTTTACGCCGCGATGTCTCCCCAGATTGTAGGCGCGGTACCTGTAGGCTTCGAAACCTTTGAAAATGAGGATCTGCCTTTTTATCCCATGCAAAACAATGCGACATACAAGGAGGTTTGGGTACATACTACCTGTCGGTTGATGTGGTTGATTGCCATGCTGTAATACAGCGGCCATTATAAAGAATACCGGCATGTAAAGTTGCTACAGTAATCAAATATAAGCTGCCAAAGAGAACGCAGTGGCAAACCACTGCTGCTTTCTCTCTGGCAGAAGTTTCTGCTTCAAAATTTATTGGAGAACCCCAGCAAATATATGTATGCGCATTTATACCAGAAGATAAAGGGGGCATAATCGTGAACCAAAACACAGTAGGGCACATATTTGACATCCAGCACTTTTCCATACACGACGGGCCAGGCATACGTTGCACCGTATTTCTCAAAAATTGCAATCTGCGCTGCCTGTGGTGTCATAATCCGGAGAGCTGTTTGTCAAGGCCGCTTGAGTTGTCATTCGTACCGTCGCGCTGCATCGGCTGCGGATATTGCTTTAAAGCGTGTCCAAACCAATGCCACAGGATGGAGGACGGTGAGCATAAGCTCAACTGGTCCACTTGCGTTCGTTGCGGGCGGTGTGCAAACGAATGCTATTCAAAGGCGCTCACCACTGTGGGCGCAGTGCCACGGCGGAGGAAGTTATTAAAGAGGTCATGCGCGATGAGATGTTCTTCGAGACCAGCGGCGGCGGCATCACCCTGTCGGGCGGCGAGCCCATGTTACAGCGCGAATTTGTAAAAACTGTTTTCGCCATGGCCAAAGAACGTGGTATACATACCGCCTTAGAGACCAACGCTGTCTACGACTATGCGTGGCTGGACGGCGTGAAGGAGAACGTCGACCTGTTTTTAGTCGACTTTAAGGCAACCGATCCCGATGCGCATAAGCAGTTTACCGGCGCGGATAATACACTGGTGCTGGAGAATCTCAAAAAGCTGTACGGCGATGGCCGGGATGTGCTGATCCGCTGCCCTATCGTATCGGGGCAAAACGACACGCAGGAGCATTTTAAAAAGATCGCCGAGCTGACCTGCGCATATCCCAATTTTATGGGCGCGGAGCTATTGCCTTACCACAGGCTGGGCGTGTCTAAGATTAGCCGTTTCGGCCTTATGGACGAGGTGCCCCATGCCGAGTTTAATACGCCCACGAAGGAAGCCGAGCAACGCTGGATCAATACGGTACGCGGATTTGGCGGGCGGCTGGTCAATGAGGACGTGATTTAAAAGATAACCTTTCACTCCCAGCCCCGGCGTGCCTCTGCCCGCTCGCAACGCGCTGCCTGGATCAGTTCCTAGGCCCCCTGTTCCGGCAGGTTATTCAATTCATTCTTGATTAGCCCCTTTTAAGCTATATGATTTTCTTAAGTTCAATTCTGCCATCGGCCATTCCCTATAACCACTTCCCTTTTTGCAAAACTTATTGTACCTTATCGACTAAAGAGCTCCAGGAGAAGAATCTCCTGGAGCTCTTCTATTATGAGGAAACCGGCACGGATGTTAAATCATAAACCAGGTATATGCTTGATCAGGCAGTAAACGTTTTGAAATAATATAGAGTAATATCAAAATACTTTTGTAA
>Ga0153945_1000604_pt1 | contig 10871 bp, 10 predicted proteins | sample TSNJ029MetaG_FD_104720 | JGI IMG/M metagenome (GOLD analysis project Ga0153945, IMG submission 104720) | Attine ant fungus gardens microbial communities from New Jersey, USA - TSNJ029 MetaG | ecosystem: Host-associated > Fungi > Mycelium > Unclassified | place: USA: New Jersey, Wharton State...
TTCAATTAGCTATGTAGTCATTTAAAAAGTTAGATACACAAGATATCTAACTTTTCATTTATTTATATATACCTATTTTATTCTTTCTTTTGTAATTGGTACATTGTATAATACGTACCTTTTTTATCTAATAATTCACTATGCGTTCCTTGTTCTATAATATTTCCTTTATCTAAAACTAAAATCATATTTGCATCTTTAATGGTGGATAAACGATGAGCAATTGCAATCGTCGTTCTTCCTTTTCGAATACGCTCCAAACCTTCTTGAATTAAACTTTCTGTTTCTGTATCAATATTGGCAGTAGCTTCATCTAAAACTAAAATCTTAGGGTCAGTTACAATTGTTCTTGCGAACGCTAATAATTGTTTTTGCCCAGTAGAGAAGGAAGCACCTCTTTCAATTACTTTATGTTGATAACCATCTTCTAACTGATTAATGAAACTATCTGCTTGTACAAATTCACAAGCATCAATAATTTGTTGATCGGTAATTGTTTTATTTTGTAATCGAATATTATCAGCAATGGTTCCATAGAATAAGAAAGGATCTTGTAATACTAATCCAATTGTAGAACGTAATTCTTCTATTTTGTAATCCTTAATTGAATGTCCATCAATTAAGATATCACCTTCAAAGAATTCATAGAAACGCATCATAACATTAATAATAGAACTTTTTCCACTTCCTGTATGACCAACCAAAGCAATTGTTTCTCCAGGATCGACACTAAAACTGATATCATTTAATACATTATTTTGACCATCATAAGAGAAGGTTACATTCTTAAATTCAATTTTACCATGTTCAACGATACAATCTTCTTTATTATTTTGTTCAGGAACTAATTCTTGATGGTCAATAATTTTGAAGACACGACTTCCTGCAACAATTGCTTGTTGGTAAATTGCTAAACGTTCCATAATTTGTTGGATTGGGCTAAAGAATTTATAAATATATTCGATAAAGGCAACCATTAATCCAGTAGAAACCACACTTTGGAAGGATTCAAATCCCATATAACCAAAAACAGCAGCTAAGGCAAAGCTAGCTAATAAATTAATGATAGGAGCTAGTAATAATCCATCTAATTGAATATTTTTAATACTTGCTTTATAGTAATCATCATTTATTTTTGCAAATTCTTTCGATAGCCTTTTTTCTTGATTAAATATTTGAATAATTCCCATACCAGATATTGATTCTGATAACTTAGTATTTAACTGACTTAGTTTCTCTCTTGCTAACATATAGAATCGAGTACTATATTTTTGATATAAGTAAATAATAAAAATGGCAACAGGAACAAATGCTAAGCAAATCAATGTTAGTTTTACATTTAGAATAAACATTGTAATAATAATACCAATAAATGAGATGATACTTGATAACAAAATTGAAATAATGTTATTAAACATATCTTGAATAGCATCGGTATCATTGGTCACTCTTGAAACAATACTACCAGCAGGTGTTTGATCAAAATATCGCATTCCTAAACTTTGTAGTTTTGCAAAGATATCATTTCTTAAGTCTTCTGTTATTTTATAACCAATCTTATGGAAATTAATAATTTGGAAATAACGGAAGAAGGCATATGCTAAATTTGCAATTGCATATAAAATAATATAAAGCGTAATCGGACTAAAGTTTAAAAACTCTTGTCGAAGTTGCTTGTCAATTAATTCTTTCATAATAATAGGACCAATCAAATCAGCAATAGTTGCTAATAAAGAAAAGAAAAATCCTATACTTAAAGTTGCTTTTAATGGTTTTACATAACGTAATAATCGTTTTAAAACAGCAACCTGTTGTTTAAAGGAGAGAGTTTGTTTATCATCCATGATGTATCGTAGCTCCTTTACTAAATTCTTGTCTTTCAAATATATCTAAATACCATCCATCATTCTTTAATAATTCAAGATGTGTTCCACGTTCACTAATTTCTCCATTATGTAATACAATAATTTCTTGTGCATGCTTAATCGCACTTAAACGGTGGGCAGAAATGATCGTTGTTTTATTTTTTCTAGCAGTTTTCAAATTATGTAAGATTGCTTCTTCCGTTTTTGCATCGACCGCCGATAAAGAATCATCTAAAATCAACAATTCTGGATTTAACAATAAAGCTCTTGCTATCGCAATTCTTTGTTTTTGACCACCAGATAGAGAAACTCCTCGTTCACCTACAACAGTATCATATTGTTTACTAAAACCTAAAATATCTTCATGAATATTTGCTTTTTTAGCTGCTTCCATGATTTCCTGATCACTAGCATCTGGTTTGCCAAAACAAATATTTTCTTTTACTGTTGCAGAAAATAAAAATTGGTCTTGAGGAACATAACCAATCGATTGATGTAAATGCCCAAGTTCATAGTTTTTTATATTTTGATGATTGATAGAAATTTCACCTAGATACGAATCATAATCTCGTAATAGTAACTTTAGTAAGGTCGTTTTACCACTTCCAGTCATCCCAACAATACCCAGGGTACTACCTTGTTTTAGATGTAATTGAATATCTTTTAAGATGGTCGTATTTGTATCTTCTGGGTAATGAAATTCCCCAATATTGACAACGATATCTCCATTAGGAATTTCACAAATTGGATGTTCTATATTTTTAATATCTTGTGGAATACTTAATAATTTCTCAATTCTTTCATATGAAACATTTCCTCTTTCAATCGTATTATATAAGAATCCAAAAGCTAACATAGGCCATACTAATGTGTGTATATAACTGATAAATGTAACCAAATCTCCAATAGTTAATGTACCATCTTGAATAAATAGGGCACCAACCAATAAGACTGCTACAAAACAAATCATAATGATAATAGTAATTAAAGGATCGAATGCTGCATCATAATAAGAAACAGCCATATTTTTCTTAAATACATCATTTGTTTGTTTTTTGAATACATCGATTTCTTCTTTTTCTTGTCCAAATGTTTTTGTAACTTTGATACCATTAATGCTTTCATGTGTTTTATCATTTAAATTAGAAAAAGCTTCTTGTGCTTTATAAAAGACTGCATGAATTTTTTTCCCTAAAAATCTAGCTCCAATCATCATTAAAGGCATAGGAATGACAGCAATAATTGTTAATTTCCAATTTACAAAAAAAGCCATTGCGCATAAAGTAGAAATACCAGTGATTAAAGCATCTGCAAATTGAAGAATTCCTCCACCTGCAACTCTTTGGATTGCTTTTAAATCATTTGTCGCATGGGCCATTAAATCTCCTGTTCGATGTTCATGGAAAAAAGTAGGGGACATTTTTGTAAAATGATCAAATAGATCTTGTCGCATGCTTTTTTCTAATCGAAAACTAGCTCCAAATATACATATTCTCCAAACATAACGCAATGCGTATGTTGATAAAGCCAAGATAACTAAGAAGATGATATCTAATAGTAATTCTTGTTTTGTTAGCTGTTGGCTGTTAATTCTATCAACGATGTTTCCCATTATTTTTGGAGGCAATAAGTTACATACTGCAATCACAACTAGTGAAAGTATTCCAATTATATATGCCTTTTTTTCTTTTTTAAAGAACCATTTTAATTCTCTAATTATTCTCATTTCTTCACCTTCTTTCTTAAGAGTATATTTTGACAGTAAAGTCGATAATTGTCAATCCTTATTTCATAAAATGAATGCAGCAAGGATATATTTAGGTTTTTATTAAAAATAGATTATAAAACGAATCTAAAGCTTATTTATATTTATGAATAAATTTACTAGACTGGTAAAAAATAGAATAGAGGTGAAATTAATGAATGAAAATCAATATAATAAGCTAGCAGAAGATTTGAAGCCAAAAGTATCCTACTTTAAAAATGCTGTACTCGCTTTTTTGTTTGGTGGTTGCATTGGATTATTTGGACAAATATTAGTTAGAATCTATATGAATGTATTACATTTAACTGAAAAAGAGGCAGGTACACCAATGATTGTCACAATGATTTTAATTGCTTGTGTCTTAACTGGCCTTGGTATTTTTGATAAAATAGCAAAATATGCTGGAGCTGGAACATTTGTGCCAATTACTGGTTTTGCTAATGCCTTAACAAGTGCTGCATTAGAGAGTAAATCAGAAGGTATTGTGCTAGGAGTTGCTAGTAACATGTTTAAATTAGGGGGAGCGGTTATTACCTTTGGTGTTGTTGCTGCATATGTGATGGGAGTGATTCGTTATGTCTTCTTCGGCTAGTCAAAAAAATGCAACGTTAACTTTCCAAAATGTGTATATTGAAAGTACTGGTACTTTTGTTGGTCCTATTGAAAAAGAAGGACCACTTGGAGATTACTTTGAAAATTACTCAGATGATTTATATTATGGAGAAAAAACATTTGAAAAAGCGGAAAGAGAAATGAGCAAGATTGCGATTGATTCTTGTTTACAAAAAGTAAATCGAACGTACGATGATTTAGATTTGGTCGTTGCTGGCGATTTATTAAATCAACTTACCGCTTCAAACTTTGTAGCAAAAGATTTAAATACACCATTTATTGGTGTTTATGGAGCTTGTAGTACAGCTTGTTTAAGTATGTTAAATGCAGCAACATACGTAGAACACACTTCTTTCAAGCGTGTCTTAGCTTATACATCTAGTCATAATGCTACGGCAGAAAGACAATATCGTTATCCATTAGAATATGGTATCCAAAAGAAAGATATGACAACGTATACCGCTACTGGTTGTGGTAGTATTCTATTAAGTAATCAAGTAAGCAATGTTCGAATTGCTCATGCTACCATTGGTAAAGTCATTGATTTAAATCAAAAAGATGCGAATGATATGGGTAGAGCAATGGTTCCTTGTGCATATGATACCTTACATCAACATTTAAACGATTTACAACGTACAGTCAATGACTATGATTTAATTGTTACTGGAGATTTATCGACATATGGTAAAGAAATATTGAAAGAGTTGTTTAAAGCAGATGGAATTAATTTAGATAATTATGATGATTGTGGTTGTATGTTATTTGATATCGCCAATCAAGAAGTATTTCAAGGTGGTAGTGGCTGTGCTTGTAGTGCATTAGTTAGTTATGGATATTTATATCCATTGTTACAACAAAAAAAGTTACATCGGGTATTAATACTTGCCACTGGTGCTTTGTTATCTCCAACATCAACACAACAAAAAGAAAGTATCCCTTGCATTAGTCATGCAATTAGTATGGAGGTAGTATAAATGGAATATTTATTAGCGTTTGTATTTTGTGGTTTTGTTTGTTTAGTTGCTCAAATTATTTATGATCGTACAAAACTGACACCTGGTCATATTACTTGTGGTTTGGTTGTATTTGGTGCATTCTTAGACATTTTTGACTTATATGATAAATTGATTTCCATATTTCATGCAGGAGCATTGCTTCCAATCACTAGTTTTGGACATTCATTAATGCACGGTGCTCTTGAAAAAACAAGTGAATATGGCTTGTTAGGCGTTGCAATGGGAATGTTTGATTTAACAGCTGCTGGAATTACTAGTGCTATTTTGTTTGCATTTATCGTTGCTTTAATATGTAAACCAAAGTCATGATGAAGAATCCATCCTTTGACATTACCACTAGAAATTTAATATTTAATCAAAAAAATCTAACATTAACATATTTAAATAGTCTATCAGAAGCTACCATGATTAGTGAACTTGTAAAAGGAGTTAATGCTGGCGGAACGATTATTGATGTATCCTTAGCAAATGGATCGGTTGAAGAAAATAATGATATAGATGCATTACAAAAAGCATTATATAGTGGTTGTGCGATTATTGAATATGAAAATCGCTCGTATATTGTTGATACAAGAAGTTATCCTAGTAGTTCTATACAACAACCAGAAACTGAAAAAACCGTTCGTGGAAGTAAAGATGGTTTTAATGAAAATATTATTGTGAATGTTGGATTAATCCGGCGTAGAATTAGAGATACGAATTTAGTAATGGAATTACATACCGTTGGAAAAGTATCAAAATGTGATGTTTGTGTAAGTTATTTATCAAATAAGGTAAATCAAGATTTACTGCAGAGTGTGATGAACCGTTTACAGTCAATTACGATTGATGATTTGAGTATGAGTGATCGGGCATTAGAGGAATTATTTATTAAGCAAGGCTATCATCCTTTTCCTTTTGTTCGCTATTGTGAACGACCAGATATTGTTGCTACGCAAATAATGAAAGGCTATATTGCTATTATTGTTGATACCTCCAGTAGTGTTATTCTTTTACCAGTTACATTATTTGAATTATTAGAACATGTTGAAGAACATCGTCAAAATCCAATAGTTGGATCAATGTTACGTTTAATACGTCTTTTTGGAGTGATGATTTCTGTCTATTTAATTCCTATTTGGTTGGTTATCATTAAAACTCCAGAATTAGAATGGTATATTTTAAAGAATCCAACAAAAAACCTCGATTATGGTGATATTGTCTTACAAATTATTATACTTGAATTCGCTATAGAATTATTACGTGTAGCAACGATTCATACTCCTTCAGCGTTATCAAATTCAATTAGTTTAGTGTCGGCTTTGTTATTAGGTGAAATCGCTGTTGGAATAGGTATCTTTTTAGAAGAAGTATTATTATATGGAGCCATAAGTACATTAGCAAGTTTTGCAACACCAAATTATGAACTTTCGTTAGCTAACAAATTAGTCAAATGGTTATTGATTATAGCGATTATGTTTTTTAATCAATATGGTTTTGTTTTGATGAACTTTTTATTATTTATCTATTTAGCTAATTTAAAAGTCTTTAATAAAGAATATTTATATCCTTTTGTACCATTTGATGATACAAAATTTTTAGAACATCTTATTCGAAAACCTAAAAAAGAGAATTCTTCTAATTAGGTTTTTTTTGTTTTTTGATTATGCTATAATATTGAGAAGGTGATGCTATGAAAGAATATAACGTACATATTGATAATTTTGAGGGTCCATTGGATTTATTATTGCATTTAGTAAAAGAAAAAGAAATGGATTTATTAACGTTAGAAATATCAAAAATTACAGATCAATATTTAAATTATATATATGCAAATCAACATCTACATTTGGAAGTTGCTAGTGAATATTTAGTAATGGCTGCTTATTTAATTGAAACAAAGAGTAAAATGCTATTACCAAAAGAGGTAGTCAAAATTGATGATGAATATGAAGAGGATCCTCGAGAAAAATTAATTAAACGTTTGATTGAATATAAACGCTATAAAGATGTATTAGATCAGTTTGTAAAAAAATATGAAGAGAGAGCACAATTTCATATTAAATTACCTAGTTCTATGGAATCTTTCCAAGTAGATACTTCTACAATGCTTCCTACAAATTTAGAAATCTATGATTTGATGAAAGCTTTACAAAAAATGTATCAGCGACAACTATTATTAAAACCATTAATGCAACAAGCAGTCGCAAAAAAAGAGATTTCGATTGATGAAAGAACACAATCAATTATAAAAAGAGTCAAGAGACATTTTCATGGTAAGTTAAAATTTACAGATTTATTAGAAGAAGTCGATAGACAGTATTTTGTTATTACCTTTTTAGCAGTATTGGTCTTAGTCAATCAAAAAGAATTAGTGATTACTCAAGAAAATAAATTTGGTGATATCTATTTGGAGGCTATAAAATGAACAATTTACAATTAGAAATGAATATAGGTATCGTAGAAGGTATGCTTTATTTATGTGGCGATGAAGGAATTACTAGTAAGGAAATACAAGCTATTTTGGAATTAAAAGAAGAAGAGATTACGATTTTATTAGAAAGTTTAAAAGAACGCTTAGAGAATGATGTTAGTAGAGGATTGCAGTTAGTCTATTTAGCGAATAAATATAAATTAGCAACAAAGATTGAATATAAAGAGTATTATACATTAATGGTTGATCAAAGTGAGTCAAAATTATCAAATGCAGCAATGGAAACACTAGCAATTATTGCTTACAATCAACCAATTACAAAACTTAGAGTCGAGGAAATTCGTGGTGTTAATAGTGATGCCATGATTCGTCGATTACAAGCAAAAGCTCTTGTCAAAGATGTTGGTAGAGAAGAAACACCTGGAAGACCTGTTTTATTTGCAGTAACGAATGAATTTATGGATACTTTCAATTTGAAGAGCTTAGAAGAATTACCACCGTTAGAAACAAAGGAATATAAAACAGAAGAAAATGAAAGTATTTTTGATTTTAAATATAGAGAAGATATGAATGATAATTAATAATAAAGTAAAGGAATAGTAAAATGAGCAAACCAAAATTACATGTCACAGCTAGTAAACATTGGATGAATGATCCTAATGGATTGATTTATTATCAAGGGAATTACCATTTATTTTATCAACATTTCCCTTATGAAAATAAATGGGGAACCATGCATTGGGGTCATGTTGTATCTACTGATTTAGTAGATTGGAAGGATTTAGGCATTGCCTTATATCCTAGCAAACCATTTGATCAAAATGGTTGTTTTTCAGGATCCGCTATTGAAATAGATGATAAAATGTATCTATATTATACAGCGGTGACTTATGATGAATTTGCTGGTGAAGATATTCATCGTCAGAAGGATAATCAATCATTTACTGCAAGACAAGCAATGTTGATTAGTGATGATGGTTTTACTTTTGATAATTACACAACGAAAAAGATGATTATTTCTTGCGATGATGTTGGTCATAGAACGCATACTAGAGATCCTAAAGTATGGGTAAAAAATGATGTTTATTATATGGTGTTAGTTAGTAAAATTGAGTTAGATAAAGAAAATATATCGAAAGGGCAGTTATTGTTTTATAAAAGTAGTGATGCACTAAATTGGGAATTTGTGAACAGATATGTCAATCAAGATTTAGCTGGTAATATGTGGGAGTGTCCTGATCTGTTTCAGATTAATCAAAAGTATCTGTTAACGATGGCTTTGGAAAATGTATTTACGAATCCTGGTAAGGATGATGGAATTTTTTCAAATCTGAAAATAGAGGAAAATGAAGAACATTACCCTAGTTTAGCCGTATATTCTTTGGTTAATTTTGAGTATCAAAACTGTGATTTAGAAATGCTTGGCAAACCATTATTGATTGATTATGGTCTTGATTATTATGCTCCTCAAAGTACAATTGATGAGGAAGGAAGAAGAATTATCATTGGTTGGTTAAGAATGCCAGAAGCAGAAAGTGATGGTCAGTGGATTGGAATGTTAACATTTCCTAGAGTGGTGGAAATTGTAGATAGTAAAGTTTATTTTAGATGTCATCCTAATATTGATCGCTTATTTATTAAAGATGTCTATGGTACTAGGATAGAGAAAGAGCAAGTTTATAAAATATCTGCAAATTTACATGATGGTGATTTTATTAACGTTGGTGGATATAATCTACAATATCAAAATGATCAGGTAGTAGTCAATAGAGAAAAGGTGTTTGATCATCCGTTTGGTAAAAAGTTTTATTCACCTAAATTGAATGGTGATTGTCTAGTAGACATTTATATAGACAGACATGTTATTGAACTGTATATCAATGATGGTCAATATGTAGTATCTACTATTGTTTATCAATTAGGAAGTAAAATAGAAGCAAATGTTGAATTAGTGATTAAAACAATCGATACAAGTAGTGATGATAAATAATCAAAAATGATAATGAAGGATACTTAGAATTCATACTTCTATGAAAGTAATGTTACGTATATAGGAGCAAAAAGGAAAGCAGAAAATACGCATGGGTTAGCTACAGAACAGCAACCCATTTTTGCTATTTGATAGTTTTAAAACTTATCAGCTATTATTGTTTACGCTTTAAATGAATTGAAATGATTTATATTTTCTTTCTTTTTTAAATTTAGTAGTGGTATACTATATTTAATAAATTAAAAGATAAACATAATGTGGGGTGATTATTTTGATAAACATTGCTATAGTTGAAGATGACTTAGATTATCAAAATAAAATAAGAGAACTTATTGATAAATATAGTTTGAACTTTGATATTAGAACGAAATGTTTTAGTAATGCAAAAGACTTTTTAGAAGAAAAAGATAATTTTGATGTTCTTTTATTAGATATAGAATTACCTGGTATCAATGGAATAGAATTAGCAGATAGTATCCAATTTGATGATATTACTATTATTTATATTTCTAGTCATAATAGTTTTTCTGAGAGTACTTATGGATTTAATATTTTTAAGTTTATTTTGAAAAGTAATCTAGAAGTTGAATTTCCTATTGTTTTATCTAAAGTATTGAATGGATTATTATTGATGAGAAATGTTGGATTTATTACTGATCAAGGAAAAAAGAGTTTTAAGGAATCAGAGATTGTTTGTATGTTATTTAAGGATAAAAAGATTTCGTTGTATGATAAAAGTGGCAAAGAATATATTATTTTAAAACAAAGAACGTTAAAAAGTGTATATGAAAAATTATCAGAAGATTTCATACAAATTAATAAAGATATTATTATTAATACGAATTACATAAAAACTGTGAAAACACATGTTGTTGGATTGAACTATTATGAGGAAGAATTAGAATTTAGTCGTAGTAATAGAAAAAAAGTGGAAGAAGCTTTTTTTAAGCAGGTGAATAAATTATGAGTAATTTATTAGAATACCTATTTAGTTTGTTATATATTGTTGGGTTGGTTTATTTTGCTCATAAAATGTTGGATATTTCTTTTAAACAAGATAAAAAATATAAAATTGTTATTATATTGATTTATGGAGCGATTCATTATTTCATGAATCATATTGATGCTTTTTATTTTGTTGATTCCGTTAGTAAAAATTTGGTTGCTATCGGTGTTGATTATTTGTTTGTTTTAATTCTATTAAAAGAAA
>Ga0153945_1000610_pt1 | contig 10795 bp, 5 predicted proteins | sample TSNJ029MetaG_FD_104720 | JGI IMG/M metagenome (GOLD analysis project Ga0153945, IMG submission 104720) | Attine ant fungus gardens microbial communities from New Jersey, USA - TSNJ029 MetaG | ecosystem: Host-associated > Fungi > Mycelium > Unclassified | place: USA: New Jersey, Wharton State...
ATTAAGAATCTAAAATTAATTAATAAATTAGAGTGCGTATTAGATGATGGGCGTAATATTCCTATTAGTCGTAATAAGTATAAAGAAATGAACAATGCCTTTATTGATTATTGGAGGGATGAAGTATGATGTTTGTGATAATCTCTTCATTTATTTCTATCCTCTATAGTGGATTTATTTGTTGTCGAAAGAATAAAGTATGGGGATTCTATTTCTTATTCGAGATGGTAGGAATTATTATTTTATGGAAAATAAATAGGATTGAATTATTCTATTTATATTATAGTGCAATAGGAGTAATTCAATTTACTATTTTACACTTTCCACAAAGAGTTTCTATTTGGTTTTATTTATTATTCTATAGTTGTTATATAGGGTTAGGTTATATTGGATATATAGAACAGTTATATATTCATTTATCAATTGCTCAGTTGCTTGTCTTTTTCTTAGTGGAAAATCATCAATATTTATTAAAGAAGAATTATGAAGAAAGTGCCACGACATATCAAAATAAAATTATTCAAAAACAGGTAGAAGAAGTAAATAATGTCTATTTGACAATGCGAGGATGGCGCCATGATTATCATAACCATTTACAAACAATGAAAGCTCATATCAAACTTGAGAATTATGATATGGTTCGTATCTATTTAGATGAGTTAGAGAAAGATTTAAATCAAGTCAATAATCTAATAGAAACAGGAAATGTGAATGTTGATGCTATTTTAAATTCAAAACTTTCATTAGCACAAAATCATGGTATTGAAATTAATTATAAAGCAACGCTACCTAAGCAATTATCAATTAGTGATATTGATTTATGTGTATTAATTGGTAATTTAATTGATAATGCACTAGAGGCTTGTGATAAAATGAAAGAGGAAGAACAGCGTTTTATTCGTTTATATATTCGAATTTTAAAACAACAATTATACATATCGTTGACTAACTCAACAAATGAATCAATTAAGAAATTAGATGATGAATATATTACGACGAAAAGAGGAAATCATGGTCATGGCTTAAAAAGGATTAACTTAATTGTGGAGAAGTATGATGGTTATATTAATCGAAAGAATGAACCAGGAGTATTTGTTAGTGAAATATTAATTCCGTTGAAATAACATTTTATGCATGAAATACAACATTTCGTGCATTTTTTATTAATTGAGATGGTAATCAAATATAATGATAATTAGAAAAGAGATGGTGGTAGAATGAAATATACATTAATAGATAATATAAAATATCTTTATAAGAGGGCATTTAAAACGATTCCTAGTTTAAAAATAACATTACCATTAGAGATTGTTTGTACAATAGTTTCACCAATATTGGCAATTATTATGTCTTCTTTAGTAGTAGAACTGATTACAAAAGGAACGAGTGTGAATGATTTTTTATTAAATGTTGGGGCAGTCAGTATTGTTTGGGTGGTTGTAGTAACGGTGGAAACTTATTTTAGCAGAAAAAGAGAGCAACAACAAACCATTATACGAAGCATAGAATTTTCGGCTGATTTTTCTAAAAAGTCAATGGATAAAGATTATGTAAACATTGAACCTTATGATAAACAATTATTATCACGAAAAGCGTTAGAGGGTGGTCTTAATAGTAATTGGGTTGGTATTGAATTTTTTTATAAATCTTTTCCTTTATTAATTCAAAATGGAATTAGTTTAATTATTTATTCAACATTAATTTCTAGTTTGGATATATGGGTCTTTATCGTATTAACAGTGATGACACTTTCTAATATGATATTATCAAGAAGAGCCAGAGATTATGAACAAAAACATAAAGATGAATATGTAAAGTATAATAAAAAAATTAATTATTTATATGAGGAAGCGATTTCAGCCAAAAATGGAAAAGATATTCGTTTATATAAGATGGAAAAATGGTTTAAGGACAATTTTGAATCTCTTATTAAAATAAGAAAGAAATGGTTTCAAAAGATAAACTTTCTTTATTTTTTACCAGAAGGAAGTGATCAGTTACTGTTGTTAGTTCGTGATCTGTTAGCGTATGGAAAATTAATTGAACTTGTTTTTAAAGGAGATATTAGTTTATCTATGTTTACTTTATATATAGGAGCAGTTTCAAGTTTCTCTAAAATATTAGCAGATTTAGTTATGGCTTATACAAATGTGAAAAGAGCTAATTTGGGAGTGATTGATTATCGAATTTATGAGGATATAGAGAATGTATATAATCATAATAAAGGCGTTGATATATCAGGTATAGAATTTCCTATTACTATTGAATTTAAAAATGTGTCATTTCGCTATCCTGGGACAGATAAAGATATTATTAAGAATCTAAATTTAAAAATAAAATCAGGAGAAAAGGTTGCATTAGTAGGAGTAAATGGTGCTGGGAAAACGACATTAGTAAAATTATTATCAGGATTATATTATCCTAGTGAGGGTGAAATTTTAATTAGTGGCTATCCAATAACTGCGTTCAATATTGAAGAGTACTATCAATTGTTTGGAGTTGTATTCCAAGATGTTCAAACATTGGCTTTCACAATTGAAGAAAATGTGATGATAGATAAAAGTGAAGAAGATAAGGATATGAAAAGATTTTGGAAAGCATTAGAACAAGCAGAATTAAAAGAGAAAATAATGTCTCTTCCTAAAAAAGAGAAAACATATATTACGCAGGCTCTAGACAAAGATGGAATCCAATTAAGTGGTGGAGAGATGCAACGGTTGATGTTGGCGAGGGCTTTATATAAAGATGCACCATTGTTAATACTAGATGAGCCTACGAGTGCCTTAGATCCAATTGTCGAAGCAAATTTATATGAAAAATATTATCAGTTAACGAAAGAGAAAACATCTATTTTTATTTCTCATCGGTTATCAAGTACAAAATTTTGTGATCGAGTCTTGTTTTTTGAGTATGGAGAAGTGATTGAAGATGGAACACATGTTGAGTTATTAGAATTAAATGGTAAATATGCTGAAATGTATCAAATACAAAGTCATTATTATCAGGAAGGAGAGCTAGTTGATGAGAGAGTTTTTTAAAGATATTTATAGGATTACAAAAGTCATTTATCAAATGGCAAAAGGCAGTGTCCTTGTTTGTTTTCTTAAATCAATATTACAAGCGAGTATTCCTTTTATTAATATTGTATATTCCGCTAAAATTTTAGATGGTTTATTATTGGATGGAAATAAAAGTAATGTATTACATGATTTATATTGGATGGTTGGTGTTAATTTAGTTATTGGAATGATTGTAACAATCTTAAACAGACAGTTTATTGTTTATACTGAAACAATTAATTTGCAGATTAGGCAATATGTAGCATTAAAAGCTTTACAGTTAGATTATGAGCAAATGGAAACCAAAGAAACAATGGCATTATTGCATAAAGCAAGTGAAGGAGCAAATGCAAATGGTGGTATGGGAGATTTTTTGGAGAGAATAGGAAATGGAGTTTCACAAATTGCCTCTTTAGTGTATTCAATAGTTATTTTATCGGGGTTGTTTCGTAGGGCTGTAGAGATAGCAGATAATCGAATCTATCAATTTTTCAATTCATATCAAGCTTTATTTTTGTTCATGTTGATATTTGTTGTATCTATTGGTCTAAATGTTTATTATATGAAAAGGATTCAAAATGAGAGTCTTGCGTTCTTTGAATTAAATGTAGAAACGAATCGTCAGTTTGGTTATTATGGATCAATAGTTGCTACGTATTCCATTCATAAAGATATTCGTATATATAAAATGAAAGATTTAATTGCAGAGCACATAGACAAATTTATGATTCGAGGGGTTGAATTTTTAGAGAAGTATAGTCAGGTTCAAAGAGTTAATTTAGCGATGATTGCTTTTATTAATCAAATAACAGTATTCTTTGCTTATGGATTTGTAGGGATTAAAGCGATATTGGGAATTATTAGTCTTGGTGGTGTTTTGAAGTATGTCAATGCTTTTGGGAGTGTTAATAAATCTATTACCTCTTTGATTCAAACTTATTCTGGTTTAGAATTACAAAGAACCTATTTAAAGAATTATTTTGATTTCTTGAATTTAGATAGTAAAAAGTATTATGGGGAATTACCAATAGAAAAAAGAGATGACAATGAGTATGAAATAGAATTTAAAAATGTTTCGTTTCATTATCCAAATAGTCAAGAATTAATTTTAAAGAATGTTTCTTTAAAAATGGATATTGGAAAGAAGATGGCTATCGTAGGGCCAAATGGGGCTGGGAAAACTACGTTTATTAAATTATTATGTCGCTTGTATGATCCTAGTGAGGGAGAGATTTTATTAAATGGTATTGATATTAAAAAATATGATTATCAAGAGTATTTAGATTTATTTTCTGTGGTCTTCCAAGACTTTAAGTTGTTCTCATTAGGGGTAGCAGAAAATGTAGCGACTAGTAAAGAATATGATGAGAATCTTGTTTGGGATGTTTTAAAGAAAACGGGTGTCAAGGAAAGAGTAGGAAAAATGGAAAATGGATTGAATTCTATGATTTATCAAACTGAGGAAGATGGCGTTGAAATTTCAGGAGGAGAAGCACAAAAAATAGCAATATCTAGAGCGTTATATAAAGATGCTTCAATCGTGATATTGGATGAACCTACGAGTGCATTAGATCCTATTAGTGAATATGAAATATATGCAAATTTTAATGACTTAGTCAAAGATAAAACATCAATTTATATCTCACATAGAATGTCAAGTTGTCGTTTTTGTGATGTGATTACAGTGTTTGATCATGGTCGTATTATTCAAAGTGGAAGCCATGAAGAATTAATAAGTAGTAAAGATGGATTATATTATCAATTATGGAATGCACAAGCAAAAAATTATAATTAAAACATCCCTAATGGGATGTTTTAGACCGTTGAGTAATGAACATATTGGTGAATACGACCCTAAAAAGGTCCAGCGTGCCGATAAAATCGCGGAATTGGAGGTTTTGGTGATATATAAGATATCCCAAAAAATCAGCGCTCGTCCGGATAAAGCAATCGGACGAGCACTGATTTTTATACGTATTATTATCTTATCTTCTTTCTCAAGTTTAAAACGGCCTATGCCACAAAAATGTTTAATTCTGATCACTTGCAAAGTCACAATTTGTGATCTGCATGGCCATGATTTCATATTGCGACAGCCCACTGTGTTTTTCGCACCAGATTCTATCAAAACTGTTATCAACAATGCTGAAAATGGTACCAACCTCTTCGCACGAGCAGACTTCCATACAGATACCTCAGAAATCCATTACTCAATGATTCCCAGTTCTCTTGCCTTCAGTATAGCATCAGCTGCATTGCTTACATTCAGTTTTTCATAAGCCAGCCTTGTATGCGTTTTGACCGTGTTGAGTGAAAGCCCTGTTTTCTGCATGATCCCCTCTCTTTTGTGCCCCTGTGCCAACAGTTCGAGGATTTTCTTTTGCTGTTTTGACAGCTTGACCGGCTTCATTTCCAGATTGGCCGTAATTCCCCTGCGCTGCTTGCTCACCGCATATGCGGTAAGATATACGTTGTTCACATACACAGGGTCAAGCCCGTTTGAATGATCAGCACGCTCCGCTCTGCCAGATGCCTTTTTTAACACAGGCACAACCGCAACGCCCTCGTCGGCGATCAGCCGCACAAATGCGTGGGGTTGCATCTCCAGCAAAACCGTTTCCATCATCTTCTGTGCTTTTTCCTTTTGATCCATAGCCCATAGAATGACCGAAAGCAAGACGCCCGCTTCAGCGGCGTCCTGCGGACGGCGGAAATCCTCTCCCATCTGCCGGAGACGCTCGGCAAGGTCTTTGGCTTTTTCCAGTTCGCCCAGTACGATATAGGCACGAACCGTCGTAAAATATTGATAGAGCCGGTAAGATCGCAGAATCCGGTCATCACCTACAAAATAATTATCCAGCCATTCCTGGGCGACTTGCCCATCCCCGTTCCACAGCTTTACTCTGGCTACAAACGCTAAAAAGTTCGGACGGAGAAACTGTGCGGATTCGTTCACAAACCGCCCTGTTTCATCCAGTAGCACCGCAAGCTCGTCCTCCTTACCAAGCGCGAGATATACTGCCGCAAGGTGCATATATGTTGCAAAGCGTATCTCTTTCACTGTCCAGTCTGCCAGTAATGATACGGCAGTCTGTGCCTCGGCCAACGCCTCGATTCCCCGATTTTGCTCCAGACAAAGACCAGCGTAGACATCATGCATGACCAGCTCGTAGTGCTTTTTCAGTAATTTACCAAATGTCTTTTTCAGCTTGTTGTAGAGTTTCGTGTCGGTCAGTTCGTAATAGTCGCGGGTGCTTCGATGCAAAAAAGGCATTTGAAGGCTCATCGATACAGCTTTCAGTGCATCGCCTTTTATATTGATCGGCGGCAAAAACTTTGCCCGGGCTATCTGCTTCGCAAACGGTGTGCGGTAGTCCAATGCCATAAGAGAAAAGGAAACTTCCCCGAAACTCGGATATTTCAGTAAAATAACCGGAAGACTGCGTTTCATCATGTCCTCATATTTTTCAAATAAACCAGCGTCTCCGCTCAAAAATGCCGTCCACGTGCAGGAGATATAGAACACGGGACATTTTTCGCTCAGAACGTCAATCGCTCCCGATAAAAATAAGTCCTGTGAATGATCCAGATATTCGTCAAAGGAATGTCCCCTGTTCTCCGTAAGGACATCCAAGGTATTCAATATTATTTTTGTATTACCGCTTTTATAGGCGTAATACCGGGCTATATATTCCTCTTTCTTCAGATAATATTCCGCCGCTGCACTCCAGTGTTTTTTGTTATCTTCCTCAGTATATTCCGGCAGGGCACGAAGAAAATCCAAAAACAGGTGATGGTATCGGTATACGCCGTCCTCAATGCGGGAAACAAAGGCGTTTTCTGCCCGGAGATTTTCAAGCAGCTCATCCGCATCGGCTCTTCCCGTGATTTTTTTGCATAGTGTGACGGGTATTTCATCAATAGAGGCGGACGATAGGATAAACGCACGAAGCGAACCATCCCATTCATCCCATATTTGTTTTTTGATGTAGTTTTCCAAGATGTGGCCGCCAGATCCATCCGGCATGGGGGAATCGCTGTGGGCCAGTGCGTTCACGCCGATAGCCCAACCGCAGGTATAAGCAAAAGCTGTCTGTGCTTCTTCGCCTGTCATTTCGCGCCCGCGTAGTGCGAAATACGTTTTTATTTCATCGGCCCCGAACGCTAAATCTTCCGCGCTAACGATTTCCATCTGCCCCGGTTCGGACAGATGTTCCGGCGGTTCGGTACGGCTCAGAATCAACATTATAAAAGAATGTGGCATCCGCTTTATAATAAAGGTCAGTGATTTTATAATTTCGCGGTTTGTAATGGTGTGAAAATCATCAAGCGTCAATATGTACCTGTTTCCATCCTCAATAAACTCAGCCAGCAAATTGATGGTGTGTTCCACCGGAGTAGCATTAAAATCAACACTTCGCAGAATGGCCGCCATTCGTTCATTGTCCGGCTGGGCGGCAAGAAGGCCGGTACAGAACATACGGTAAAAGACCGAGATTGAATTATCAAAAGCGTCCAATCCGATCCACACGGTTTTACGGTTCGAGGTCTGCAACCATAATTTCGTTGAAACCGTTTTTCCCGAACCAGCGGGGGCAAAAATAAAAATCAGCCTTTTTTGTGCCGCCTGTTCAAGACGTGCCAAAAGCTTTGTGCGCGGAGCACATATTTCCGGCAGCGGTCCGGGCGTGTATTTGTTGTTATAAATATTAGGCGTTGGCATAAATAAATCCCTCCGTTTATTCATTATAGCAATATTTATAACAGAACATCAAGTTTTTTTAAAAAACCTCACCCCCGGGCGATTTTATTTTCAGGGGACTTATTTTATAATATTAGAAAAGTATATAGAAATGGAGGAATTTTTCATGAGTAGTATTAAAGGGAAAAAGGTAATGACCGCTGTGCTTGCCATTGTGATGATGGTTTGCATGCTGCCGATCAATACGGCTGTATTTGCACAGGCACAGCAGAGGACTACGACGTTACGCTTGGATAACTATGGGCAGACCATATGGGGCGGTACATGGTCGAGCGTTGTTGACGAGGTGTCCACCTATGTATCGAGCAGTTCTATCGACGAAGGTTGGAAATGGCAGTATGACACCGTCAATCAAAAATACACGTTGACGCTATCCAACGTCAATATTGAAGTGGCAAATGGTACGGCGATCCAACTGCCAAATGCAACGAAAGATATTGAAATCGATATTGTCCTGGTAGGCGAGAATGTTGTATCGGGCGGTGGAAACGCGACCTATGACAGTGCTCTTTGTGGCATCTATGCCCCAAGCACCACCTATTCATCTGCAGTCACCATCAAAGGTGGAGGAACATTGGACGTGAGCAGCAATCCGGATAAACCGTTCAATCACAATTACGGAAAGGCCATCTATATTGTCAATGGCTCACTCATGATTGAAGATACGACGGTTGCGGCAACCGGCACAATATTGGCTTTTACGGATATCCATATCAAAAACAGCGATGTCATCGCGAAGAGTTTTAATGATGAGAGTGCTATTTACTGCTATGGAAACCTGACAATCGAAGACAGCGACGTCGATTCAAGCGTTGAAAACCAACGTACCGGTGCTTCGGACGACAATAGCCGTGCACTTCATGGAACTAAAGCTGTTACCATTAAAAACAGTACGATTAAGGCAACAGGTGGCGCATATGGAATTACTGCGGGGTCGGGGTTTGTTTTGACCATCGACAACAGCGACATAATCGCCGAAGGTCATACAGGGAATGCGATTAACGGAGATTCGGTGTTCATCAAGGACAGCGTGTTTGAGCTCTTTGGAAAGCGGTATGCGATTTACGCAGGCAATGGCGTGATTGATATTCAAAATTCTACAGGTGATGCACAAAGCGTAACATATGGTGCCATATATACATCACGGAGTAACAACACCGACCCGGCAATTCTTCTGGAGGATGGACTGGCCATTCAGGAAGCTGGTAAGATAGCCGTATCCGCGAAGAATGCCTTTGGAAATACATCCACTGCTTTTATTCCCATAAGTGACGATATTTTGATAACCGGAGTCAACAGCAATGCATTGAAAAAAGTGACAATTTATAAAACAGCTGATTACTCCGCAGTCAATGCCGCTATCTCTGGCATACCGGCCGACTTGAGCCTGTATACCGATGCCACCGCACAGACACTCATCGCAGCCAAAAATGCTGTTGTACCCGGAAAGGACATCAGTGAACAGGTAATGGTGGACGGCTATGCAAGAGCGATTGAAAACGCGATTGTGGCTTTGGTTTACAAAGATGCCGATTATTCCGCTGTGGATGCGGCTATCGCAAACATCCCGGCAGATTTAAGTATCTACACAGATGAAACCGTCGCGGCATTGAACGCCGCCAAAAACGCCGTTGTGCGCGGCAAGAACAGCAGCGAACAGGAAACGGTAGACGGTTACGCAACAGCAATTGAGGACGCAATTGTGGCTTTGGCCGAAAAAAGCACAGGTGCACTCACAGCTTCTCCTTCACTGGACAACAAAACGGCGAACAGCCTTACGATAAAAGCGAACACCGCACCGGGTAATGGGCAAACGATTGAATACGCCCTCAGCACAACCGGTTCTGTTCCAGCGTCCGGTTGGCAGGATGGATTGATATTCAACAACCTTTCCGAATACACACAATACTACATCTTCGCACGGTCAGCGGAAAACGGTAATTACAAAGCGGGCGTGGCTTCTGAGGTGCTGTCGGTCTATACCAAAGACGTAACAATGCCAGAGGTTGAAATCAGTCTCGCTACGAATAACTGGAACTCGTTTTGGCACACGGCTACTTTCGGACTGTTCTTCAAAGAAACGCAAAAAATAACCATCACCGCAACCGATAATGGAAGCGGAGTGGATAAGGTTTATTATTATAAATCCGCGACCGTTCTGTCGGAAGAAGAAGTAAAAGCTCTGGCAAGTGCAAGCTGGACGGAAATTTCATCTGGGGGTCACTTTAATGTTATACCCGATGATAAGCTTGTCGTATATGTAAAAACGATTGATAAAGAAGGTAATATCGCTTATGTTTCATCTGATGGTATTGTAATCGACGCTACCTTGCCAATCATCAGCGGAATAATGGACGGTGCGACTTATTGTGAAGTGCAAACCGTGACCGTGACTGATGATTATCTTGATACAGTCAAGGTAAACGGGAACGACGTAACACTTACAAGCGGCACGTTCACGCTGTCACCGGCTACTGGAACGCAAACGGTTGTCGCTATCGACAAAGCGGGTAACAGCACAACTGTAACGGTTACGGTCCACAATGGTCACAGCTACGGCGATTGGATTGTTTCTAAAATGCCCACAACTGAGGCTGAGGGCGAACGTAAAAAAGTGTGCTTTAACTGCGGTGATGTTGTCACGGAAAAACTTAAAAAGCTGACAACGAATGTAGTCGGAAAAGACGGCGGCGATCCGGCATTTGATGCAAAAGCAAAGGGGCTTTCAGATGCTGTGGATATTATTAAAGAACTTGAAAAAGGTAATAAAGTGGATATTTATCTTAAGGTAATAGATATTTCCGACACAATTTTGAAAGAAGATAAAGCAGCGATTGCAGCCAAATTGCATGACAATGAAACAATAGGAATTTTCCTTGATATATCTCTCTTCACAGTTATTACCGATCCAGAGGGGAACAGTAATGAAATACAGCATTCGGATGCAAACAAGCTCATCACAATTATGATAACC
>Ga0153945_1000624_pt1 | contig 10682 bp, 4 predicted proteins | sample TSNJ029MetaG_FD_104720 | JGI IMG/M metagenome (GOLD analysis project Ga0153945, IMG submission 104720) | Attine ant fungus gardens microbial communities from New Jersey, USA - TSNJ029 MetaG | ecosystem: Host-associated > Fungi > Mycelium > Unclassified | place: USA: New Jersey, Wharton State...
ATAGCTTTAGGCAAAGAAAAACAGGCTGTTGTATTGGTCAACAACGCCGGTTTTGCATTGAATAAACTATTTTATGAAGCTGATTTAGATAATTGGCTTCAAATGAACGAATTGCACATTACCTGTATGATTAGATTGACCTATTTCCTATTGCCGCATATGATTTCCTGCAACGAGGGAATTGTTATCAATGTTGCTTCTGACGCCGCCTATATGATTGTGCAGAAGAACGCTCTATATTCCGGCACGAAGGCTTATATAAGGCAATTTTCGCAAGGCTTATACCTTGATTTGACAGATACAAACATATATGTACAAGCGTTATGCCCTGGTCTTACAAAGACAGATTTACATGAAAAAATGGGGATGAGTAAGGAGCGCCAAAAGAACAGGGGTATTTTGCGTTGGGAGGCGCCTGAGCAGGTAGTTGCGCAATCAGTAAAAGCCATGAGAAAGAACAGGGCAATCTGTATATCCGGAATATCTACGAAAATGCTGATAATATTAACATCCTGTATTCCAAAAGCACTCTACTATCGTCTTGTTAATTCAGTTTTTCGATAATGGTGAGAGTCCCACAGTTATCGCTATAAAGATTTACCATGTAAAATATACCTATGTATGTTATATTTCGTTTAGAGATAGGCTTAGTCATCCACAAAGGTGGCAGCCAGTGTTTAAGATATTTGCCCTAATGGACACACCTGCCCTGTTGGCTGGAACAGGGTAGGTGTTTTTATTTTCGCTTGCTTCTACTCTCTATGTAGGCAAGCAGTGCAATAATAAGCTTTATGGTTTTTCAATGGTTACTGTCAGAAGAAAATCTGCTCCTCCTGCAATACCAAACATTGTCTGGCCGTCTTCATTAAGTATTGTGAAATTAAGGAATGGGTTGTATAATAAAATAAAAAATAGTGTGTCGTTTACAGTATAGGAGTGCATCTCATGGATGAAAAAAAGCGAGGATATTGGGTTTATTCTGTTGTAGCTGTTACTATTGGTATGGGGTTATTTGCATTTTTAGGTTGGCTAATCTATGACTTAATAATTAAACTTGCTGAGAAAGATTTTTCCAATAACACCGTAATACAAGCCTTATTGACATTAGTAATAACGGTCTTTATTGGAGGATATTTTTCCAAATGGCTTGAGAGTAGAAATGCAAAGAAATTGGAGTTATACAAAATACAAACATCAATTTCTCTGAAAATAATTGAATTGGCAAGTGCAGCTGTTCATCAACCTGATAATGAACAGATTTTAAATATGCTTATATGCGAATCTTCAAAGGTGAAATTATATTTTCCAGACAGCGTTTTAAAAGTATTAAATGATTTTATTCAGAACGATAATAAGTCCCAAAATTACAATCAGTTGATAGATGAATTGCGTAAAAACATTAAGTGAATATATTAAGTGTATATACATAAAGCGACAACGGGGTGATATACTTCCTCCGAGGACGGTTCCCGATAGAGCGCGTCATTTTCAATCCCATCGTAGCTGTCAAGCGAATATTGCGACTTGTGGCGATACATGCGCCGCTTGTATGCCTCCTGCTGGTGGTCATCCGCTTTCATGGTCGCCAGCATTTCGTCCTGCACTTCCATGAACCCGAATAGATAAAAGCTAATCAAGTGTTTTGCAAACAGCATGACAATATGCATGGCTGTTTCCAATGTCTTGAAAACTGTAAAACGGTTGTGTCTTTACTTTATTGTCGGCTGGCTAAACCAAGCCGCCATCAGTCCATCTATATGGCTAGAATTATACACAATCCATTTGCTTTTTTTCATTTAATCAAAGCAGGGGGTAATATACCACCTGCTTTGATTTAGATCTTATCTTACACGTATTTTCTGTCCCGAACGAATTCTGCTGCTGTTCTTAATCTCAGGATTCAGTGCCATAATCTGTGCTACTGACATACCATACTTTGTTGCAGTTCCTGACAGGGTATCGCCAGGTTTTATGGTGTAGGTATCTCCGTTCATGGGAACGATTACCTCGTCCGGTTTTTCAGTGGTTACTGTCAGAAGGAAATCTGCTCCTCCTGTAATGCCAAACATTGCCTGGCCGTCTTCGTTAATCTGATAGCTTCCCAGATATTCAAAGGCTCCTGTCTGTTCATTATAGCGGTACAGGTTCGCATAGTTGTCAGCATTTTCGACTCCCAGGGAGAAATGTACGTTAACTGTCATGCCAAAGCTTTCATGGCTCTCCATGGGGATTTCTATACTGTGTATGGTGTCTTTTGTCTTTTTCCGGATAAGTGCCTCCGGGGCTGTCAGTTCACCCTGCCGCACTGTCAGGTTCACGGTTGCGTTGGTATCTGTATGATCAGGTATGTCACTGCCGGTGATACTGAAGGTCACTCCCATTCCGGTGTGCATGGCAAGTGTGATACTGCTGTTCTGCAGGGTTTCCAGTATAAACGTGGGAACTACAATGATTCTGCCAGTAACAACGTTGTGGTTGTAGCCCTTATTTGCGGAAATATTCTCTCCCATATCCGTATTTACAACACCCCAGAGTTTTAGTGCCTCAGGTGTGGTGCCATAGTTGTTGTTTTTCACTATGCCAGTCTTACCCTCTGAGGAGGGTGTCTCTGTTACAGGTGTGGTATATGCCGCTATGGTTATGACAGTGTCCGGACCCGGGTTATAGCTTGCTGTTGCTGCATAGCGTACATAGTAGGTTCCAGGGGAAAGTCCTGTGATTGTCGTGCCAGGAACAGGGGCGTAAACTGTGTCGGTACTGCGCCTATATTCCATCGTTGTGGTAACACCTGTCATTGTGCCGTTATTGGCGCCTGGGTTGGTTTCATCTGTTTTGTCTATACCGAAGGGTGCGGTCTGGTTGGCTTTTGTTACTGTCAGGGTATAGCTTGCTGTAGCCTCGGCGTAAACAGCGTTCGATGCGATCCCGGCGGTGATGGTAGTCTGACCGACGTTTAGGATAGTCACAGTGCCGCTGCTGTCAACAGTCGCTACGGAGGGAACACTGCTGGTATAGATGACTGTACCGCTTCCTGCGTCTGGCGCTGCGGTGTTGGTAAAGCTACCGTTGTTGAAAACCTTTGTTACAGGACCTGCGTCAGAGAACGAAAGCATGCGTGGCTGTAAATCGGTGTGCAGGAAGGTCGCTGTAATGGTTATTACGCCGTTTACTGCATCACCTGGGGTTATGGTGTAGGTCTGACCTGTGCCTGCTCCGGCGCTCATAACGCTGGTCAGCCCTGTGCCGCCCGTGAAGGTCAGGATATTGGTCGGTTTACCGGAACCGTTGCCCAACACATAGCTTAGTGTTATTGCGTTTCCCACACGTCCCGTTGATGCTGAGAGGGTCACTGGGGTGTCGCCCGATATGTTGCCGACATTTATAATCGCCATGTTATAAGGAACTGTATATCCGGAATCAAATATTGCCGTGATGCTGCCGTCGGTGTCCGTGCTGGTTATCACACAAGTGATAACCTTACCCGCATCCGCACCGCCAATGACGATAGTGTTTTGATCTGCTGCATTCGCTGCCGCTTCGGTACCTGCAAACCATGCATAATGCCAGTTACCGGATGCACCGGTAATTGAGCTTGTGGCAACTGTCAGTGTCTGCCCTACCTCATTTGTACCGCTGATTGTTGCTGTACCACCAAGAGGAGGGAGCGTTACCGTAAGTGTAAACGTGACTGTCGCGTTGTTATAATTTGTGTCACCTGCCGCTGTTGCTGTAATGACCGCCATACCTGTTGATGTGTAGGAAAGTGTTGTGCCGCTGATATCCGCACCGGCTCCGGCTGTCGTTACGGTATAGGTAATTGTACCACCGTAAGAGCTCACCGAACTTATAGCGTGACCGCTCAAGTCTACATCACCATTGCCTATGATTTGGCTGATATCGGCAGCGGTCAGCGTCTGGTCTGCCTTGGTTATGGTCAAGGTATAGCTCGCTATAGCCGCAGCGTAAACAGCATCCACCGTAATCTCGGCGGTAATGGTAGTCTGACCGGCGCTTACGAGGGTCACAGTACCATTGCTGTCAACAGTCGCTACGGAGGGAACGCTGCTGGTATAGGTGACCATACCGCTTCCTGCGCTTGGTGCTGCGGTGTTGGTGAAGCTGCTGTCACCGAATACTTTTAATACAGGACCAGCGTCAGAGAACGAGAGAGTACGGGGCTGTAAACCGGTGTGCAGGAAGGTAGCTGTAATGGTTATCACACCGTTTACTGCGTCACTTGGGGTTACGGTATAGGTTTGGTTTGTGCTTGCTCCGGCACTCGTAACAGCGGTCAGTCCCGTGCCGCCCGTGAAGGTCAGGGTGTTGGTCAGTTTGCCGCCGCCGTTACCCAAAGCATAACTCAATGATATTGCGTTTCCTGCGCGGCCTGTTGTTGCCGAGAGAACCACGGCAGTATCTCCCGATATATTGTCAACATTGGTAATTGCAATGTTATAAGGAACTGTTCTTCCAGAATCAAATTGCGCTGTGACGCTGCCGCTGGCATCCGTACTGGTTATAACACAGGTGATAACCTTGCCTGCGTCTGCGCCGCCTATGACAAGAGTGTTTTGATCTGCTGTGTTCGCCGCCGCATCGGAACCCGCAAGCCACGCGTAATGCCAGTTGCCGGACGCGCCGGTAATCTGCGAGGTATCCGCCGTCAGCGTTTGCCCTATCTCGTTTGTGCCCCTAATAGTAGCTGTTCCGCCGAGTGAAGGGAGCGTCACCGTCAGCGTAAACGTGGTTGTCGCGCTGTTATAGTTTGTGTCGCCCGCCGCCGTAGCCGTAATGGTCGCTGTACCCGTTGAGGTATAGGACAGTGTCGTGTCGGAAATACTTGCGCCCGCTCCGGCTGTCGTCACGGCATAGCTGATCGTGCCGCCTTCGCCCGTATTCGCCGAGCTTGTGGCATGGCCTGATAATTCGATGTTACCGCCGCCTACAACTCTGCTGATATTGCTGGCGTTCAGCGTTTGGTTTGCCATGGCAATGGTCAGGGTATAGGTTGCGTTTGCCGTCGCGCCCGTAATCGTGTCCGTAACCGTGACGGTAAAGGTCTGAGCCGCTGCCGCCGCTGTCGGCGTACCTGAGATCATACCCGCCGTGGTCATGGACAGACCGGGTAAGTTAGTCGAAAGATCAGACGACGAGTAGGAATATGTCCCGCTGCCGCCTGTCGCAGCCGTCACGTTTGCGCTATATGCCGTGTTATATGTGCCGCTCGCAAGCGTTTGATTGCCAAATGTCAGCGTTGCCGCCTCAAACTCGGCTTCAATCGTGACATTCGCCGTACCCATCGTGAAATACGCGCTGGTCGCGGAGGTGGGTTTGGTAATGCTCACGCCGCCCGCCGTTACCATCCATTGCTTGAACACAAAGCCAGCTTTTGCGGTTACGGTCGGCAGATTGACCGTTGCGCCCTGTTCCGCCGCCGCAGGATTGTTCACCGCGTTTGCGGGGTCGTTGCCGTTTACCTGTGGGATGGTGATAGTCGTGGTGTAAGTCTGGGCCGCGCTCACGGTAAAGGACAAGCTGGCCGTCAGCGATATTCCGTTGCTGCCCGTGATGGTCAGCGTATCGGTGTAGGCGTTGGCCGAAAGCCCGGTCTTGGGCCGGACGCTCACCGTGACCGTGCCGTTTGAATTGACGGATGCAGCGGAGAGCGCCGTGCTGATTTCAAAGTCCGAGCCGCCCAGCGACGCCGAGAGGCTTGTGATCTGCCCGGTGCCGGTGTTTTCGATGATGAACGTCTGCTCCGCCTGCTGTCCGTAGCCTACTGTTGCCGCCGTGAAGGTTTTGCTCGTCGGGTCGATGGTTGCCGTATAAGTTGGAGCCGCATACCCTGCGCTTGTCGCCCCGTCGGAATCCAGATACAGCCCCGTTGTCACGGCTATGGCCTTTACCGTAAACGTATCACCATTCACCGGGCTTGTTACGGATACGGACAGGTTGGAGCCGGTTTTTGCCACCGTGTTGCTGTTGACCGTGCCGCCGCCGCTGATTGTGATGTAATAACTCGCTACGTCCATTTCGCCCGCCAGCTTATCAAACGTGGCGTTATCGCCCGACCACGCGAGGTTTCCTGGCGCCGCCAGCTGCTGTACGCTTTGCGGGTTCGACGGGTCGGATTCAGAACCGTCGCTGTGGGTAGTGCCGTTGCCGATAGCTTTAACCGTCACCGTATACGTGCCTACGCCCGCCGCTCTCATTTCCGTCAGGAAGTTGACGCCGATTGTGCCGGTGCCCGCGCTGCTCGTTTTGGGGACGCCTTGCTTCGAGCTGTCCTTATATAGCTGGACGCTGTAATTGACAAGGCCGGTTTCGTCAGCCAGGTCATCCCAAACCGCTTGTCCCGTGACGTACAATCCGACGCCGGTAACCTGCGCCAGCGGCGTGGCTGCGGCGGGAATGCTGTTTGTCACGCTGATGGGGCTGCCGTTGTTTACGGCGTAGCCGCTCTTGAGGATTTCCACGGTGATAACGCTGGTATTGTTAAGCGCCGCGTTTACTGTGAATGTAATTTCCACGGAGTTACCATTCGTGACCGATAAGGTGTAATCTGTCGGGTATGTCAACGCCGCGCTGTTTACCTTTACCGTCACGTCGCTCGCCGCAAGGTCTGTTATGGCTTGCCCGAGGGTTATCGTCACGCTTCCCGTGGCCGAGTCCAGCGCGCTTGCCGAGGCCGTGACCGGCGTAGGCTGCGCGCCCTGCACCGCGCCCGCCGTTGCGCCTGTCGCGGGGATGGTGTTGCCGTAGAAATCGACGGTGGGATAGTTAGTCGGGCGGTTGGTTATTACGCCATCGGCTCCCGATGATGAAACCGGCGTAAAGTTTGATGTATTAAACGGAATCGCCGAAATTACACTGTCGCTGGTTATATAGGTAAAAATATTACTGTCGCCGCTGGGATGCGCGTTGTATCCGCCGGAGGTAACATCATAATCACTGTAAATACCCGCCCCGCTGCTGCCGGCAGTGTTTCCCCACAGCAGGCACCCGATAATGGACACTGGGAGACTACAGTTATCTATTGCTCCGCCGTATGTGCTTGCATTGTTGTTGTAGAAGGTGCAGCCGCGGACAATAAGGTTCGTTGCGTTGGAGCTGTTTTCAATCGCTCCGCCGTTGCCTGTAGATGTATTATTACTGAATATACAAGAGTTCAGTGTGAGCGATCCGTTGTTGTTTATTGCCCCGCCTGGGGTGCTTCTTCCATAGGTAAAATGTACCCTGTTAATGGTTACGGTGGTGTTCGTACTAACAAGAAAAATGCGTCGCGCGTTATTGCCCGAAATTATTATGCCGTTGCCCTCAATGGTGCAGTTTATATTGATATTCGGCAGGTCGCTTTGAAGCGTGATTGTCTGTCCTGCCAGCGAGGGATCGACGGTGATCGTTCCGCCGCTGGACACGTCAATTAACGCCTGCCGCAGGCTGCCCGCGCCGGAATCGGCTGTGGTGGTGACGGTCGGGTTTACCATGCCGGTAACAGTGATGCTCAGGTTTTTCGTATCGCTGCCCAGGCCGTTTGCCGCTTTGACGGTAAATGTAAACGTACCGGCTTGTGTCGGGGTACCCGATATTGTGCCGTAGTAGGAGCTCAGGCTCAATCCGCCCGGCAGGCTGCTGCCGGTTTCTAAGCTCCATGTAATGGGCGTTCCGCCGGAGGCAGCAAGTGATTGGCTGTAATAAGTGCCCGCTGTGCCGCTCGGCAGGGAAGTTATGGTGATTACCGGATCGAATTTTGCCGCTGTATAAGCCGCTTTGTTTCCGGCCTCGTCCGCCACGATCACGTTGAAATAATACGTACCTGCCGAAAGCCCAGTCACGGTATAGGATGTGATATCAGCCGTGCCGCCACTGTTCAGCAGCGTGCCGTTAGATTCGCAATCTCCCACTGTGCCGATATTACTGCTTGTGGATTGATAGACATAGTATTTCAGCGCGCTTTGCGCCGATTCATTGTCCGTCGCCTTTGTCCAGTTCAGCGTTAATCCGCCCGATGCAACGTTTGTGGCGGTCAGCGTCCCCGAGCTGCCCGGCACGGAAGGCGTTGAATCGACGGCGGTCGATACGTTTACGCCGAAAGCGTCCGTGGTGAAGGCTGGAATGGCGATGCCGTTTATCTTCGCCCCCGACACCTCGAGTTTGACGATCGTTGCGTTCAGATTGACGTTGAAGGTAACGGTTTTATCCGCGTTTACGGTATGCGCCCCTGCCGCGTTCTGAACCGTGACCGTCGCTTCGGTCAAATCCATCAGGCTCGCGTTGGTGAACGACGCGGTTACGCCGGATACATACGCGGAGCTGCTATAAGTATAATCGGTATTGTTCGGGCCTTTATAGGTCAGCGCGTCAAGCCGGTAACGCCCGCCCCAGTAATAGCTGCTGCCAAACAGACCCGAACGGTCGCCCAGGTAATAGGCGTAATTGGTTCCAGTAGAGGGCACTATACTGCTGTTTTGGCTTATGATGCCGCCCAGGACGTATACCGTTCCGTTCGCCAGATCAACCGCGGAGCCGGCGTTGGTGGTCACCGTGCCGCCGCTGATGACGGCATGGCCATAGCTCCGAACTAAAATCGCGTTGCCGTCGGTGGCGGTCACCGTGCCGCCGGTCATGATAACCGCGTTTCCTGTAACCGCGAATTGACCGGCGGTAACTTGGACGGTATCGCTGATTGTTACGGTCGCGCCCGACACGCCGTTGCCGCTTGTGGACGATATCTGGGCGTTGCCGCTGAGGGTAACGTCACCTGTGGCATTTATTGCGTAAGTGCCGGAGCCGGTTGATTTTATCTCCCCGCCGGTTACGGTCACGGCGGAAGCGGCGTTCACGGTACGTATCGACGACCCCACCGAAGAAATCATGCCGCCGCTGACCGTAACAGAAACGTTTTCGGAACTGGAAACAAAAATCGCGAAGCTCGATCCTTCATTGGTAAGGCTTCCCGCCGCCATCACAAAAGAGCCTGTGCCCTCTAATATCAGCATATAGGCAGTACCCGCGTTATTTGATAAAATCGCTTCCCATCGTACGGTTACGTTGGCCGGGATATTAAGACGAATCGAGGAGGCTACATTTATTGCGCTTGTGCCTTTAATCGTAACAATGCCGCCGCCATTCACCGCCGTATCATCTATTGCGGTTTGTATGGGCGCTTGTATTGTCGAGGTAGCCGTAAGACCATCAATGTTCACCTGCTGGTCAGCAGACATCACCTGCGGCATCAGCCCACCCTCGGGTAGAATAAACACCCGAATGTCCGGGACCGATACGCCATCAGCCAATTCGTACCCCTCCGGCATCACGGCGCTGAACACATACCCCATTGACACAGCCGGGTCAAACTCCGGGCAGCTTTCCCACGTCACGCCCTCAATGGTGACGATGTTATCGTCCATATCCGTACCATTGAGCGTGACCGGAAGGTCAAACTCGGTCTCTGTTATTGTATTCACGGTGTAGCTCCGCCACGCAACCTCATCGTCCAGCGGTTCAAACGCCGCAATGATGATAGTATCGTCGGATTTGCCCGGCGTTTTACCTAAATCAATCAGCTCGCCGCAGTTTTCGTCGCATACATGACCGCAGATTACGGTCTCTATGTAGCCACACTCATCGTCGTGTATCGTATGGATGCAGGCAGTCACCTCAGCACAGCCGCAATCATCGTCATGCTGTATGTAGCTGCAGCCATCGCCGGTTTCCTCGTTCCAGCCGCAATCTTCATTATGCCGGTGACTGCAAGAAGTGGTCTCCGCACAGCCACAGTTTTCGTCATGCTGAGTGTGACTGCAGTCTACGCCCTCCATATAGCCGCAAGCTTCGTCATGAATGTGATTGCATCCTGCTGCCTCAGCCGATACTGCGTTTGGCATCATGGTGAAAACCAGAGCAACGGATAATACCAGCGCCATGAGTTTTGAAAATGGTTTATTTTTGTTCATGTCTGTTCCTCCCCAGATATTTTGTTTTATATAGCGTAAATTTCCAGTATCAATTCCCGGATTTTTTACTTGTGCTCCTTACTATTGGCTTCCTTTTCACGGCAGTATTTTAATCCACATAATGTCTTTTGGAGTTATGTCGTAAAAAACACGAAGATTTACACATCTATTTTAACATCAAAAACCTCAAAATCCCGAAAGTCTTAAAAATGATACTTTCGGATCAGTTTTTTGTCAGACATCCACGCTGTCCAGCCGATAACCTTCACCGCGCATGTTGGAGATGTATAAACCGCACTTATCCGCTTCCAGTTTCCTCCGCAAGCGATAAATCACGTTTTTTAGGGAACGATCATCGTCGATCATGGGCTGATTCCAGACCGCTTGATACAACGTTTCCTTTGAAAGCGCCTTACCGCTGCTTTCCATCAGCACGCGCAGCACAGCGGCTTCCTTTTGGGCAAGCTGCATATCCGCGCCGTTCAGGAAAGCTTGTCCCGTCAGTGTGTCCAGCGCAAGCGGTCCATGGGTGACGGTACGGGCGGGAAGCTTCGACGCATCCATATCACGGCGGCGCATGACGGCGCGTACCCTTGCCAGCAGTTCGTCCAGTTTGAAGGGTTTGGTGATATAATCATCTCCCCCCAGGGACAAACCGCGTATTTTTTCATCATGCTCCCTGCGGGATGTGAGGAAAAGAATATGTGCGTTTACGTTCTGCCGGAT
>Ga0153945_1000626_pt1 | contig 10658 bp, 11 predicted proteins | sample TSNJ029MetaG_FD_104720 | JGI IMG/M metagenome (GOLD analysis project Ga0153945, IMG submission 104720) | Attine ant fungus gardens microbial communities from New Jersey, USA - TSNJ029 MetaG | ecosystem: Host-associated > Fungi > Mycelium > Unclassified | place: USA: New Jersey, Wharton State...
CGCTGCCCGCGCCTTTCTTCTGTGATAGGGCGTTTTGTGCCCGCCCCGCTCTTTCTTATCCTGATATTCCCACAGCTCATCTATGATCTTTTCACAATTCTCCCTGCATTCGTTTAGCAGTGATGACGGAATAACTTCTCCGCCTGCTCCATGAGCGTTTTGATGCATCTATTGTTTTGATTCATGCTGTCTCCTTTCGATTTTGAATAGAGCCACCCCATTGGCAAACCAGGCGTTTCCTGCGAATTTCCTGTATATGCCGACAGGTTTTTGGCTTTATAGCAGAATTAGCATTGGCTTTTCCGTCTCTGTCTCCACCTGATATTCTGTTGTGATGTTGAGTAATTGCGCCGCGTTGATTCTCTGGAATCCGGAAGCAAGCTTCCTGCGGCAGGCGCGAACCGGAGCATTCCGGTGCAAACTGCATGCGCCTTTCTTCCCGGGGCGAAACGGATGGGAAGAGGGAAAAACGATCCCCGTACAAGATGGGGTGGGCAGGCCGTGCCCATGTGGACTCCCGTCGGTCTGCCTTTTCCGGGCACGGCCGGAGGAAATGGATTTTTGCGGCTTTGCCGCTGCTTTTATCACGCACATGTTTTTCTCTCCGTATTTTATTTTTTGTACACCAATAAAAAAGCGAATTAAATTTTTAAAACTCAAAATTCAATCCGCTTTTTATATTCTTTTTACCGTTTTAAATTTTCTTGTCATCACGCAAAAAGGCGCAGTACACCCTTTGTAGGGAGTACTGCGCCCGAAAAGCTTCAATACAGCGGCGCCGAAGCCGCCAACACCGGAAAGTCCAACGAAAGACTCGTAACAATTACATTGCCTATATTATACACCAGGGATTGGAGTTTGTCAACCCAAAAATAATATATATTGTAATATATATTCTATCATTCACAATATATAGTATAATCATCGATGTGTAAATTATCGTTTATTGCTCAGCCCCAAAATGTAATCTGTACTTCTTTCGTAATACTTTGCCAGTTGAATTACAGCCCAGCCCGGGATTTCCCTTTCACCAGTTTCGTAGCGGCGGTAAACCTCTCGATTCATTTTCAATAAATTTGCTATTTCTATTTTGTTTTGTCGGCATCATTGCGTAAATCTTTCAATCTTGGAAAATACATGCCTGTCACCATTTAGCCTTTATGGTAAGCTTTCTTTAGAAACGGGAGAGAATACAAAACACCTGTCTGCTCTATGCGAAGTGATTCTATGGCTCCACCGTGCAAAATCAGCAGATCGCCGCGTCTCAGGTTGTTGCAGTCCAAAATCATGGCGCCCACCCCGTCCATGCGCTCCAATCTGCAGGTCATGGGGATGGGGAAAGTAGGGCGGTTTCCATGAAAGGATACCGGTCCCGCCAAGCGCCGAAAGCACATTCTCTCCTGATGTCGGCACCGCAACGGCTTCCAGCCGTTCGGCCAGAGCCAATCGCGTTTCCACAATGTCGCACATAAGGATGCTGCCGGTGGCCATGGCTTTTGCGGTCAGCAGACACATGATGCCGATACAGCCCGCACCCGTGATCAGCACTGTGTCGCCCAGTCTGATCCCGCCGGTCAGGCCGGCGTTGATACCGACCGCCAGCGGCTCCAGCAAAGCCCCGTCGCTCATGGACACCGAGGACGCATACAGAGCCCTCACGATGGTGGAGACCATCGAGCGCTCACTGCGGGAGGACGTCGAGGTTTTTGTGGGAGACTGATGTAGCGCCGGATCAAATCTCCTCCGTCAGGCAGAGGCCTCAGTCCTCACCGCAGATCGCAACACGGATGCAGTCCGGATGTCCCGCCATAAAATACCGGATTGCCTCGTCGGCCTTGCTGATGGGGAACTTGTGGGTCACCATCTTGTCGATGCGGTATTTCCCCTTGTTGATGGTTTTCATCGCTGTGTGTACGTCCAGCGGCTGGCCGAGGCTTCCCTTGATCTGGAACTCGTTGCGCATGACGTTGTCCGTATCGATCAGAACACCTGCTTTCCCGATAACGCCCACAACCACCAGCGTCGCCAGCGGCCGCATGGCCCGGAACGCCAAATCATAGGACGGCTGTGCGCCGGAGCACTCGATGGCCGCGTGCACCATGTCCCCGCCGGTGATCTCCCGGATGCAGGTCTCGGCATCCTCCTCGTCCACACGGATTGTATAATCCGCGCCGTACTCCTCCGCCAAGGCTAGGCGCTTTTCATCTTTCGTGCCGACACCGGTCACAATGATGGGGCCCACGCCGCTCTCCCTGGCGGCGATAACCGTGCACAGTCCCAGCGCGCCCGGTCCGATGATCAGTACGCTGTCGTTGGGATTCAACTGCGCCTTGTTGACGATAAAGCGGAAGCCGTTGCCGATGGTGGACGAGAACGTGGCGTCCTCGTCCGGGATACCGTCCGCCACCTTATGAACCATGGAGCCGGGGGCCACATACATGTACTCGCCATAGGCGCCCCACAGGTGGGGAGGCTCCGCGGCGGAGATCGTGCAGCCGTAGCAGCGCGTGCCCTGTCTGCACAGCTGGTAGTGGCCGGACAGGCAGAATTCGCATGCGCCGCAGGGAATATAGGGCTCAACGGTGATGCGGTCTCCTTTTTGCACCCCGTAGCGCTTGGCGGCCAACTCCCCCATCGCATGGACAGTGCCCACCATTTCATGGCCCAGTATCTGCGGATATTTTGTGTTGCCCATGCGGTTCATCAGATAATGAGGGTCGGAGCCGCAGATGGTCACCATTTGGATCTTCATCAGCAGGTCCTCAGGGCCGATTCCGGGAATCGGAAAGGTCTGTCGCTCCATTTTCCCTGGGGCGGTGCAAACCCATGAATATGTCTTACTCATAATTAACCTCCCACGCCTGCAAAGGCACAAATGGTAATGAAATCACCGCGCTGTCCCTGCTTGGCAGCGATGAAACCTTACGCAGCATATAGCAAGCCAAGGCGGTGGCCAAAAGGTGACGTGATGCTTCACGACGGCCTTCAATCAGCCGCGCATGGCATTGGGCAGCCACAGGATAATCTGCGGGAAAATCGTAATCAAAGCCAGCACAGCCACCTCTACCAACAGGAACGGTATGACGGCTCTGACGGTTTTGTCCAGCCGTTCCCCAGCGATCTGGTTGCCGATTAGCAGTGTCGCGGCCACCGGCGGCGTCAGCATGCCGACACAGAGGTTGAACACCATCATAATTCCGAACTGCAGCGTGCTGACGCCGTACATCTGCGCAATGGGCACCAGCACCGGCGTCAACAGAATGACCGACGAATTGGCCTCTAAAAACATACCGGTGATCAGCAAAAACACATTAGCCAGAAGCAGGAATCCAAGCTGGCTACTGGTGATGCTCTGAATAAAATTACCGGCGGCCTGGGGCAGTTTGGACACTGCGAAAATCCAGCCGGATATCTGTCCATTGCCCATGGCGAACATCATCATGCTCGCCGTGACGCCGGTCTTGAACAGCATCTCGAACAGGGACTTGAATGTCAGCTCCTTGTAGACCAGAAAACCAATCATCGTCACATAGAACACGGCCACAACCGCAGCCTCTGTGGGCGTAAACAGACCGGAGAAAATGCCACCCAACACGATTATGGGCATCATCAGCGCCCAGATACCGTCCTTCAGCGCTGCCCATATCTGGGCTTTGGTCTGCCGTGCGTGCTTGGCGTAGTTATTTTTTTTCGAGAGAAAGTAAACCAAAATCATCAGTGCCACCGTACAGATCAGACCGGGGAACAGCGATCCCTTGAAAAGATCGGAGATGGACATGGACATGGCGGAGCCGTATACGATTAATGGGATACTGGGCGGAATGATGGGCCCCAGCACAGCCGCGGCGGCCGTGACGGCCGCCGCAAACGGCGCTGGATAGCCCTCCTCTTTCATGGACGGGATCGTGATGCCGCCGATGGCGGATGCTGTGGCGACACCGGATCCCGTCAGCGACGCGAAAAACGCAGAGGCAACCACCGTGACCATGGCAAGGCTGCCGGATATCCAGCCGATTAGCGCCGTGGTAACCCGCAGGATGCGCTTGTTCAGCCCGCCTGCGTTCATCAGGCTGCCGGCAAGCATAAAAAACGGGATCGCCAGAAACGTGAAGCTATTCAGTCCCGCGTAAACCTTGGTCGGAATCAACTGCAGCGGCATGTCGCCTATCAGCAGCACAACAATGGAGGACACTCCGATGGAAAAGCTGATAGGCAGCCCCAACAGCACAAACACGATCAGCATGACAATAAGCGCGACACCTAGGACTCCCATTGTTTTTCCTCCTCTCCGGCATTTCCTTTGAGTACAACGCCGAAGAAATACTCAACTGTATACAGGAACATGATTGCAGCCCCGACAGGGATGGAGATGTAAATCCAGCTCATGGGGATCTGCATCCCGGCGGCCAGTCCACCCATGGCGGTTCCGACATACTGCACTCCCTCAATCAGCAGCACGCCAATAAAAAAGAACTGCAATAAAAAAATAAAGATTTTGCAAATCCGGCTGAGCAGCAGCGGCATGATATCATACAGAAAATCGGCCTTGTAGTGCTGGTTCCAGCGGGTGGCCAGCCCTAATGTCAGCATGGTCAGCCAAATCATGCTGAACTTCGCCGCCTCTTCCGCCCATACAAACCCCTTGCTAAAGAACGCTCTGGCGCAGATCTGCAAAAATATGGCGCTGAACATGATGATAAACAATACAATCGTGCAGACTCGTATGACGGCCTGCAATTTATCCAGCATCTTGCTGTAGGTATTCAACATTCGACAGCCCCCTTATTTGATGCCGCCGAGGGAGCACCTGTGGCACTCCCCCGTGACATCCGTGTTTTGGTATCTTATGACTACGCCACCCGGTGCCGCACAACACAGTGCGGATGCCTAGCCCCTTGTTTTATTGATAGGTTGCTTTCACTTCCGCAATAATATCCTGTACAGCCTGATCCAACGAGGCATGGAAGCTGTCGGCCCGCTCTTTCCACGGCGTCAGATCCATGTTGTCGATGACCTCAACGCCGTTTTCCTTAAACTGCGCCAGCAGATTCTGCTCCGCCTGGATCGTATCGTTAGTCCGCCATACAGCCGACTCGGCTGCGGCCTCCATCAGCACATCCTGGTACTGCTGGGGCAGGCTATAGAACTTATCCTTATCCATCATCATCGCATCAGTGAGGATTGCATGCCCGGACAAGGTCAGGTATGGGCAGATCTCGTACATCGCGGCGTTGTAGCTGGTAGACAGCGGGTTTTCCTGTGCATCCACCATACCCTGCTGCAATGCGGTATAAACCTCGGAGAAATCCATCGGGGTTGGGTTGGCGCCCATGGCCTCCCAGAAGCCGACGTTAATCTGGGTTGCCGGTGTGCGCATCTTCACACCCGCCAAGTCCTCGGGGGAATTGATGCGCTTTTTGCTGGTGATGTGGCGGGCGCCGTCCATAGCACAGCCGAACACTATAAATGTGGTCTCGTCTTCCAGGCGCTTCAGCAACTTGTCACCGCCGCCGTTAGACGACCAGTACTCCATGTACTGGTCATAGTCCCTGTACACGAAGCCCGCAGTCTCGAAACCACACCATGTGGCGGTGGAATAGGAATCAAGGTATGCGAATGAATCGATGACGATATCAGCGATCCCGGTTTTCAGGCCCTCAATCGTATCCTTGGAGCCGCCCAAAGTTCCGCCGGAGTACACATCAATGGTCAGCTTGCCGCCGGTTCGCTCGGACACGATTTTCGCCATCATGATACTCTGCAGATCCTCTCCGGTCCCGACCGCAACCACATTGGCCAGCTTCAATGTCACATCGGGCAGATCAGCGTACTCACCGGTCGTTTCGGATGCCGCGCCGTCCCCTGTGGGCCCCGCGCTGCTGGAGACCGGAGCCGCCGCACTGGACGCGGGGGCGCTTCCGCCGCCGCAGCCCGCCATAATAACCACCGCGACCAACAACAGAGAACACAAAGGCATCATGCGTTTACGATTTCCTTTTGACATTACAAACTCTCCTTTCGGCATTTGGGTGTCTGTTAATCCATCATCGTGCCGCCATCTACATCAAGCAGTTCACCGGTTACGAATGAGGCCTCCCTGGAAAGCAAAAAGAAGATCCCCACCGCAACCTCCTCCGGTGTCGACCATCTGCCGACCGGCATGTTGAGGCTGATAAAATTTTGGATGCGCGGATTCTGCAGCTGCTCCTCCCGCACCATCGCTGTCTTTGTCAAACACGGACACAGCGCGTTACAGGTGATCCCGAAAGGTCCGCCCTCCCGGGCGATGCCCTTGGAAAGCCCTAATACGCCGGCCTTGGAGGCGGCATACGCAGTGGTTCCCAGCACACCGCCGCCCCGCTTGCCCGCCACAGAGGCAACATTGACAATCCTGCCATACCCGTTGGCTTTCATATGAGGGTAGACCGCATAGCAGCAGTAGTAGACGCCGTTCAGGTTGATGTCCACGATCCTGCGCCACTGATCCTTGGTGGTAACGTCAAAGGCATCGACACCGCCAATCCCCGCAATGTTGGCCAGACAGTGGACCTGCCCCAGCTGCGCGATGGCCTCATCCATGACCTTGTCCACCCACTGATCGTCGCTGACATCGCATGCTTTCGTCGAAAACGGCCGCCCGGCAAATTTCTGCTCCGCCGCCTTGTTGTTCTCGTTGCTGAAATCCAGATTGACAATCCGGGCCCCGGCGTCCAGCAGCATTTCCACAGTCGCCAGACCAATGCCGCTGGAGCCGCCTGTCACAATGATATTCTGTCCGGTAAAATCGAACATGACAGCTCATCCTTTCCCATTACAGCTGGACCGGTGTGAACAGCACACCGCCGGTTTCATTGCGGATACCCAGCATTTCGGCGCCCTTGACCACGCCGATCATAATCTCCGCCACCAAAAGCACCTCGTTGCCCGGTATCAGATGGCCGCCCCAGGCCTTTCCGCCTCTGTCGCTGTAGGAGCAGTGGACATGGATGTTAATGGTCCCGTCCTCCTCGTGGGTCACGGTGCCGGATCCGCCGATCAACTCACAGATGTCGTCCAGTATCATGGGATCTGTGTACCCGTACTGCATAGCCAGATCCGGCTTGGGCACTACATTGAAAAACGAAGCCTTTTTCAAACTACCGTGCAGCGCGAGCAACACACCGTTTTTGATTGCGTGCTCTTTACAATACCTGAGGATGCCCTCGAACACATCCTCGCCGGGATCCAACCGGATCACGACGACTTCACTGAATGTACCGTGTGCTGCGATCATTGGTATACCCCATCCTTTCCGTGTTGGCTGATGACTACAGGAGCATGTGCTCCGGGTCCTCCACATAATCGGCGATCAGCGCCAGCAGCGTCGCCGCCGTAGCCCCGTCCACCACCCGGTGGTCGAACGTCAGGCTCAATGTCATAACATCCCCCGCCACAACCTGGTCGTTTTCATCCACCACAGGTTTCCGGACGATGCGCCCCAGTCCCAAAATGCCGCACTCGGGCAGATTGACGATGGGCGTAAAGCCGTCCACGCCGTAGCCACCCAAGTTGCTGATCGTAAATGTCGCGCCCTCGGTGTCCACTGCAGTCAGGCTGTTTTCCCGAGCCTTTTCCACTAGCGCAGCGCTCTCTTTGGCAATCTGCCGGATGCCCTTGCGCTCAACATCCCGGATTACCGGCACCACCAGTCCGTCGGTTAGCGCCACCGCCAAGCCGATGTGCACCCCGCGCCCGCGGCGGATGCCCGCCTCGGTCATGGACGCATTCATGGCCGGGCGGTTCACCAGAGCTGTGGCCACCATCTTCGCCAGGATATCCCCATAGCTGACCTTGCCGTCGGGATTCCGAGCGTTGATCCTGCCCCACAGCGCGATGAGCTTGCCTGCGTTTACTTCTCTCATCTCGGTGACCTGGGGCGCTGTAACGATGCTCTGAGCCATCCGCGCGCCGATTACCTTGCGCATCGGTGTCAGCGGCTCCACATCCCCTTCGTCCGACTGCACAGCCGCGAGCGCCACTGCCGACTGCTGCCAGAGGCTTTCGCCATACCGGATAACGTCGGCCTGCTTGATCCGCGCCCGGTCGCTGGGTACCAGCGCGATGTCGATGCCCATCTCCTTGGCGGTCTTTCTGGCCAGCGGCGACGCCTTGACGCAGCCCGGCTCCGATTCACTCGCCACCGGAGCCGCCTGCTTCACTTCCGCGGCAGGCTCTGTCGCGGAGGTCGACGCAGCTTCCGCCCGCGGGGCCGGAGTCGCCTCCCCAATATCCTCGCTCATATCGTCGGCGATGAAGCCCAGCACCGCGAGCACCGGCACCTCGTCACCCTCCTGGATCAACGTGGCCCGCAGCACGCCGTCTGCCTCGCTCTCGATCTCTGCGGCGTATTTGTCGGTGCTGATATCCAGGAGCACCTCGCCCTTCCGCACCGGGTCTCCGACAGCCTTGTGCCAGCGCTGCACAGTGCCCTCGGTCATGGTCGTGCCCAGCTGAGGCATTACGATTTTCGTGACCATATGGCCAGTTCCCCTCCTTTTACTGTGACAGCACGCGTTTCGCGGCCTCGGCGATACGCTGCGAATTCGGGAAGTACAGATCTTCCAGCGGTCCGGTGTACGGGGCCACGATGTTCAGCGACGCCACCCGTTCTACCGGCGCGTCCAGATCGTCGAACAACTCCTCGCTGATCTGCGCGGAGAGCTCCGCGCCGAATCCGCTGCGCTTGACGCCCTCGTGGACGATGACCACATGGTGGGTCTTGCTGACGGATGCGTGGATCGCATCCCAGTCCAGCGGCACCAGCGAGCGCAGGTCCAGTACCTCGGCGTCAATGCCCTCCTTGGTCAGCTCCACCGCCGCATCTTCACAGAACAGCAACTGCCTGGACCAGGAAATTAAAGTGATATCCTTACCCTGCCGTTTCACAGCGGCCTGGCCGAAAGGGACCAAGAGGTCATCCCCTTCGGGCACCTCGCCCTTACCGGCATACAGGAGTTTGTGCTCGAAATAGGCCACTGGGCTGTCGTCGCGGATGGCCGTCTTCAAAAGCCCCTTGGCCTCCCACGGCGTGCTGGGGGCCACTACCTTCAGTCCTGGGATATGGGTCAGCAGCGCCTCCAGGCACTGGGAGTGCTGGGCTGCATTTCTGCGCCCACAGCCCATGGGCAAGCGGAACACCACCGGCACATTGGCCTGCCCGCCGGTCATGTATCGGATCTTCGCGGCCTGGTTCATAATGGGGTCCAGGCAGACGCCCAAAAAGTCGTCGAACATGATCTCCACCACCGGGCGCATGCCGCGCATGGCGGCGCCGACACCCATGCCGGTGAACGCCATCTCACTGATAGGCGTATCCAGCACCCGGAATTCGCCGAATTCCTGCATCAGATCCTTGCTGCAGCCGAAAGCGCCGCCGGAAACGCCCACATCCTCGCCCATGATGAACACATTGTTGTCGTGGCGCATTTCCTCGCAAATCGCGTCTCGGATGGCATTGCTCATGCTGATTCTGCTCATCTCGCCACACACCTTTCGTTATCGGATGCATACACATCGGTGGTCAGCGTGTCCGCGTCGGGATACGCTGAGGCCGACGCGAATTCCACCGCCTTTTTAATTTCCTCGTGAATGGCCGCGTCCACAGTCTCAACATCCTTTTGGGGCACCTTGTGTTTTGCCATGTAATCCCGGAATAAAATCAGCGGGTCCCGCTTCGTCTGCCAGTACTTCGCGTCGTCGATTTCTTTCTGGGTGCGGTACTTCATCGGGTCCCCCACATTGTGGGCCAGTACCCGGTACGTCGTGCACTCGATCAGCGACGGGCCGTTCCCCGCCCGGGCGAAGTCCACAGCCTCCTTGACCGCCTCGTACACCGCGATAACGTCGTTGCCGTCTACACTATTCCCCGGGATGTCGTAACCCTTGGCCCGGACCGCGATGTTGTCTGTATTGGTGACCCGGTCGATACGCACCGACACAGCCCAACTGTTGTTCTCACACACAAACACCAGCGGCAGCTTCCAGGCCGCGGCCATGTTCATGGTCTCATGGAACACGCCTGCGTTGGAGGCTCCGTCGCCGAAGAACGCGATTGTGACCTCGTCGGTGCCCCGGATCTTCGAGGCCAGCGCCGAGCCGCCCGCCAGCGGGATGCCCGCAGCGACGATGCCGTTGGCGCCCAGCACACCCTTGCTGACGTCGGTGACGTGCAGCGAGCCGCCCTTGCCGCCGCAGCAGCCGGTTTTCTTGCCGAACAGCTCGGCCATCATCTCATCGGTCTGGGCGCCCTTAGCAATGGACGAGCCGTGGCCCCGGTGAGAGGCCGTCACATAGTCCTGCTCCTCCAGCGCCAGCACCGCCCCCGCCGGGATCGCCTCCTGGTAGACACAGGGGTGCAAATTGCCAAATGTCATGCCCTTGAGCGAGCAATTGATCGCCGTCTGCTCAAATTCCCGGATCCGCAGCATATTCTCATAGGCTTTCAGCATAAAATCCTTCGAGTATTTGCCAGTCAATACCGTCACCTCCGTTGTTTATTTGAGTTCTCTCAGAAACTCCGAAAGCCGCACAATAAAAGCAATTGCGGCAGGCGGGGTTTTTGAATTTCCTCCAAGATTTTGCATAAAAGCACTTGACAAATGTATAAAAATTTGCGCGCA
>Ga0153945_1000628_pt1 | contig 10642 bp, 10 predicted proteins | sample TSNJ029MetaG_FD_104720 | JGI IMG/M metagenome (GOLD analysis project Ga0153945, IMG submission 104720) | Attine ant fungus gardens microbial communities from New Jersey, USA - TSNJ029 MetaG | ecosystem: Host-associated > Fungi > Mycelium > Unclassified | place: USA: New Jersey, Wharton State...
ACACGCCATCCGTCGAAGTGCAAAGCCTTAACAACACGGTTTGCATCGACACCGGCGGTGTCTTCGGCGGCAAGCTGACGGCCTACCGCTACCCAGAGGGAGAAATGGCACAAGTTCCGGCAGAAAGGCAGTATTACGAGCCTGCAAAGCCATTGGATCACGATATCCAGGTGCAGGGCGACATGCTCAACATCCGGGATGTACTGGGCAAGCGGATTATCTCTACTAGGTTGTATCGTAACATTACCGTGCAGGCGGAGAATTCCGCCGCTGCGCTGGAGATCATGAGCCGGTTTGCGGCCGATCCCCATTGGCTCATCTACCTGCCGCCCACCATGTCCCCCTGTGAAACCAGCAAGTTCGAAGACTATCTGGAGCATCCGCTGGAGGCTTTTGAATATTACCGCAGCCGTGGCGTAAAGCAGGTGGTCTGTGAACAGAAGCATATGGGTTCCCGGGCGGTGATTGTCCTCTGCCGGGATCAGGAAACCGCAAAGGAGCGCTTTGGCGTTCTGGACGGCAGCACCGGTCTCATTTACACCCGTACCGGCCGGCATTTCTTCGAGGAATCCCAGAGGAAGATGGAAAATACCATTCTTGACCGATTGCGTAACGTACTCACCGGCACCAGCTTTTGGGAGGAATATTCCACCGACTGGGTCTGCCTGGACACCGAGCTGATGCCTTGGTCTGCCAAAGCTCAAAAGCTGCTGGTGGAGCAATACGCTCCCACCGGTCGGGCAGGGCGCAACGGTCTGCAAAACGCTGTTACGGCGTTGGAACAGGCAATACAGTTGCAAACCCGATCCTTTGCCGTGGAGGAGAATACCTCTGGACAGAACGTGGATTTGAGCGCAGTGCTGGAAAGCTACAAGCAGCGCCGAGAAAGCTTGGAGCAATATACCGACGCCTACCGCCAGTACTGCTGGCCGGTAGATTCCATCGAGGATTATCGCATCGCACCCTTCCACATCCTCGCCACCGAGGGCAAGGTGTGGAGCGGCGAGAACCATCTGACCCATATGGCGGTAATCCGCAGGCACATGACCGGCTCCGACTCGCTGTTCATGGCTACTAATCACATTCGGGTAGATTTGAGCGACGAGACCAGTGTAGCGGAGGGCGTCAACTGGTGGCTTGAGTTGACCGCTTCCGGTGGCGAGGGCATGGTGGTGAAGCCGATGGATTTCATCTCTCATGGAGTAAAAGGTGAGCTGCTGCAACCGGCGGTCAAGTGCCGGGGCCGGGAATATCTGCGGATCATCTACGGCCCTGAATATACATTGGGTGGCCATTTTGAACGTCTGAAAAAGCGCTCTCTTGGCAAAAAGCGGCGGTTGGCCCTGTCTGAGTTTTCGCTTGGGATGGAATCATTGGAGCGGTTTGTGGCGAAGGAGCCTCTATACCGCACTCATGAATGCGTTTTTGCTGTACTCACCATGGAGAGCGAACCGGTGGATCCTAGATTGTAGGATGACAAAAGGCCTACTATAATAAACTTGTTGTTCATGCTTTAACAATTCAAGTCTGTCGGAAAAGCCCAATCAAGAAAGCAACCTTGATTGGACTTTTTTGTTATATACAAATGATATGTAAATGTATATAAACATTTCTCTCTGAAAGGTATGAGAAGACTTGCGTGGCCCTTGGTAAATTTTTTCATGTGATGAAAAGTGCTCATTTTGATATAATCATGCCTGCATGTATTTTTACATAGCTAATATATGGAGGCAAATATGGGAAAAAAGACTTATCAGAAACGCGGTAATCCATTCTATTATCGCGGCTCATGGAACATTGAGTATTACGAGTATGACGCGTCAGGAATTAAAAAGCGAAGACGGAAAGCGGGCTTTACTTTAGAAAACGACGCAAAAGAGGCGCTGGAAAAACAAAGGCTCTTATTGGGAAAATGGGAGAATGTTCCTGAAAACAAAACTGACATTCTGTTCTGGCATTATATGAAAACTTGGTTTTATGAGAACTATGTCAAACGAATTCAACCTGAAACGGCAAGGACGTATGAATACACCTTAAAATTATTGCAAGCTAAACTGGATTCAAATGCACTTTTGTATCAATTGGATAGACCTACAATAGAGCGATTACTGATTTACTATGCCAATGAAACGCCGGGCTATGTTAAATCAATCAAGGATTTATTGTATGCTTGTTGTGAGAATGCCGTCCAATGTGGGGTTATCGGACAAAATCCGGCCAGTAATGTACATATGCCGCAAATCATAAAAACTCCTCCATACGTCATGACGCAGGAGGAGTTTCTCTATTTGTTAAAATTGGCTGAGGGAACAAGTACATATTTGGAGTTTTTGCTTGCAATGCTGATGGGATTGACAAAACAGGATATCTTTGAACTCCAATATGAAGACATAGACTTTGAGTTAGGACTCATGAAAATCAGAACAGGGAACACGAGAATTCTTACTTTACCTCAGGAAGTTCTGGAACAACTTCGCCGGCGTGAGAAACAAAGCACGGATTCGGGATACATGAAAAAATATGTTTCCTGCCAATCGAATGGTTCAAAACGTTCTGGAAGCTGCTTGAATACAGCATTGAAAAAGTTGACTGAGAAAGCGGGGCTACCTCATATTCCATTTCGGAATTTGAGAGATTCCATGGCATTTATTCTCTTGAAGAACGGGTTTGAGCTGTTGACTGTATCGCGCTTGTTCGGATATGTGTCATACAAGACAGCGGAAGACCGATTTGGATATCTTAGGGAACTCGTATGTAAAAGGAATCCAGATTCTTTTAATTGTTTGTTTGGGAAGGTGGTATGATCTAATGAAAAAGAAGTACCAGAAGAGAGGCAACCCCTACAAGTGCGGGGAAACTTGGAAATTTCTATTCTATATTACTGATGAAAATGGGAATAAACGTGTTCGCTCCAAATCCGGTTATTTGAGTAAAGAAGAAGCCATTCGAGCCAAACTGGAAATAGAGATGTCCGTTCTTCACGGGACTTATATCGAAGGGGATGTGATCAATACCGGTCTTTTTTTTACTGAGTGGATAGAAAGTGTAAAAAAACCAGCATTGCAATACGATTCATACATGTCATACCGCAACTGCGTTTTTAATTATATAGTGCCTCAAATAGGCGACATCCGCTTGTGTGATTTAAAGTCAAGCCATATCTATGAGTTATATCGATACGCCTGCGAAAAATCTTTGCATATGGGCAAGCTGGTAAAAACGGTGACATACACAGCGCTGGATTACGCATACCAACAAAAGAAGCTCCCATATAACCCCGCAAAAAGTGTGCAGTTCTCGACGTATATTAGAAAGCCATTGCCTTCAGCGCCTCTTGAAAGCGATATTAAAAAACTATTGGAAGCAAGCCGAATTAATTCCGAGCTTCACTTGGCTATCCTATTATGTGCTTGTCTAGGTCTGAGGAAAAGCGAGATGTGCGCTTTAAAGTACTCGGATATCAATCCCCATGAATACAAGCTATATATATCCCGAAGTCTTGGAAAATCGCAATATGACAATAATCTTTCAGAGGGAAGTAAAACTAAAAGCGAGAAGTGTACCAAGACTTTTCACGGAAATCGATACATTGATATACCTAATATGGTATTAAAATATCTTGAAATATCGAAAGCAGAATATAATGGCAGGAAGAATTCTGTGGACGAGTTCCACGATGATGATTATATATTTTGCACACGCAAAGGCAGACCGTTATCGGAAGCGCTGTTTTACAAGGATTTCAAACGGCTTACGGAAGAAACCGGACTTGAACATATCACATGGCATAAGCTCAGGCGATTTTATGCCTCTTATCAGTACAATCAAGAAAATGAAAGCCTGGAGAGAATATCAAAACAGTTGGGACACAAAAATAGCCGGATGTCTTGTGATTACTATATTGATACGCGGGAAGACGAACAGCGGGCGATGCTTTTTATGAATAAACTTTTACAGGAAGCTGCTAAACCGTAATTAGCAGGATATCTCGGTATCAATTATTTTTGGCTTAAATTGTTACGTAGAAAATTGTATATGATAATGGCATAAGGGGTATGTAATGGTAAAGGGCGTAATTAAAAGGGAATAAATGATATAATTCAAAGAGTTAATTTTGTAAAATGCTGTCGAGTATTTTGTCAGTTACTACGATTACTTAAAAAAATGGCGTTATTTAGTCTTAATTAGCCTTAACTGATGATCGAAAAAATGGCTTAAACACGTAAATTAAGACTTATTAAGGTTAGTTAAGGTCCCCGTGAGTTTTCCGCAACTTTTGCCCAGTTACTACAGGCTTTGCCCATAAAAAAAGCTTGATTTTCCTGATGATTATCGCATTTCTGGATGACTTTCGTTACATCAGTGGGCAAAATCAAGAATATCGCTCTTTTTGTAGTGCAATGTGAACAAAAACAAAACAGGATATATAAGGTTACTTGTTGATAGCTAACGACAGATAATACTAATCAATAATATTCAAGGCTAAATAAAGAGTGTTGTATTATCTGAAAGCGAATGCCAGATCAAATTTTCTATCATCTAACATTTTGAATAAACATACAGCTTTTAAAGCTGCTCTTTTAAAGGTTAGCTATCGATTACAGCAAATCATGCCAATTTGTCGGGTCCTAGCACACAAAATACGTTTCCATGAGCTTCATTGCCCGTTTTTCATCCATACGCGTATCAAAATAATTATCACAAGACATCCACTAAATTATTTTTTCAGGTCCGGTACTACCCGAAAATCGAATCCAGCAATAAGCACTGGCTCTTAAGTGAGCCAGTGCTTAAAATTTTTTTTAGATTAACAGCGCTCATTTCATAATTTTCTAACATACTTTATTATCTAATAAAAAGGGGTGTAAGCATGAGACAACGAATAATTTGGGACAAAAATGACGAGGACATTTCAAAAAGCAATTATTCCATGCAGGTCTTTTCATTCAACGATAGTGACATATGGATGGCGTATGGTCTGAAAGTGAATTCAGAAGTTCTGGTTAGTATTCTTCGAGACCTTAAAAAAACCTACCCAATTGTTGAAGTTAAGATGAGGCGCTATGAAGAACATCCTTCCTTTGATTACTATGTCCGCATATTTGATGCGCAAAAAAAAGGAAAGCCAAAACTAAGATATTGCAAAAAGGAGAGTAACGTCAAGCTTAAACGCAAATATGCGTCCCTGTATAAAGATGTAACCGCAGAAATAGAACAGGATATCTTTAAGCTTACGCGGACTTTTTTACCAGATCCGCCACCCAGAAGAACTGTTAAAAAAGCGAACCGCGATCGAATTCTTCATATGGCTTCGATCAGTGAGCAGAGAAAAGTCACCGATGAAGAGTGGGAAAAAATCAAGAAGATAATCCCTATTGCACGCACAGGAGTGCGCCCCAAGCACGACAGGCGTGCAATAGATGCAATTCTATGGTTGCTGACGACGGGGGCGGTCTGGAAAGACATACCGGAAGATACATACGGCCCTTCGAGTTCAACAAACAACCGTCTCCGGAAATGGAAAGAAGATGGTACAATATTTGAGATTGGACGAATCCTTGATATTGACATCACTTCCCTGCTCAAAAAAAGATATTATTAATATAGCAATTATTTAGAAAAAAGCAGTGCGCCTGAATATGGCGTATTGCTTTTTTTACAGATTTTCTAGGGAAGCCACCTCAATCCCGAGAGGTATTCAATATCGACCAATCAACTTTGTGAGGCAGGGTTTCGCGCTCATGCATTCCTGACATATTTCAGTTACGAATATTTACCGGTGAAAGGAGTGAGAGTTTTATATGGAAAACACGTACGAGATACAAACGGACACGGGATTGTCGAATGGATGGCCACCGATCACTGCGTTCGGAGCAACGGCGGGAAAAGCAAAGTATTCCGCATATCTGGAGCGAAGCGAATGCTTTGCAAGCTTCAGAGACTTTTTGCTTTCCATTATTTCATGTGAGCGAAGACCGCCGAGGGCTGGTGATTCTACTGACCTTGCCGTGGGGGATGTAGTCCGCATGGCGCGTTGTGCCGAAGCAGCGAAACATCAGGGAGATACCTTTCTTATTTCTGCCGGTCCCCAGCGGGTCGGAGGACAGTTGTGCGTATGGCTGGAAGGGTACTCCGGGTGTTTCGCATGCAACTGCTTGGATAAGGTGTCTATTTGATCGACAGGAGTCAGCCTTATTATATTTGAGACAAAAGGAGAACGATGGATTATGAAATCAAAGGAGTATTTTGAGAAGTATTTTCCGCTTGTCCAATCAGCCAAGGATAGCGTTCAGACTGGAAAAGCAGTTTACGACATGTCCATGGAAATGGCGAGCGAGGTAAGCACAATTGCGTCCGCCCGTCACGCCATATCCGGAAAGGCGGTTATGGCAATCATCAAAGAACAAAACCAGAAGTGGAATTCTGTAGCCAATCTATTTGCGCAATCAAGCGCTGGAGCAGTTGTCAGGCGGAATGGATTTCAGGAACTAATGCATACAATACTGTCAGTATAAGGTTGACATAAAGCGCTTGAGCAGGGAATGTACATGTGTAACCCCACACTAGAGGAAAGATGATAATATACTCTGCGGAAAACTCCGGGCGCAAAGTCTGCCGTCCATATCTACAAGTTTTTCATGCCACGAATAACGATAGCCTATCACACAGGAGAAGATGAAAAATGGCAAAGGTAATAAGAAAGATTTATCAGATCGGAATGAAGCCGGTAAAAAAGCAAGACTATCTCACGGAAGACTATTTTTTTGAGCATGAGTTCCTGCGCAATGTAGCAACAAGCGTAGAAAAAAATCCCCATAGGACTAATGCGTTGCTCTCGCTAAGGGAGCGGCTGGAGAAGATTAACGCGGCGGCTTTTTCTGACAGCAACATGTTCGTGTTTTCGTCAAATGGAAAGGAAAACTATTTTTCCTGCAGATATTCCAGTTATTTGAGCGCGGTATCCAATTTGCAGTCTGTAACTCTCAGTGAGTTTTGCTGTCAGCAGGGTGAATTCGACGACAAAATCTATGCTCTCAATCAATCTGTTTACGACAGATTCGGCGATTACGTTCAAATACCTGAGGAGGACTGCATCGTCCCCATTGACGAATTCATCCGGAACGCGAAGATAGGCGAAAGCTACTACATAGGCGGGATTTTGGATTACTATTTGTAATCCGGCGCCAGCCTTTCAAGGCCCTTTTGCAGCACACCGCGTGTTGATAGTGCGAAATAACTATTCAAGCTCAATAATCAAAATGAGAACTATGGAGGTAAAACAGTATGAAATGCAATTATCCCGGCGCGTATAAACGCAACAAGCTTTCCGCCAAAGAGCGCAGAGACCTGGAGGCTAAGCTGAGAGAAGGATTGCTTAGGCGTCTTTTCAGGGGGTTTCCTCTATCCCCATATTTTGATAGTTGTCGAAGGTGATTGATTTCCCCAACCGGCAGTCGGAGGGAAATAACCAGAAGGCGATTGCTATAGGTCGGCTTTACAATATAAACCTGGCGAAATATCAGAGGGTCAATCATACTTAACAGATGCGGTTTAAAAAAACTAAAAAGGGAGAGAATATTTTGAAAGCAACTGGTATTGTAAGGAGAATCGATGATCTTGGTCGTATTGTTATTCCGAAGGAGATTCGCAGAATATTGCGCATCAGGGAAGGAGATCCGCTTGAGATATTCACCGAAAACGACAGCGTAATCTTCAAAAAATACTCGCCTTTGGGCGAGTTGCGTTGGCTTGCAGAGAAATATGCTTCTGTGCTGTATAAGACCAGCGGTTATCCGGTGTTGGTCTGTGATTCTGACACTGTGATTGCTGTTGCGGGCTTGCCGCGCACAGAGACCATTGACCGCCGTGTTTCGGCGGAATTGGACCACATGGTTGAGAGCCGTGAATTCTTTAAAGCAAAAGCGTCCGATGATAAAGTTCTGACGCCGATTGAGGGACTGGATATACCTGCCATAACGGCAGCTACGATTATCGCGAATGGGGATACGCGCGGTTCTATCATGTTGATGGATAAGGAAAACGCAGGTACTGAAGCGGGTGAAACAGAAATAAAACTGATAGCAACCGCCGCGGCGTTTCTTGGCAAGGAAATGGAAGACTAAGCGCTGCACTTCTTAGACATAACAGTGGAAGTGTGCCGGGAGTGTAATTTACACCCCGGCCGCGCCTGTACATGAGGAAAGGTGGTTTCTATGGAACCTATCACAAGGACTTACATGGATGGTACAGCTTATGTACATCAAAACCTGATTAGCCAGAATGCTTCCGGTTCCTGGAGCGGTGAACCGATCCAAAAGCTCGCTTGTTATGAGGGGAGCCATTTGGAACCGTTTCAGGTTATGTTGCTGCAGGATTTAGCGATCCGCTATATAACCCTTGGCAGCCCGGAAAGCATAAGAGAACGGCTGGAAGAACGAGAGAAACTCCCCGAATGCATTGATCAATTCAAAGGGAAATATCGTTTTTTAAGCAATAAGTTTGAAGTACCTGTACTGATGTACGATTTAAAGTATGGCAGCGCGGATGCAGCCTTCCATGCAGGAAAGCACTGGAGAAAAGAGGACCAGGAGAAAATCGCCGGTTGCGCTCCGGGAAGAGCCGCGCAACAAAGCAAAAAACTCGATATACGCTCCGATTGGCGGCAAGTAAAAGACGCAGTCATGCTCGAAGTGGTGCGTCAAAAATTTCTTCAAAACATGGAGTTGAAGCTAAAACTATTGGCAACTGGGGATGCCGAGATAATCAACGGTAACAGCACGCATGATAATTACTGGGGGCATTGCATCTGCCCTGAATGTACGGAGAGATATAAACACAATAAGCTCGGCAAGATGCTGATGCAGATTCGCGCTGAATTCAGGAATATCCTCGAGCCGTATATATGCGTTGATTTGCCGGGAGGGGCTTCCCTGACCGCAGAAGCGAGCTCCGACCCGGAACGCCCTGGAATATCAATTTATTTGCATTCAAACGACAGCGGCACATTTAGGGTATGTGGGGCGAAACAGCTTCACGGCGAGTCAGGTGAATTCGCGATGGATATTGGTTGTAATGAATCATTATAATTAACCGTCGCAATCATTAGCGGGTTACCATCGACTCATCTAGCACGCGGCGTTTTATCTGTTGTCCTACCGCATCCCTGTCTATGAATTCGCCAACCTATCCCACGCCGATAATGAACTGATACATAACGCCATATACATTGCAAACGGTCAGTTTATCAACCGCGCAAACTGGAGCCGGAAGGCTCTGCGGATCGCCGGTGCTTGCTGCCGGGTGATGCTGGACGCCGCAGCTGTCGCCGCGCAAAGAAGTGAAAAGAGGGAGACATATGGAGATCACGCAGGTTAACATAAGAAAAATATACAAGGACGACCCAAGGGTAAGGGCTGTTGTGTCCGTTACGCTGGACGATGAGTTTGCTGTACACGACATAAAGGTTATCCAGGGATACGAGCGTCTTTTTGTCGCAATGCCAAACCGAAAAGATGAAAGAGGTATGTTCCGCGACATCGTTCACCCCGTCGGTTCTGATTTCAGGGTAAAGCTGGAAAAAGCCGTGATGATGGAGTATGAGGAAGCGATGCTGGCAAGCTGGGAAGATGCTATTGGTTCCGATACGGGCTGTATTGCCGTGGAGGAGTAGGGAAAATCTTTAGCGGCTCGCAGGAGCAGGGGGACGCTGCCGGCGGCAGCCAACCCTATTGTCAAGCACGGGAGGGCGTTTTTTGCACTCTCTTTATAAATTAGGAGGAATTCTATATGTCAATGGCTGCTGTTAATCCAAGGATTCAAGATTTTATTATGCCGGGAACCGAGCTGAAGGCAAAGCCGTCTTCCGATTATGAGCTGGTCACCTCCAACAACACCGATTTTGTCGTCAGGAAGAAGATGGCCAAGAAATCAAAGCTGCTGGCGATCATTCCCAGCCAGGGCGTCTACTACATCCGCGACGAATCCGGCGGCGACGCCGAGGAACTGACGTCGCGCAGCCTGAAGGCTTTCTGCAAGGACCTCGGCGACGACACGGTGGAACTGCCGGATACCAAATGGGCCCGCAGACTCTCCAGGGATCGTCTGGACCGTATCTGGAGTGTTGTCGGAAACCCAGTTTACGCGGATATGTGCAAGCACAGAATTGTCATGTCCATGGAGGATATGGAATGGGCCAAAAGGTACTGGGAGGTGGACGCGAAGCTGTTCCGCCATCTGGTATCGCTGTTCCCGAAGCTGTCGCAGCAAAATGACCGAGCATATTTCCTGCCCCTGATCTACAGGATTAATGAGATCGCCGGCAGGAACGAGGCGCGGTATTTCGCCGGCAGGCTGGTCTTCTCCGATATGGAGGGGGAGCAGTGCTATTACGGGCAAGACAAAGGGATCATCTGCGCGGAGAAGTTCGAGCAGATCTTTACAAATCCCGACTACCGCCTGGATTTCCGCGCCTTTACGGAATATCTTTTGTTCTCCCTGTACCGCCAGGGGATCAACAGGTTGTCGAAAAGCGTTTTAACAACCTACGACGACTGCCTGTGGCTCCAGCTCGAGGTGTACGGGAAGATCAAGGACAAATATCCCAAAACATTGCAGACGTCGCACGATATTCTGACGCTCAAGA
>Ga0153945_1000634_pt1 | contig 10589 bp, 3 predicted proteins | sample TSNJ029MetaG_FD_104720 | JGI IMG/M metagenome (GOLD analysis project Ga0153945, IMG submission 104720) | Attine ant fungus gardens microbial communities from New Jersey, USA - TSNJ029 MetaG | ecosystem: Host-associated > Fungi > Mycelium > Unclassified | place: USA: New Jersey, Wharton State...
TAAATAGTTTATGCAGACACCCATGGTCTCTATGTCATAAAAATATGTTTTCAAAGGAAAAAATAGAATTGTTTTTTAATTATTGGTCGTTATAACCTGACATATCCATATTTTAAAGCCTTTTTTGATGCTTCTAAAAACGTGTGCCCTACATAAATCTGCGTAAATCACCATAACTATTACCCAAATTGATGTCAGAATTGGTGTCAGAATTAACATATCTTAATCTTGCCCTCTAACTGCGAAAAAGCCTCTTGTTTCTTGCTATTAGTGGCCTCTGCGTAGACATCCATAGTGATACCAATATTGCTATGTCCCATGATTTCTTGTATAATTTTTAGATTTGTCTCGTTTTCACAGAATCTTGTACAAAAAGTATGCCTGAAATTGTGAACCGAAAAGTCTCTAATTTCTAACGGCTTTCTTTTTTCCTTCTGAGCATTTAGATTTTCCTCTTTATTATAAGCGTTTATAATATTTTTTATTGCTCGATTAACTGTTAAAGGATTATGCACATTTCCTGCCCGATTCATGAAAATAAATCCACTATACCCATCAATCTCAACTTGATTAAGACCTTCTGTGAATTGTTTCTTTTTTTCCCGGAGCAATGCCTTTTTTACTTCCTTTAGCATAGGAATACTCCTAATGCCAGCACTTGTCTTAGGCGTTGTTATGTGGAACTCGCATTTCCCATCATCCTGCTGCCTATAGATTAGATTATGATTGATGGAGATTATATTATTATCAAAATCACAATCCTCCCACCTCAAACCTACTATTTCACCTACCCTACAGCCTGTACCAAGAAAAACGGTAAACAATGTAAGCCAACGATTATACTTTCTTGTTTGTGATACATAATCAATGAATGCTTGTTGTTCCTCAATCGTTAGGGCATGTCTCTTAGATTTCTCCCAACCATGTGATTTTTTGATTTCCGACATAACTCCATCGGTAGGATTAACACGGATATAGCCATCTCTCATAGCCAGGGTAAATACAGGGTGCAATATAGAGTTAACACTTTCCAGGGTATTAGGCTTAAACTTTCGCTCTCTCATCAAGGAACTGTAAAACGATCTGATGTCTGAATATTTTATGGCAGTAATTTTTCTTTCACCAAGTTCTTCCTTTATACAATTGTTATACATATAACGATAATTAGTCCTTGATGATTGTTTTAATTCACCTTTTCCGCTCATGTATAATTCAAACATATCATCTAGCGTTATATTACTGGCATTAATCTTAATATCATTTCTTTGAGTATTTTTTATCTCATCTTCCTTTTTGCGCAGTTGCTCTAACGTGGCAGCATAAACGAAATGTTTTTTTCCACACTCCATCTTGTAACGGTACTGGTATCTGCCATCACTCCTGTAGCTTTCTCCTTCCTTCAATTTTCTTCCTTTGGGATCTTTTCTGCTTGTTGCCATTTTCTACACTCCTTTTCTTGTCAAAAAAGAGCCTATCTATGATATTTTCCATTCTACCACAGATAGGCCCCGATGCCTATATAGAATATTGCGCCTCCACATAGGCATCAAATAATTTTCTTTTTATCAATCGCTTATTCCCCACCCATAGGACGAACTTGCATGATTCATTATTTGTAATTTCTTTGATTTTGTTGATTCCAATCCCACTATAATTAGCAGCTTCTTCAACTGTTAGATTTGTTTTTTGCCAAATCGGCACTTCTTTGCTCAAACCCCACTTCCTCCTATATATTTTTATCCAAACTGGGGCCAGGTATTACACCCAGCCCCTATGTTAAAGAACCTCTACTAAGAGGTGTCTAGTCTACTATTTTGCACCACTAATATTATACACAACAAACAACTCATTCCAGTCATTTCCCGGCACGCAAACATAAACCCAGTCACCAATATTAGTAGATGATGACCCTCTAACTGTATACTTTATATTTTTATGTAAAACTTTATATTTTCCATCAGAGACTTTTTCAGTAATTTGTGCTTTAAACGTTATGTCCCTGTTTATATTCTTGATTTTAATATCAATAAGTATAGCTACATCATCAGCTATTTTATTATATACTTCAAATCGATTCAATTTTTTCACCTCACATGCAATAGGAGAGTGGTGAGTTAACACCATTCTCCCCAAATTTATTATCGTCTCCCAGCTCTCATTCTCATAGCTGATGCTAGGTGGCCCTTTAGGATACCTTCTGCCAACTGATCAGGATTATCGCATTTCTCAATAATGATTTTTTCATTATGACAAAAAATATCTCCCCCAGATGATTCCCCAATCCCAGAGAAATCATAAGTCGGCACTTTATAATTAGCAAGCCAATCAGGAATGGTATTACCATACCAATCTGGATAAGTACTATATGCATTTGTACTTAGTGCAGACAGGGCATTTATTGATGCTTGGCCTTGTTGTATGAGTATACCTTCTCCCCGTTGTAAAATAACATCTTCTCCTGGATGTAGAACAGAAGACACATTTTCAAATAATTGATTTTGTTGTTCTTCGTTTAATACAGCTTCTCCTGTATGAGCAATAATTGGCACAGCATTGTTAACATCCTCAATTGGGGCAGTAGTTAAGCGTTTTAGTAACTTTTCTCGTTCAGAATCAGTATTTGCGCCAACTAATCCATTCTCCATACCTTTAGCATATTGGGGACTCTCCGTACCAAATGATGGGCCGTAATTGGAATGGTCAATACCGGAAGTTATTATTCCACTGGATGTAACACCAAGGTCATTTTCTAACTCTTCGTCTTCATCATCTCTGCTACGAGATATGTTATCCAGAGTATCTTCAAGATTATCCCTGACTTCTTCTAAGATATCTTTAATGTCAGATACATCGATTGTCAATTGCTGCCAACTGGTAGTATATTCAGAAATGTTACCGGCGTTTTCATTGTAGAGTTCAAAGGACTTAATCAGTTCGTCACCGGTTTCCTGTAATGATTTTTGTAGTGCGGATAGAATACCACCTACAGAGTTATCATCAGTACCAGCAACAGTACTTAAATAATCAAGAACGTTATTAAGGTTATCAGTGGCAGACATTTTCTCGTTAAGCTGTGAAAGCAGACCATTGATTCCAGTCATTGCCTGTTCGTAAGTAATAGTACCTTCCTTATAAGCAGTGATATAATCCTGTAATAATACTTCGATATTCTCTGTAGACGCAATCTGATCTTCATACAATGTAATCTGATCAGAAATAGACTGATACATTCCGGAGAACATATTAAAGATATCATCGTCATTTCCGGTAAGAACTTTATCCTTCCAACCATCACCAAGGATATCAGTAGCAGTAACCTCATTCTTTGCCTGTTCAATTTTGCTTGTGATTTCAGACCATTTTTCAGAGATTTTCTCTAAGTTTTTAATCTGCTCCTCATATTGATCATTGACAGCATCTAACTGCTCTTCAAGTGCTTCAATTTCCTGTTCCAGATTATATTTTTCCAAATCGAGAAGGGCATCTTGAACGTCTTTCTGTGCTGATTTTAGGTTATTGGCATTCGTCTCATAAACAACGGTTCCTGCCCTTATAACCCGTTCCGTTTTCTGTGTATTAGCATTCTGTAAATCATACAAAGCCTGTTCATAAGCCGCCTGTAACTTTAATGCCTCATTCTGTTGATTGAGCAAATCCAAGCGGGATTTGAGTTCGTCAATTTGAGCTTCTGTCTCTTCATTGGCTGCATCTCTTGCTTCATTCAGTAAATCAATTTCTTCTTGGAGTGCACCGACTACAGCACTGATAACAGTATCATATTCACTCTGGACATTAGTCATTGCGGATAAAGCTTTAGTCAGATTGTCCGATAACGTGGAAACGCTATCAAACGGTAACTGTAATAACGCTTCGTTCCACTTATAAAGATTTTCAACCATAGAAGACATAGCAGAATTAATGGACTGAAGCTTATTGTAAAGAGTATTCCACTTTTCACTTCCAGTATCGTACTCATCCATAACATCCCTTACAAGGTCATATTGCTCCTTATACTGGTCAATGACTGTCATACCATTATTAATAAGAGACTGATAATATTCCTTGTCCAGTTTCTTGCCGGAAGCTTCCATCTCTGAACCCCAACGCTGGATAGTGTCAGTGATACTTTCATACATGGAGATTACGATATCCATATTATCAATTGGAAGATTAAGTAGGTCATTTGCCAATTGTTGAACCTCAACATCGGTATCTACAATTACTTGGCGATAACCAGCCAATTCATCCTGTATATCGTAATACTCTTTTGAGGTTATATCGAAATCCTCTTTGCTCATTAACTCTGCAAGTTTCTTTTCGGCTTCTTTGATTTTCTGCTCATAGTATGAAATTATCTGTTTGTTATTAGAGATGAGTTGTTCATAGGAAGTTGCGCTTACAATCTGTCCGGATTCTTTCAGATAGTTTATCTGGGAATTAATAAGGGAATTTGTTGATTCAATCCGTTTTGCCTGATGATCAAGATATTCAATATTATTATCGTAATAGTTTTTGATATTATCGTTAGCTTCGGCTTCTAATTCTGCTTTTCCTTTTACAGTGTTTTTCCATTTTTCGTATGCGTCAATGACATCTTCGATTTTTTTTGCATCGTCACCGGAATAAAGACTGATATCCATTGAATTGTTTTCAATCTTATTTAAGTCTTCAGGAGATATATCCTTGGCCAATTCATCATATTTTTTACGATACGCATCAATGGCAAAATCATAAGTTCGCAATGCAAGCTTGTCATGCTCTATTAATTGAGACAGATAACCACGCTTAGACTCTGTATCACCACCATTTTCAACCAAGTCAATTAAGTCATACATTGACATACCGGCGTTTTGAGCAATATCTCTTAACTCCCTTAAATCCTTTGTCATTAAAGTGTCGGTACTCTCGACAATTAAACGTGCCTTTTCAAATTCTTCTGGAGTTAATCCAAGGAAAGCAAGAAAAGATGATGAAGATTTCTTTTCTAATTCGTCTCGCTGTTCCTTTAATTGTTTAAGGGTTCGCTCAGCCCAGTCAATTTCTTTCTCGGCTTCTTCTTTAGATTTCTTGGAACCACCAGGTTTGTTTGAGTTTGTACCGCCACCATACACCATATTTCCTTTTGAGTTAGTTGCATTATCAATGAGAGCCTGTACCCTATCCATCTCATTTCCATAATCTATGACTGCCTGTACCTGATCATTCAAACCCGAATTAAGCTTCATATTGGTGTTGAGATTTCTTTGAGCTTCAGCAGATGTATCACCAGTTTTTGAAATAGACTCATTAATCTTGCCAGCAATTAAGTTATATGCATCTGCTACACCCTTAATGGCCTGTAATTCGGATTCAAGGATATTCATTCTCCCAGCTACACCATCTGAAAGTGCGGTGGTCATGGAGTTTTGCGCATTAGCGTAGGCAATGGTCAAATTGTCTAATTCGTTCGCAGTCAGGTTATATGTTTCCAATTCGGCGCGCATAGCATCAATTTGGTCTTCGACTGATTTCGTGAAATCAATCGTGGCTAATTTGGCTGCTATTTTATTTGCGTTCAATGCATCAGTAACAACTACCTCTGCATTCGTAATTCCCATATTACTTAACATTGCTGCCGTTAAGTTTGCTGTTTCATCTGTAACATTGTTAAGAATACCAGTCGACTTAAGCCATGTAGTAAGTAACTCATTAAAAGCAGATTGACAAGCATTGATATCATTAGGAGAATTTGATATTTGCTCGATAAAATTAACGTAAGATTCACCCATCTCACCAAATGTTTCTTTGAAATCCTTGTTGTCCAGGAGTGAATAATCAAAAGGGTTCTTCCCCTTGACAGAGGCCATTATTTTATCAAGTGATTCAAATCCAGATGATAGTTCGTTAATTTTGGCAATCATTCCAGATTTGGAGATTGGTGTAACTACCGCAGAATTAAAATTATCTTTAACATCTGATATTCCTTTGACCAAATCCGAAAAATCCAAGTCTAATAATTCGGACATTTTTTCTTTTAATTTATCGCCGCCACCAACTGTATCCAAGATAGAAGTTTTCATTATCTTAAACTCTTCAGTAGTTTTCGGCAATCCGTTACTTACTTGATAACCAATCTTATAAGCCTCATATTGCTGCTTAATATAAGTATCTACAGTGTCCGTTAGATCAACAACAGTAGTATTAATATCCTTATATATGTCTGAGGACATCAATAATTCGGAATCATCAGTTGTAGCTAACTTATTTCTGGCCTCTACAAGAGCCTGATAGTATTCTACTACTGACTCCATATCTGATGGATTAATCGGTTGCCACTCCAAACCGTTGTAACCGAACGCTTCAAATTCAGACATGAGGGAACGAATCTCATTCAGGGCAGCATTGTGAGAATCGGCACCTTTGACATTTTTTATCTCTCCTATCGGCTCAATGGTGATTTTACTTTCACCCAAGTTACCAGTAGCCATCCCTTTCAATGTATCTTCAGCGGCTTTCGCTCCCACCTTGGCATCAGCGTAATGACTCTCTAATTCTGCCTTTGTAGCATTTTCAAGGGCAGTAGTGTATTCATCCGTTCCGGCAGTAAGGTCTTTCAACGCTGTAGCTTTATCCCCCAATGCCTTAGTTACATCTTCAATAACAGACTTAAATTCGTCTTCCTGCGATGATGTTTTATGCTGTATGCTGTTTAATTCGTTATATTTGGCGTATAAGTCTGACAGACTTTTTGCACTCTCAGCAGCAGTATTTGACGTTTCAATATTTGCCTGTCTGGCATCTTCTAGCTTTTGCTTATAATCAGACATCTTAGATGTTACAGCACCAAGCGCAACACTAATCGCCATGAGAGAGATTCCGATTGGATTTGACATAAAGACCGTCTTCATAGTTACACCCAATCCCTTGACGGCAGCAGAAAGACTAAATGTACTCCCTGTTGCCCCTACATTGGCTGTGGTCTGTGCATTGGTTGTACTGATAAGCCCCATCTGTGTTAATTTTGCTTGACTTTGAGCTTTCGTCAGTCCGGTGGTTCGTAAGATCGCTATCCGCTCTGAGTCACTTAATGCCTTATTGGATAGCACTTGTCTTAATTGTGTCTCGGACAAACTCCCAGAGATTGTTTTAAGATTCTTTAATGTATTTACATACTCTGTTGTACCCCTGGTCATCGTAGACATACTTTTGACTGTATTCAATGCAGTGCCAAAATTACTAGCCTGTATAGCAGACGCTTTAAATGCCGTTGATAAGGTTGTTATGACCTTCACGAGTCCAATAGCAACAAAACCCTTCATGGTACTCTCAACGAGTCCTAGATCATTTGCAAACTGTAACGTTGCGCTGCCACAATTAGTAATACCCTTGACCGTTTCGCCATTAATAACAGACTGATATGTCTCTGTCATTGCTGCCCCAAAGCGACTAATTGCTGCTTCTGTAGACTCAAGATATTTTTCGTACTCCCTCTGTGCACTACCTGTGGAATTTAAGCTATTTTGATATATCTCTTGTGCCTCTGTCATGTTATTCAGAACGGCTGAAATCCCGCTTGATCTATGCTTCCCGGCAATCAAATCAAGCAAGGAACTCTGGTCAACGTCAGACATCTGCTTATATACCTTACCAATATCCACGTAGATATCATAAATATTTCGGAAAGTCTTTTCGTCATCCTCAAGGATTTTTACACCGCCGCTACCATCTACATTGGTAAGAGCTTTAATCTTATCGGCAAGTTTTGAAGTTGACTCAATTACATCATCAGTCTCTTCACCCATTTCTTTCAACTCTGATGTACAACCTCTAATCCTTAGAGCGGATGTCCTGAGTCCCAACGCAAGGCTATTAGCATCTGCGAACTGGCGATTCCCGGCGGCCATTAATGAAATGAGTTCATCAACGCCAGTATTTGCATCTGCGAACACGCTGCCTACGGCTTGAACTCCCTTTGCAATCTCGGCGGTTGTTATACTCGCAGTATTACCTATTTCATTATACTTGTCTATTAATGCTTCGGCTTTTTTCTCAACGTCTGAAAATTCATCAATAGTTTCATACGCCTGAATCCCTGATATAATTGCCTTAGCAGAGTCAGAGGCCGACATCTCGCCTACATTGGCTAATATGGTAGATTTTTCGGTAAGCTTCTCAGCTTGATTCAATCCATAACCAGATTTCGAGAATTCCTCTGTTGCCTCCATAAGCGCTTTCTGAGATGATGCAAGTTCCTTAGCTTTCTGATTGCACTTTTCAAGATAGACCGGATAATCGCCTCTAGACAACTCATCCTGTACCTTAATTAAGTTCGTATATGTTGTGTCTAATGTAATGGCTTCTTGCCAGGCTTTTCTCAATTGTTGAGATATCGCCATTGTTGTTCCAAATGACCCGGCTAACTCAGCAGACCTTCTAAATGTTTTCTTTAAGGTATCACCCAGCGATAATCCGGACAAGTTTGTAGCCTTAATCTCGGAATTCAATGCGGATAGCTGGAATCTTAGATGGTTTACATCTTGGGATGATGTGGCGAACTGAGCATCATCCAATAATTGATAGTACTTGGATGACATGTTTGCGTCTTTGAATAATTTGCTGTTTTGCTGTCCGAAAGATTTTACATCATTGACAAGCTTCTCTTTTTTTAGAGCCATTGTAATCTCAAGAGGTCTATTATTTACCTGTCTCTGCGCCTGATCAATAACATCCTGCACTTCTTTGGTGACATTTCCCTTGTTGACCTTTGCGTTTACTTCTACATCAATTTTCATATTACTTAAATCTTGCTCTATTTGAGCCTTTGTTTTTGCCTTATCAAGTTTACCGATAAGTGGGATATGTATATCTCCCAAGCTTTTGATGTCGGCTGTTAATTGTGCCATCGACTTGACCTTATCCAACACAGCCGATAATAGAATTCTGAATTGATTCTCCATATTTTTTCCTTTCTTTTTACATAACAATATCTGTTTTTTGTATGAAGGGTACTACCCTTAGATAATACCCTTCATTGGACTGGTGCACCTCTTTGGACGGTGCTCTATACAACAGCTAGGTACCCGAAGGTAGCTAACATAATTGGATAATATGAAACATTTTCACAAATCATCTTCTCTATTTTAAAGCCTCCATCCACAAGTATCCAATAATTAATAAGATTGCCTAGATTTCTTTTTAATTATGGAGGACTGGTCAATTCAAGGATGGAAGCCTTAGAATAGAGAAGATGATTAACCATATAATTGCACAATATTATCCTATTATTTTTAGTAGTATTGCACATTGCTTTTGTTTTTAATTGTGTGATACTATTATATTGGTATTTTATACTATTTTTGATTAAAAATATATTGCTAGGCAGTAACCCCTACTTCTTTCCAGCAAGAAAATCTTCCAATATTTTCATCTGACTGTTATTTAATTGGTACTTTCCCGATAGCCATTGTGATAATTGAGTGGGATATATCCCTAACAGAGCAGCTAAATACTTCTTTTTAACCCCCATAGTATCCAGATAATTTTGAACTCTTGATTGTATATCTATTTTTTGTATCCTCCTTTACTTTGATTTTTACGAACAACTTTATTTTTCTGAATTTTGCGTATCTATTCCCCTATTTGTTTTTTGTAGAAATAAATAGTAAGTGCCTAAAACGTCCTATTTATAAGCATTTCAGGCACCCAGTCAAATTTATAAAAGTATTAAATTGCTGCTTTTTCTTCTTGCAAAGATTTTTGATTAACCCCATTTATTTTAGCCTGGTTTAAACGATGAAGTAAATCACGACATGGTTCTCCGCAAGTTTTCCAATTCTTTTCTTTAATAAAATCTTTGCCGCACACTTTACACTTGTTAATTGGCTTATTTTCAGAGTATGACCGCCAATATATCATTGAATTGTACACATTTCCTACATTAAAAAGAATCTCATCATGCGTATATAGAGCTGCAAACTTTATCTTATAATACTTATTATCCTCGTCCTCAATGATTTCAATATCTTTTTTGCCTCGGAATCTTTTAAAACTTCCTTCATATGATTTTACACCGGCTATTTTCATAATCATATTCATATTGAAAAATGTTTTCTTTTTGCGTTTCTTGTTATGTTCATCATATTTTACAACATGTTTTTTCTTTGTAATTATAAAATATTCATTTTGGAGATAATTATTTTCTTTTGCTTCCTTATATAAGCAGTAGAGAGTAAATAACAACTCAAAATCATTTTTGAAAAGATTTCCGTTCTTTTGCTTCTGCAAATGACTTTCAATGTACCTATAATCACTCTTCATTATATTTACACTTCTACGGTTATTCATTTTCTCCTGTATAGTTTTATCTATTTCCATATCACTTTTAATGGCTTTGCTGTATGCCAATCTTGGTCTTGCCTGAATCACAATATCTGAATTGAGGTTTTTTTTCAGATTTTCAAGTATGATATGACCAAAACACCTCCATAAAATATCCTTACTACCAGTAACAAATTCATCTTGATTATATTCCAAATCTATCAGATAATTAACTGCTAAATTTTCGTTGAACCATTCGGACTTATTTGTAAAAATCTTTTTTATCTCTTGTA
>Ga0153945_1000638_pt1 | contig 10572 bp, 10 predicted proteins | sample TSNJ029MetaG_FD_104720 | JGI IMG/M metagenome (GOLD analysis project Ga0153945, IMG submission 104720) | Attine ant fungus gardens microbial communities from New Jersey, USA - TSNJ029 MetaG | ecosystem: Host-associated > Fungi > Mycelium > Unclassified | place: USA: New Jersey, Wharton State...
GTCAACGGATGGCGGACAGAGCTGGGAAAGCGTTGATTACCCCTGGCTTGCCGATTTGACCGGCAGCCCCATCAACACCGCCGCGCTGACCCCCAACGGCGCATATATCATTCACACAGGGAATGTGCTCGCCGGCAGCGCGGAGAGCGATGAGCCGGCGGAGTCAGGGGATACATCCGCCGAAGGCGAAGCCGCTGGGGAAGAATCATCGGAGGACGGCGCGGAATTCGCTGAAGACATCGGCGAGTCTGTTATCAACCTGGAGTACACCTTTGCCTGGGGTGACGCGAACGGCTTGACCGCGATTCCCTTTAGCCCGTTTGCACAGGGCAACAACGCTATGACCACCACCTTGCACGCCGCCGAAAATGGGGATTTGATCTCCGTAGGAATGAGCACAGAAATTATACAGATTGATACCGTGGGCTGGAAGGTGAAAAATACCTATCAGGCGGCGGTTGATGTGGGCGAATTCCCCGGCGTCGCGGTGCATGAGAATACTCTTTCCATCCACGGCGCCGATAACACAATAACACTTTATGATATGGATTCCGGTGGAGCCATCGAAAAAATCAGCGCCGAAGGCGAAACGAGGGCATCCGAAACGATGCAAAAAACTGCCTTTGTGACCGCTGCCTCAGACGGTACCGAGTGGCTTTACGGCAACGATACCGGCGTTTACCGCATACCCGTAGACACCACTGTCTCGGAGCGGTTGTTGGATGGCGGCCTTACCTCGCTGGGTATGCCAACGCTGAACTTCAGGAATATATTCAGCGTTGGCACGGATGAATACCTCGCTTATGCGACGGCCGATTTCGGCTTCACCAGCCATCTATTCCGCTACGTTTACAATCCCGATATCCCCGCCGAGCCAAGTCAGGTTGTCAAGGTTTACTCGATGTACGACAACAAGACCATACGGCAAGCCATCTCCGGCTACCAGACCCGGAATCCCGATATCCGCGTGGAGTATCAGGTGGGGATGGATGGCAGCGGCGGCATCACGGCGGCTGATACCATGCGCACCCTCTCCACTGAATTGCTGGCCGGGAACGGCCCCGATGTACTCGTCATGGACGATATGGATGTGGACGGATATATCAAGAAAAACATCCTTGCCGACATCGGCGATGTACTTTCCGGTGCGGACACCCTGACCAACATCACCGGTGCATTTGGGCAGGACGGCGCGACTTACGCGATCCCGGCCCGGTTTTCCATCCCCATGCTGCTGGGCGACGGCGTAGCGAATGTGAAAGACCTCGCGGGCCTCGCGTCATGGCTTGATACTCAGTATACTTATGACATTGGCGTGCGCGAGGATGAGTTGATGGAGCGGTTCTACGCCTCCTGCTCCTACCGCTGGTACGGGGTGGATGGCAAGCTGGACGAGGCGGCTTTCCGCGCCGACCTGGAGCAGCTTGGCAGGATAGCGCAGGGTATATCCGCGCTGGAAGCGGTTAATTCCTACGGCAGCATGGCAGTAGACACCCTGCTTTGGTACGGCGGCGCGACAGCCGCGAACTACGGCATGGTCAGCGGTTTTGTGGACATCACCCTATTTGACGCCGCCATCCAAAACCGGCCCACGGGCAGCTATACTCCATTCCCCGCGGATCAGGGCGGTATTTATGTCCCCGGCACAATTCTCGGCGTCAATGCGGCCGCCGCGTCTCTTGACGGCGCGAAGGATTTTGTGAAATATGTACTGTCGGAGGATGTACAGGCAAACGAGCTGGGTGATGGCTTCCCGGTGAATTCCGCGGCGTTCGAATCGTTGAGCAGGCCGGCGGGCGTTACCGGTGAGGAGGGAGAAATGAAAGCGGCGATATCGGTGACAGATCAGCGGACCGGTGAACAGGTCGAGGCCGAATTATCCTCCGGGTGGCCCTCCGACGAATTTATGACCGCTTTCAAAAACACACTGCGGGACGTATCAGTTCCCGTTAAAACAAACGCTGTGATAAGGGAAATGATTATCGATGAAACTTCCGGGTATCTCGTCGGAAAGTCGTCTATCGACGACACTGTCCGCTCGCTGGCGCAGAAAATGGAGCTTTACCTTTCCGAGCAGGCGTAAATCCAATCAGAACCAGCGGCCTCCTTCCGAGGAGGGAGGCCGCCCCGCTTTGGGGAAGAGGATACAGACCGCATTCGCGGATATTTTCTTGGCCGACGGCAAAGGCCCCGGCTTCTACTTTGTGATTTCCAGCCTGCTTGGCGTGTTCTTCTTCGTGCTGCTGCCCTTCGCCGATGTGGTCAGACGCTCCTTTTCCTCCGCTATGGGCGGACAGAGCGTGGGTTTAGCAAACTATCAAACGATATTTCAGAACGATGCCTTTGTGCTCGCCGCCACCAACACCATTAAGTTTATGCTGGCCTGTCTGCCGCTGTTGCTGGCACTGTCCCTGGGACTGGCTCTCATCCTGTACGCTATCGGGGAAAAGGCCGGGATATTCAAGACGGCGTTCCTTCTGCCTATGGCCGTGCCGGTGGCGTCGATTGTGCTTCTCTGGCGGGTGCTGTTCGCGAATCAGGGCCTTGCGAACAACTGGATCACTCAGCTTGGCGGGGAGGCGGTTTCGTGGATGGAATCGGGCAGCGCCTTTTGGGTGTTGGTGGGCAGCTACCTCTGGAAAAACATCGGCTACGATGTGGTGCTCTGGCTGGCGGGGCTCGCCGGTATCAACGAATCCCTGTTTGAAGCCGCCAAGGTGGACGGGGCCGGCAGCTTCCGTACCTTTTGGCAAATTACGCTGCCCAATCTGCTGCCATCGCTGTATACGATATTGGTGCTCTCGCTGATCAACGCCTTTAAGGTGTTCCGCGAGGCCTATCTTGTGGCCGGGGATTACCCCCACAACAGCATCTATCTATTGCAGCACCTGTTTAACAACTGGTTCCGTGATCTGGCGATGGATAGGTTGTCCGCAGCGGCGGTGGTGACAGCGGTTGTCATATTGATATTGATTCTGCTGTTGCGCCGCGCGTTTGATGAGGAATAATGGAGATGAGAATCACGAGACGCTTCAAGGATACAATTCATTCGATACCTATCAAAGAAACCCTGCTCTCTATTTTCCCGTTCATCCTCTCGCTTATGGTATGGCTCCCGCTGGCCTTTCTATTGGGCGGCTCGTTGATGGGGCAGTGGGAAATCAAGGAGCTTTTAGACCCGGCCCTTGCCGCCGGAAAGGACGGCTACGCCGATTGGCGCTTCCTGCCGCTCTATCCCACATTACGGCCATATGTAGAGTTGTTGTTTGACAGCCCGCAGTTTTTCGTGATGTTCTGGAACTCCGTCAAGTTGGCGGTGGGCTCGCTCATTGGCCAGATGTTAGTGGCCGTTCCCGCCGCGTGGTGGTTTGCGAGAACCCGCGCCAAAATTGGCAAATGGCTTTTTACCCTGTATATCGTGCTGATGCTGATGCCATTTCAAGTCACGATGGTTTCCAGCTATCTTGTTATGGACAAAACCGGCCTTATGAACACGCACTGGTCGATTCTGCTCCCGGCTGTCTTTTCAACTTTCCCGGTTTTCATCATGTACCGCTTTTTCAAAGCAATCCCACAGGCGGTAATCGAGGCGGCACAGATCGACGGCTCCGGCCCGTTGCGCATCTTCTTCGACATTGGCCTGCCGATGGGCAAGGCGGGGATCGCCTCCGCGATGGTGTTGGGATTTTTGGAATACTGGAACCTGATCGAGCAGCCCATGATCTTCCTCAAAACGAAATCCCTATGGCCGCTCAGCCTGTTCCTGCCGGAAATCACCACCGACAAACTAGGGCTTAGCCTCGCGGCCTCGGTGATTACCCTGTTGCCCTCCGTCATCGTTTTTTTGATCGGGCAGAACTATCTGGAACAGGGAATCGTCGGTTCCAGCGTAAAGGAGTAATGCGAAATGAATCTATTGACCACGGCTTGGAACTACCAGCCGCCTATAGAAATACGAAAATCCGTAAAGCAGAGGGCGATTTCCGCGATGGTTTGGCTGCTGGCATTGATGCTCTGCTTCACCCTCATATCCCGCGCCACAAGCTCCATGACAGTTCCCATCGTGGAAACGGATAATCCGAGTCGAGGCAGCATCACCCATACGGTTACGGTAGACGGCGTGTTGGAAACCGCCCGCGATACTGGCGTGGTAGTGGCGGCGGACGCGGTTGTGCAGACAGTAAATGTTAAGGAGGGCGACACCGTCGCCGCCGGCGATTTGCTATTCACCTACGATACCAAGGACTTTAATCGGCAGATTTCCGAGTATCAAAACGAGCTTGCGCAGATTAACACCCGCATTAGTTCGTATCAGGCACAGCGGACGCTCGATGGGGAAAACCGTGAGATTGCTATCAAACGCGCTTTGGAGGATTTGGAAACAACCGGCTGGGCCGGCGATCTGGACATACAGATTGCGGAGGAAAGAGTTCGTGCCGCTGCTGCGCGGGTTCGTTCGGCAAGGGATAATATGGATAAATATGACGGTATCCGCCGCTCCGAGTACGACGATTATGACGATGGGGAATATACTGAGGCGGAGTACAACGCTTTCCGCTCCGAACTGCGCCAAGCGCAAATCGCGTATGACGAGGCAGTCATCGAGAAGGAAAAGGTGCTGGCAGAGAAAGAAAAGGCGATTTTAGACGCGGAACGCACCATCGAGGACACCGGGCGCCCCGACGCGCCGGATTCCAGTATTGATCTGGCGCGGCTGGAAGCTCAGTCTATCAACCTGAAGCTGGCGGTATTGTACGAGGCGGTTACCAACAATGGCGAGGTATACGCTCCCATCGATGGTATTGTCACCAGAGTAGAGGCGGGCGCGGGAAAGCGCACCACCAGCGAGGCGGCTCTGTTTATCAATAATGCCGAGGCGATGGATTTTATCGCGGAGGTATCTAAGGAAGAGAAGAAATATGTCAACGCCGGCAACACCGTTACCATGCGGATGGTCGGAGAGACTAAGGACATCCAGGGACTTTCCATCACTTCAGTGCAGCCGTCCTCCACGCCAAACGCTTATCGAGTCACCATCGAAATGCCCGCCGATTATCTGCCGGGTACAAGCGGGACGGTGGAGATCAAGCAGAAGTCCAAGACCTATGACACCGTTGTTCCCTTGTCGGCGCTACACGCGGATGGAAGCCAATACTATGTTCTGCGAGTGATTGAGACCGAAACCTCGCTCGGAATGGAATGCTTCGCGGAGCGCGTCGATGTGACCTTGCAGGAAAAGAACGAAACCTACGCCGCCGTTACCGGTGCGCTGAGCAATGACGATGAAATCATCAGTTCCGCTGGCAGCAGCATCACGGACGGCGACAAAGTACGCTTGCGTGAAGAGGAGTGAGCCGCATGACACGCTCCCAATGGAATTATCGCATTTCGTTCCTGCTGCTGTTTTGCCTTGCGATATCCTGCTGGCTGCCCAGCGCCGCCGCGCACGAGCGATTGCAGAAGCTCCTGCCCGTCACCACTTTCCAAAATGTGGGCAATTTGTCTGCTCCTGTCTACGAGCCGATGCTCCGTTCCGAGGGGCAAGCGAAAGAGCCTCTGACCTTTGCCCTCTGGTCACAGGCAGACGGCCAACGGCTGGAGGGTTTGGGAACCGGGCGCACCGGGGATGTGGCGTGGCTTGCCGTTAAGGGCGACACCCGGCTGCTTCTGCCTGTCATGGAAACGCTCGACGACGGGGATACCGGCGGCTGCCTGATTGACCGCGCCACATCGGAAACGCTGTTCCAGGACGCAAACGCCGTTGGCGGCACTGTGAAAATGAACGGAATTGAGTATGTCGTGCGGGGTGTGATTGGCGGCCCCGACCGTACAATCGTCACACGACCGGAGGCTGAACTGCCGCTTACCAACATCACCGTATCGGGGACGCGGGATACCGAAGCCTTTTTGATGCGACACAGCCTGTTCGCCGCCGTTACGATAAAGAGCAGCCTATATGTTTCCCTAGCCCGGACGCTTTCGCTGTTGCCGGTTCTGATGACAATCCTGTGCGCTCTCATGCTTCTTGCCCTGCTGCGCGGCTATTGGGAGGGGTATCCTGTGCGGCGTCTTTCCATATCGGTCATTATGCTGGCAATGGGAACGGCGGGGTTACTGCTGCTGTTCACGATGATCCCGGAATCCCTAATCCCCTCACAGTGGTCGGATTTCGAGTTTTGGGAAACGGCTGGCAGGGATTTTATGCGGGATGCGACCAATTTCATCTCCGCCGCGAAGTACCGGCCAGACTTCATATGGTTATATGAGGTGCTAAAGTCCGCGCTTGGAATTTTGGGCGCGCATTTTGTATTGTGCCTGTACAATCTGTTCCGCATTCATCATGGGAGGCCTGCGGCGGTATTGTCCTATCGGGTCGTTCCCGAACGGCCGCTGCTTGGCGGCGGCGATGCTACGGCGATGCTTCCGCAGGTGGTGCAGGAGTGAGGGCTGAATATATCAGAAAGGATAATAGATTTATGGCATGTCTGAAACTTGATAATATACAGAAAATTTATCCCGGTGGTGCGCAAGCTGTCAAGGATTTTAATTTGGAGATCGCGGATCGGGAGTTTATTGTATTCGTCGGACCATCCGGCTGCGGGAAAAGCACCACGCTACGGATGATTGCGGGTCTTGAATCCATCTCCGGGGGAAAGCTGTATATCGGAGACCGGCTGGTCAACAAAGTGTCGCCCAAGAACCGAGATATCGCGATGGTGTTTCAAAACTACGCCCTCTACCCGCACATGACAGTGTACGACAACATCGCCTATGCGCTGAAAATCCGACACACTCCCAAGGAGGAAATCAAGCGGCGCGTCTATGAGGTGGCGGAGCAGCTTGAGATCACCGAGTACCTAAACCGCAAGCCCAAGGCGATGTCGGGTGGACAACGGCAGCGGGTGGCGCTTGGGCGGGCGATGGTGCGCAATCCTGCCGTATTCTTGCTGGACGAGCCGCTCTCCAATTTGGACGCCAAGCTGCGCGCTTCAATGCGCGTGGAGATTATGGAGCTGCACAAGCGGCTACAAACCACATTTATCTATGTGACCCACGACCAAACCGAGGCAATGACGATGGCCGACCGGATTGTCATCATGAAAGACGGCCTCATCCAGCAGATCGACACGCCGCAAAACCTGTACCGGTATCCAGTCAACCGCTTTGTGGCGGGATTTATTGGAATGCCGCAGATGAACTTTTTACCGGCAATCGTTCACGAATCCGGCGGTGCCTGTTATGCGGAGGCGTGCGGAATCAGGATCGCCCTACCGGATCAAGGGGTATATACTGATTACGTGGGACAGGAGGTTGTTCTCGGTATTCGCCCGGAGCATATCAAGCCTGGCGATGGCCCCGGCGCTTTTCGGGCAGAGGTTGTCCTGCGCGAGATAATGGGGGCGGAAAGCTATCTGCATCTCAAAGTCGCGGGGCAGAAGCTGGTTTGCCGCGTGCCAGAAATGGATACGCCGGAGGACGCGCTTTCCATCTCCCTGAGTCCAGCCAGAATACTGCTGTTTGATAAGGATAGCGGTATGACGATTAGGATGGGGCGCACTTGATTTGCTTTTTTCGGATTAAGAGTACACAGAAATTACAGACAAAAAAGGTATGGGGTATATTATTGTCACAGCAGCGGATTTATTCATCACGTGTAGTAGAACTGACCCAGACCCGCCTTGCCAGACACGAAGAACAGCTGATAAAATAGAGAAAAGGAAGGCTGTGAAGAAATGAAAGGCAAGAGTTATGATGCAGCATACAAGCAGGAGCTGCTGGGGCTGTTGGACAATGGCAGAGGTTTTCTCATATGCCATAACGGCGAGCCGGTCGGCTTTATCAGCTATACTTGTTTTCATCTCAAAGAGGGGCTGGCTGAACTTGACATTTGGATGAACTGCGAGGCCAATTGCGGCAAAGGTTTTGGAACCGATGCCATTATCACGCTTTCAGAACATTTGAACAAAGCTCTGGGGATTCACGAGCTGATTATGCGGCCGTCCATCAAAAACGCAAGGGCGAATAAATCCTACGAAAAAGCCGGACTCAGGCAATCTGAGTTAAGCCCCAGCGAGTATTTGCTCCCTGATTATGTGTCGGTTTATGGCGACGGGGATTATGGTGCGGAGGAAAGCGCGTTGCTGGTAAAATCCTTCAAATAGCATTTGAAATCAAGAAATAACCTCTGAACCTTGGTATCCTGTTTGTGGGAGGTGAGAAAACGGTGAATCAAAACGAGCAGACGGCAGAGCGCATCAAAGCGTACATTGCCGAGCATTTGCAGGAGCCCATCACGGCAAGCGACGTCGCCAAAGCGGCGGGCTATTCGCAGTATCACACCGCACGGGTATTCAAAGAGGAAACAGGCCTGTCCCCGTTTGAATATATCCGCAGGCAGCGGCTGATTGCTTCTGCGCATACCTTGCGCGGCGGCAAAGCGCGGGTGCTTGATGTTGCGCTCGACTTCGCTTTTGACAGCCACGAGGGCATTCAGGGAATCCCGTTTGGGCGTACTTTTTGGGTGATATGCTAAAGCAACTGGTAAACGCGCGGGTAATGCGGACGACTGATTTACCGTTCTCTGGGCCACACCAATTCAAAATCGGAGGGTCAGAATATGAACGAGACAATCGCTATTTTTACTCAAATCGTGGAACGCCCCGCGAGGAAATTGCTTCTCAAACGTGCGAAGGTGGCGGATGATTATTTTTCCTATGTTGCGGAGGTCGGCTGCGGCAAGCAGAATAACTCCGCAACCTGGGACATCCTTTGCGAGATCAAGGAAGCGCTCTATGAGCCGGTCGGCGTGTGGCTGCCCGACAATATGCGGCCTGATGGCACAGGCGTCTATGCACATGGTGTTGAAGTTCCCGCAGATTATTCAGGAGCGATTCCGGACGGCTTTGATCTGATCGATCTCGCGCCATGCAAGTTGATGATCTTTCAGGGTGAGCCGTACAAGGATGAGGACTTTGACAAAGCGGTACTTAGCTGCATGGAGAAGATCGATATCTTTAACCCGCAGGTTTACGGCTATGAGTTCGCGCCGGAGATTGCACCCAGAATGCAGCTCAATCCCGAGGGCTGGCGCGGGTATATTGAGCTCCGCCCGGTGAGAGAAGTAAAATAGACCTTGACTTTTCCATGAGTCCAAGCTTTACTACCAACACCGATGAAAGGTGGTGGTGGACATGGACTATAGAATGCTGTATCACAAAATCTTCAATACGGTGACCGATGCAGAAAAGTTGGTGACACAGGCGGCAACGATCATGCAGACCGCCCAATGGGAATGCGAGGAGCTGTACCTTGAGGCCGATGACACACCTATCGAGCTCCTTCAGTCATCCGAAGAAGACAAACGTGATGAATCGTGAAAAACAGGGTGCGCATGATTTCGTATCGTGCGCCCCCTGTTTTTTGCACCGTTGTATGGTATAATTGGAAATATTATATGCCTCTGCAAAATTAATCTCGGGAGGGATTCATTTGTATATCATCATCACCGCAAGCCCAAACAAGGATGGATTGACAGCCGCCTGCGGGCGGGCTGTGCAGACCGGAATCACAGGCGCGGGAGGTACGGCGGAACTCATCGACATATCCGCGCTGAAACTGGAGCCCTGCCGCATCTGCGGAGACGGATGGGGAACCTGTCGCGGCAAAGGCGAATGCGTCATCAATGACTGTTTGCCGGAGATTCAAAAGAAGATTAAAGCTGCGGAAGGCGTTTTTGCGATTACCCCTGTCTATTGGGGCCAGCCATCCGAGCGTATGAAGTATTTCTGCGACCGTCTGCGCCGCTGCGAAGCGTTTCGCGAGGGCGGAAGCTGGGTGCAGGGCAAGCAAATAAGTCTCATCGCGGCAGCGGGCGGTTCGGGGAATGGCACTGCGACCTGTCTGGAAGAAATGGAAAGATGGTGTCGACATATTGGCGCTGTCCCCCAGGAGCGCATCGGTATCACCCGCTTTAACCGAGATACTGTGCTAAAAGTCATTGAGGATGCCGGTTCGCGTATGGTTACGGGCGAATATTTCAAAGGTTTTTAGACAAAGGAGAGACGACCATGGTTATCATCGATAAGAATATCTGCACCGGCTGCGGTAGCTGTGTGGCCGATTGCATTGCGACGAGCTTATCCCTCAAGGATGGTAAGGCCGAGTACAGCGGAGAGTGCCTCCACTGCGGGCACTGCGTCGCCATTTGCCCTGCAAATGCAGTGAGCATTCCGGAATATGAGATGACGGATGTGGAACTGGCCCGGCCTGATTTGATCCCGGTACAGGATTTGCTGAGCGCGATCAAATCCCGCCGCAGCATCCGCTTTTATCAGGACAAAAAGATTGAGCGCGAGAAGCTTGAGAACATCGTTCAGGCCGGACGCTATACAGCCACGGGCGCCAACCGTCAGGCCTGCCGGTTTATCCTGGTGCAGGACCAATTGGAAACACTGAAAGAACTGGTGTGGGACAGTGTTGGGAAGGCGGTTGCCAACGGCGCGGAAGAAGCGCAGCCCTTAAAAGGCCTTTGGGATTTGCGCGCCGACCAAGGGATCGATTACCTGTTCCGAA
>Ga0153945_1000645_pt1 | contig 10514 bp, 12 predicted proteins | sample TSNJ029MetaG_FD_104720 | JGI IMG/M metagenome (GOLD analysis project Ga0153945, IMG submission 104720) | Attine ant fungus gardens microbial communities from New Jersey, USA - TSNJ029 MetaG | ecosystem: Host-associated > Fungi > Mycelium > Unclassified | place: USA: New Jersey, Wharton State...
CTTTATTGTCTGTATAATGGGGTTAAAACCCTCGCCTTCCAGGCGAAGCCTTTAGGTTAACCTCCTGGCTAATAGCAAATCTTAAAGAGGAGGGGGAAGCCCGATATACAATATCCGAAATACCCATAAAACAGCAAATTACAAGCAAGTTAACCGTAGGCCATCCCCGTGCTTTAGGCGGCTTCCAGCCGCCAGTCGAATCCACCGGCTTCCAGCCGGTGGTGGTTCAATTCCTTTTGTCCCATCCGGTCTTTTTTACGATACATCAAGCAACCCTCCCAATATGGTCTATTATACCATATCGGGAGGGTTGTTGTCCTTTTCGTCTACAGGCTGAAAGAACCTCTCGCGGAGGTTCTTTTTTTATTCGTCTTCGTCGGGGATTTCGGGCTGCTCCGGGGATGAGCTGTCGTCCGGCGCGGAGCTGTCCGGGGATTCCGGTAAGCTATCCGGCTCACTGTTTTGGGCCGGCTCGGAGGATGAGCCGGCCTGCGGCTGGGAGGGCGCCTCGTTCCCCTGCGGCTCGGAGGCCTCCCCCTGGGTGTTGCCTGCCGACCCGGCCGCTCTCTGAATGCCCTGCACGACCTCCAGCGCTTTTATAAGCTGGGCGTCCTGGTCCTGCGGGAGCTCTTTCCAGTTCTGGTCCGGCGCCAAGGTGATCTCGTAGTCCGGCTTCACACCCACCTTGTTGAATGTTTCACCGCCGGGTCCGATCAGCTCCGCGATGGTCAGGCGGATGGCAGAGCCGTCCGATAGCTGGACCGTCTCCTGTATCACGCCCTTGCCCATGGTGTTCACGCCCACGATCCTGGCCTTGTTGTAGTATTTGAGCACCTGGGCGAACAACTCGGAGGCACTTGCGGTGTGGTCGTTGACCAGCACGGTCATGGGCAGCTCGACCGATTTGTTGGTGGTGTCGGTAAACACCTCCTGGGTGCCGTCCTTGGCCGTGTAGCTGGCAATGTGTTCGCCGGGGCTGAGTATGCGCTCCAGCATGCGCACCGCGGGCCGCACGCTGCCGCCGGGATTGTCCCGCAGGTCGAAGATCAGCGAGGTCGCGCCGTTGTCCAGCACCCGCTGGATTTCGGTGTTGAACTGGTTCACCGAGTTGTCGTTGAATTCCTCGATCCAGATATAGCCCACCTGGGTGTCGACCAGCATGCTGGCGTGCACGCTGGGGATGACCACCGGGCGGCGGGTGATGTCGGTGATGGGGATGTCCTCGCTGCCCCTGCGCACAACAAGGGAAAGCCTGGTGCCCGATTCGCCCTGCACTGCCTCCAGCATTCTGGCGCTGTTTTCGGGGGTCAGGTCGGTTTCGTCGATGCGCACGATCACGTCGCCCGCCTCAATGCCCGCAGCCTGGGCCGGAGATTCGGCGTACACCCTTTCCACCGTCAGGTAGCCGTCGCCCGGGTTAGAGGAGAGCACCGCGCCGATGCCCGAGATGGTGCCCCGCTGGCTGCGCAGCAGCTTGTCGTAGGCTTTGGCGTCGATGTACATGGCGTAGTCGTCCCCCAGGCCGTTCATGTAGCCGCTGGCCACGCTGTCCATAAGCTGGGTTTCGTTGACGGTTCCGTAGTATTTCTGGCGCGTCTGCAAATCGATTTGACTGAATTTTTCGAACTGCACCTCCCGCTCCTTTAGGGCCACCACCGTCTGGTTGAATATGTTGGTGGCAAAGACCATGGTCATGGAGAAGGTAGCCGTCGCCACTATGAGCATGAACGCGATCGCTGCGCCCAAAGATATTTTTTTATTCATCTACTAGCTCCATGCAAATTCCTTTTTTTGCCCCGTATGAGCGGACGCCTTCATTTGCCCTGCACATATGGCAGCGGATTGGTGTGCACGCCGTTCTTACGCACCTCAAAGTGCAGGTGCGGCCCCGTGGACCAGCCGGTGGAGCCCACCTCGGCGATTTTCTGGCCCTTTTCCACTTTGTCGCCCACCTTAACCACGATGCTGCTGCAATGGGCGTACAGCGTGGAGTAGGTGCCGCCGTGGTCCACAATCAGGTAGATGCCGTAGCCCCTGCCCACGGTGTAGCTGGTGTTCACAAACTTCACTGTTCCGGAGTTGGCTGCCACGATGCTGCTGCCGTAGATGCCGGTGCCGGCGATGTCCATGCCGGTGTGGAAGTCCCGGCCGCCGAAGCGGGAGCCATAGGGGGAGGATATCTTATAAAAGCCCGGGGCCGGCCAGGCCATCTCGCCGCCCACATAAGGGTTTTCGTCCCACTTGATCCTTTCATAGATGGAGTTGAGCTCTTTCTCCATGGCCTTGGTTTCAGCCTGGTTCTTGGCCAGATCGGCCAGGTACTCTTTCTCCATCTGCTCAAGGTTGTACACCGCCACCGCGGCGGCGTTGAGCTGCACATTCAGCGTCTGCTTTTTCTGCTCGGTTTCTTCCCTGTCTTTCTCCACGTCCTGGCGGGATAGCTCCAGCTCGGCCTTGGCCTGCTCCAGCTCGCCGCGCTGCCCGGTCAGCTTGCGCATCAGCTCCTGGTCGTGCTCCGCGATGCGGCTGACGATCTCGGCCTTCGAAAGGAAGTCCGCAAAGTCGCTGGCGCCCAGGATCAGCCCCAGCTGGGTGCCGTTGTCGCTGATCTGCAGCGCCCGGAGCCTGGTTTTAAACTGCGCGTAGCTGTGGTCGATGTCGGCCTGCTTCTGGCTGATATCCTCCTCTTTGTCGGCGATCTGCTGCTCCAGCACCTCGATGCGCTCCATCAGCAGGGATATCTCACTCTTGGTCACGCCGATCTGCTGGTCGATGTAGTTTTTATTGGCCAGCTCTTTCTCTTTGGCGGTCTTGGCCTCGTTGATCGACTTCTGGATTTCTTTCTTCTCCACATCCAGATTCTTGAGCTTGTCGTTGATGTCATTGATCTGGCCCTGATATTTGTTCCGGGCGTTGCCGGTGGTTTGGGCGGTGGCTTTGGCCGAGGACTCCTGTGCAGACTCGGCCTCTGAGGCCTTGTCCGAGGATTCCTCGGACAAGGCCTCGCTTTCACCCGTTCCCAGAATCCCCTCTACGTCCAGATTTGCGTACACGCTGATTGGCTGTACCGGCCCCCCAAATAAAAATGTGGCGCACAGCACCAGGATCAGCGCCAAACGAACGCGGCGTTTTTTGTACATCTCCCAAGGTCCCCCTTACACTTTCAGATATTTGCGGACAAACACGCCGCTACCTGCGACGCCGATGAACACCCCCAGCCCCGAGAAGCCCGCGAAGACCTTGGGGGCTATATCCCAGAAGCTGATGGCGTTGTTGTAGATGATCGGAAGCTGCTCGGTGTAATTCGTCTTGACCCATTCCAGTAAATATGTATAGCCGAAGCCCAGCAGAAAAAACGCGAAGACCGCGGACAAAATCCCGATCAGCATGCCCTCCACCAGAAACGGCATGCGGATGAATGCGTCGGTGGCGCCCACGTACCTCATGATGTTGATTTCCTTGCGGCGATTGAACACGGTGATCTTAATCGTGTTGGTGATGATCACGACCGAAACTGCCACCAGGATCACCACGATGGCCATGCCGGCCACACTGACCGTGCGCTTGAGCCCCGACAGGATGTGGGCCACGTCGGTGACCGCGTTGACCTTGAAGATGCCCTCGGTGCTGCGCAGCTGGGCCACGGTGTCCTCGATTATGGAGGGGTCTTTCAGCCTCAGTACAAAGCTGTCCAGCAGAGGGTTGTCCTCCTCCAGGCCGTCAAAGATGCCTGCGTACTCCTCGTAGGTCTGCTCCTTTGAGCGCTCAAGGGTCTCCTCCTTGGAGACAAATTGGGTCTCGATGATGTTGTCCATGTTGGAAAGCGTCAGCTCCAGCGCATCCACGTCGGAGGGGCCAACCTTTTCGGACAAAAAGGCAACCACCACATTTTGCTGCTCCCAGTACTGCACGATGCTGTTTACATTAAGCGAAAACAGGGTGGCTCCGCCGATTAGCAGCAAGCACGCAACCAATACGCCGATGCACGCAAAGGACATGAGCTTGTTGGCAAACAGGTTGCGCGCGCCCTCTTTAAATAAGTACATGAAATTGTGCGGTTTCATAGCTTTCCCCCTGCCACGTTTTTATGTGCGCTGCGGGGAAAGGCCTGGCTGCCGTCGCCCTGGTGGGGCAGGCTCTGCACGCTTAACAGCGTGGGTGCGTTGCGGTCGGAAAAATCCGCCGCCTTCTGCTTGCTGGAAAGGCCCTTGCTGTAGTTTTCCATCAGCTGCTCACCTGTGAACAGTTCGCTGGCGCAGCCGCTCATGCTGTCGGACAGCACCACGCCGCTTTCAATCGTGATCACGCGCTTGTTGAAGTAGGACACCAGCTCGTGCTCGTGGGTGACCATTACAATGGTTGTGCCGGCCTGGGCGTTGATCTCGGCCAGCAGGTCCACGATCTCGAAAGAAAGCTCCGGGTCGATGTTGCCGGTAGGCTCGTCCGCGATGATGATGGCGGGGTTGTTCACAAGCGCACGGGCCAGCGCCACGCGTTGCTGCTCGCCGCCCGATATCTGGTGGGGCAGGCACTTGGCCTTGGAGGCCAAACCCAGCAGGTTTAACACGTAGGGCACGCGCTTGCGGATTTCCTTGCCCACCACGTTGGTCACGCGCAGCGAAAAAGCCACGTTGTCGTAGACCGACATGTTGTCGATGAGGCGGAAGTCCTGGAACACCACGCCCAGGGACCGGCGGAATCTGGGCACGTGGCGCCGCTTCATGCGGCCCAAGTTGTAGCCGTTGACAAAGACAGTGCCGGAGGTCGGCTTTTCTTCCCTCAGCAGCGTTTTGATCAGTGTGGATTTCCCTGCGCCGGAAGAGCCCACCACAAACACAAACTCTCCCTTTTGCACACTCAGACTCACGTTTTTCAGCGCCTGGGTGCCGTTGGGGTACACCTTGGATACATTGGAAAACTCAATCATAGTATCAGTCGCCTCTTAAAGTTTTGGTCCGAATTAGTATTTAACAGGGTCGGACGTGAGGTACTTTTTCACCATCAGCGCCACCTTGAAGATGATGGCGTGATCGAACTCCCGCAGGTCCAGGCCTGTCAGCTTCCTGATTTTCTCCAGACGGTAGACCAGCGTGTTGCGGTGCACAAACAGCTTACGCGACGTTTCGGATACATTCAGGTTGTTTTCAAAGAACTTCTGGATCGTGAACAGGGTTTCCTGGTCCAAGCTCTCGATGGAGCCTTTCTTGAACACCTCGCGCAGGAACATGTCGCACAGGGTGGTGGGGAGCTGATAAATCAGGCGGGCAATGCCAAGGTTGTCGTAGCTGACGATGGCTCTGTCGGTGTCAAAGACCTTGCCCACCTCAAGGGCCACCTGGGACTCCTTAAAGGAGCGCGCCAAATCCTTGACGCCCACAACAGCGGTGCCAATTCCGATCACAACCTTGGTGTAGAACTCACTGCCCAGCGTGTCCACGATAGAGCGCGCCAGCTTTTCCAGGTCCTTGGAGTCGATGCCGGCCTTGATCTCCTTGACCAGCACGATGTCGTTCTCGTTGATATTGAACACAAAGTCCTTCTGCGTGTCAGGGAACAGGTTCTGGATCACGTCGAAAGCCGAGATGTCGTTGGCCGACACAATGCGGATCAGCAGCACCACACGGCTGACATCGGTGTTGAAGTGCAGCTCCCGCGCCTTGACGTAGATGTCCCCCGGCAGGATGTTGTCGAGGATCACGTTCTTAATGAAGTTCGAGCGGTCGTATTTTTCGTCGTAGTACTGTTTGATGCTGGCAAAGGAAATGGCCAGGATGTTGCAGAACTTGATGGCGGTATCGTCGGCACCCTCTACAAAAATGGCGTATTCCGGTTTGTTCAACGCGCCGAAAGGCTTGTAGGTGTAATTGTCCCGGACAAAGATGTCGGAGGTGTCGCTTGTCCCCAGCATGAGATATTCCAGGGTTTCGCCTATTCTGGTCAAGTCGCTGCAAGATATTACAGTGGCCGTTTCATCAATTACCCCGATCACTCTGTCAATCGAGTCCCGCATTTGGTGCACGATACCCTGAAATAGCCTGTTCGACATAATGAATACCCCTCTTTAAAAATAAATTTTCTCTTACAATCTAATATTGCACTGCCGATTATCATGAAATCTATTCTATTTTACATAAAAATTGGCTAATTTGCAACATATATTGCACAAAAATTTATTTAAATTTGAAAATGTCACTCATTTTTATTACTATTTGTAGTATCGTGGCGAATTATTTGTAAAATCAACATCTTTTATCATACACTATCGGCGCTATAAATGTGTGAACAAAGCTTTAAATGACAAATTGCCTGCACATTTTTCCCAATTTTACATCTGTGAGGACACTTCCACCAGTTTTGGGAAAGTGTGGCAACTATAAAGTGCCAAATTAACCGGAAATTCCTGCGTCCGGCCGCAAAAAAAATCGCCTTGTGCAATATTTTCCATTCGCTTAGGAATCGTTACGGAATAAACTTAACAGCTTGACTGGTTAGATTGCTGCAGAATGCGCGCTACCTCGGCCGCATCCAGCGGGCGCGCCTGGCCCGGCCGCAGCGACGCATCCAGCTCTAGGCCGCCGATGCGGGTCCTCTTCAGCGCCGCCACCCGCGCACCGTGGCGCGCGAACATGCGCTTGACCTGGTGGTACATGCCCTCGTGGATCGTGAGCGCAAACAGCAGGCCCGCCTCCAGCTCCAGAAGCTGCGCGGGCGAGGTGCGCTCGCCCTCCCCCAGGTCCATACCCCGGGCAAAATCGGCCGCGGCGGCGGCGAAGTCCACCGGAGATTCCAGCGACACCAGGTAGGTTTTGGGCACATGGTTTGCCGGGGCCAGCATTCTGTGGGCGAGCACGCCGTCGTTGGTGATCAGCACGAAGCCCTCGGTGTCCTTGTCCAGACGGCCGGCCGGGAACAGGCCCTTGCGGCGCAGCTGGGGCGGCAGGAGCTCTAGCACCGTTTCGCTCAGATTGTCCCTGGTGGCGCAGACCACGCCGGCGGGCTTGTTGAGCATAATGTATGCCAGCGGCTCCAGGCCCAGGGCGGCGCCGTTGGCGGTGACCCGGTCCCCGGCGGCGCATTTGTGGTCAAGTGTCTGCACGGCCGCACCGTTTACCAGCACCGCGCCTTGGCGGATCATGGCCCTGGCATCCCTGCGGCTCACGCACAGGCGGTCGGCCACCAGCTTGTCCAAGCGCTCCACCGCGCTACCTCCTCTTTTCCATATCTTTCGGCAAAATCACAAAATCTGCATTCCACATTATTATGTGCTTTCTTCTTGCGCCAGGCAGAAAGCACTTGTCTTCGCGAAAGAAAAGGCCGCCATCAGGCCAATGTCATTAACTTGTGTAAGTATAAACAAATATAAAATATAGAACATATACTGATATAGGAGGTATGCATATGAATCTTTCTGTATTGCTGCCTTACGTCAGCATTGCAATAGCCATAGCGACTTTTTTCATTGGGCGTTTGGCCAGCAGCCACACCGCCGGAAAAGAGACCGGTAGTCTAAGAACTGATGTGGAGTATATTAAAGAAAGTATTGAACGTGTTGAGCAGCGATTTGCCGATGATGTAAACCGGCTGGAAGGTCGGGCGGACGAAATCAGTGCGCAAATTAACAGTCTTGCAGGCATTGCCTCAGCTGCAAATTCAGCGGCAAATTGCGCTCATCAGCGCATAGATGAACATTTGACCCGTGAACACGGTATGCATATAGCAATGCGAAAATAAGACAAACAAGGGATATAGGGTAGGGGTTAAATCTGCCAGATTCCATCTGCCCACAGGCGGCAGGGTCAGCTATGCCCTGCTGCTTCAATTTGTTTACTTCGGCATAGGCCGTTATTAAATGAATTTTATTTTTGGAGGCCATAAAAATGATTGATCTGACACCGCTTTTCCAGGCCCTAATTGCGCTCGTCGCCACGCTGATCACCGTCTATGCCATCCCCTATATCAAAAGCAAGACCGGCAACGACAAACTGGAACGGATGAAAGCATGGGCCGAGATCGGCGTTAAGGCTGCCGAGCAGATTTATGGTGGCCCTGGCAATTGCAAGGAAAAAAAAGCATATGTGCTGGACTTCCTGAAAAAACACGGTTACACCGTGGATATTGAAGAGTTGGAAGCGCTGATCGAGTCCGCTGTGAATAACATGAAGTGTGAACAAAGTTTCCCAATCAAAAAAGAGGTTGAAAACAATGTCTAAAATTATTATCCTCGACGCCGGGCACGGCGGTACCGACCCCGGAGCAACCAACGGCAGCCTCTATGAAAGCAACCACACCCTAAAGCTATCCCAGGCAGTCCAGAAGCTGTTGATTGCCCAGGAGCTTACCGTTTTGATGACACGAACCGGTGACACCTATGTGTCCCTGGCAAATCGAGTCGCCGCGGCCAATAAAGCAGGAGCTGATCTGTTTGTTTCCTTGCACCGCAACAGCCACAGCAACGCTGCGGCCAACGGCGTGGAGATATGGATATATAGCACCGCCGGCGCTATTGACGAAGCTGCCGCCGGGGCGGTGTTGGAGCAGCTGTCCGCTGTGGGTATCCAGAGCAATCGTGGCATCAAAAAGGGCAACTACCACGTACTCCGGGAAAGCAACATGACTTCTATGCTGGTGGAACTGGGCTTTATCTCCAATATCGTCGACAATCAGCTCTTTGACAAGCATTTTGATGCTTATGCCGAGGCTATCGCAAAAGGCGTCTGCAGTGCGATGGGGGTCGTTTACCAGACCGACAACACCGCAACGCAGAGCGATGTTCTGTACCGGGTCCAAGTGGGTGCATTCCGCATCAAGCAAAACGCGGACGCGTTTCTGGAGACGGTCAAGCAGATGGGCTTGGATGCTTTTCTGGTGCAGGTGGATACCGCAAAACCGGAATGAAACAATCAACCCGGCCTGCCTTTCGGTAGGCCGGGTTGTGGATCATTTTTCTAGGGGGCCGCCTTTCTGTTTCATTGTGCTTCTATATGCATGGACAGGATAAATGCGTCAAATAGCTTTTCAAAAACCTCCTGAGCCTCCGGCGTAACGGCGCCGTCACGTTCTATATCGTACAGCAGTGCCAAATACAGTAACTTCAGCGGCTGATTGCATAACACTGCTTGTAGCGTAGCGAACACAAATAACGGCATCCGCATTTAATTGCTTCGCATCCTCAATCATTCTTTCTGTGGCGATTTCTCTGGCCTTATCCATCATTTCAGTATAGGAAGTCAATTCACCTCCCACCAGTGTTTTGAAACTGTTCATAATGTCCTTTCCCGCATGAACCGTTTGAATGCAGGAGCCTTTAACCAGTTTAATGGTTTCCAACTCTTGCCCTGTTATAAAATCTGTTGTAACAATAACCACTTATGTCCCTCCTCGAAATATTATTAATTTTTTAGAACCTGTATTCACAAGTGTTTAAGCAGGGTATTTTCCGAATTATTATTCCGTTTGCCATAATAGACCTGTCGCTTCCCACAGAACGGCGAAAAAAGCGGCCGAAAGCGCCCTCCGTCGCTGGCCGGCCGCTTTACAACCGCCGCGAAAAATGGCATACTGAGATCACGAAATGATGGAGCGGAGGGAACCTGCATGACAGAGCTACAAACCCTGCGGGATTATATCAAAAAAAGCGAGTCCATTGTGTTTTTCGGCGGTGCGGGTGTCTCGACCGAAAGCGGCATCCCCGACTTTCGCAGCGTCGACGGCATCTACAACCAAGTGTATTCCCACCCACCCGAAGCCATGCTGTCCCACAGCTTTTTTGTCCGTCATCCGGAGGAGTTCTTCCGGTTTTACAAAGAAAAGCTGCTGACGCCGGGCGCAAAACCCAACAAGGCCCATCTGGCGCTGGCCGCGCTGGAGCGGCGGGGCAGGCTAAAGGCCGTAATCACCCAGAACATCGACGGCCTGCACCAGCTGGCCGGCAGTGAAACGGTGCTGGAGCTCCACGGCAGCGTGCACCGCAACTACTGCATGGAGTGCGGAAAGACCTACCCGGTCTCGGCGGTTGTGCAGAGCAGCGGCGCGCCCGCCTGCGCATGCGGCGGGATGATCCGGCCCGACGTGGTGCTGTACGAAGAGGTACTGGACCAGAACACCCTTGAAAGAGCCGTGGCGTTCATCCGGCAGACCGACATGCTGATCATTGGCGGAACCTCGCTGGCCGTTTACCCGGCCGCGGGGCTTGTGTCCTATTACGGTGGAGACAGGCTTGTGCTGATCAACAAGGACTCCACCCCTATGGACAGCAGGTGCGATCTTGTGATCCACGGCAGCATCGGCGAGACCCTGGACACCGCCCTGCACTAAGAACCTGCATTCATAGATTACAAATCGCCGCCGATACGCGTTTGTCAGCTTCTGCGCAGGTACTGTCCCCGGCCCTTGTCGCCGGAAAAAACACCGCTCTCCACAATGATCTCGCCCCGGGATATGGTCATCACGGGGGCGCCCTGGAGCTCGATGCCCTCATAGGGGGTGTAATCCACGTGCTCGTGCAGCGATTGGGC
>Ga0153945_1000651_pt1 | contig 10453 bp, 11 predicted proteins | sample TSNJ029MetaG_FD_104720 | JGI IMG/M metagenome (GOLD analysis project Ga0153945, IMG submission 104720) | Attine ant fungus gardens microbial communities from New Jersey, USA - TSNJ029 MetaG | ecosystem: Host-associated > Fungi > Mycelium > Unclassified | place: USA: New Jersey, Wharton State...
ATAGGTGCTTTTGTTTCTTTTGCATAGTAAGTTCCTGTTTTTACTTCTATTGTATCGGTATTACCATAACTATCTGTTGTAAGGGTAGCAACTGATTGACTACAGTTCTTATCCGAGTAGATTGTGTACGTCGCTCCAACAAGAGAGTAACAATCGTTATCACTGGTAACATTTGTATTCATAGAGGATTTCTTGATGGTTGCATTTCCTACTGCTAATTTTGCCCAGAACTGCCCTAAATCTTGCCCCTCACCAATATAGATATATCCGCCACAGTCGTATCTAGCCTTGTTTTGCGTAACGAAAGTCTTTGCATTGTTATAGACTTCATTTTGGATAGCTTCTGATACTTCACCAAAATCAGCACGAACATTATCATAACCCCAACCAAGATGTACGCTTAATCTACGCCATACAATACACTGCTCCAATAGATAAACCTGTTTGCTATCAAGGTCAGTACGACCATTTGCATACTGTTTGACATACTCCAATGACAGTGCTACATCTGAAATCTGGTCTTGTGTCATTTTATCAGTAGCGTCATAACGTGTTTTATAGCCAGATTGAAAAGCAGTATTGATGTCAATACAATAGGCTATTTCTCCCCCTGCATTCATAATGCCCTCTGTGAAAGTAGAAACGACATTTCCGCTATTATCTATATTTACAACCGTTCCTGCTTTTTCTAGGGAATCGGTATATACTTGGTCTGACGCATACACCTGTGTAGTTGGAAATGCAGTCAGTACAGTAGCCAACGTAAGAATACTTGTTAGCATATATTTGAAAATCCTATTCATAATTTTTAATTCTCCTTTCAATTTTTGCAAAAAAATAGCCGTCCATTTCTGAACGGTTCGAACAAAAAAAGAACACCTTTTTCTGGTATTCTTCAATTTATATATTTAATATTTTAGGAATGTGATATGAAGTTGTTTGTTGCTGTTATGCCGTTTTTAGTTGGTGTCCTATTGTGGCATTACCATCTTCAAAAGGGTGAATATGTTCAAACTCTATATGAAATCTTGCAATCTTGCATAACAAATCCTCTTTAGAATCTATAGGTGCATGATTATAATTATCAATGAAATACAACATTTTATTTGGAATTTCATTAGCATCTGGTGGAATATCCTGTGAACCATGAATCATTACACTCACTTTACGATAACCTTTTGTATCCTTAATATTTTTATTGATAAGCTCATTAATTGTGATAAGATCATTTGCCTCCAATTTTTCTTTTTTTACCATTTTTTCTAATAAATAATTTAAAGCATATTTGTGATTAATCGCCTCATAGATTTCTCTTGGCTGAGCTTTAACCTGAAAAGAATTATCATTAAAGATAATCGCATAAGTTTCTGCATATGAAAGTGTACTGCCTTCAATTGAATTGGTATGATAAGTATTTCTTGTAATAAAATCTTCAAAATAGTTTTGATTACTTCTCATTAATTTTAGATATTTCATGTGCTCACCTAATTCCTTTTATTTATTCCACAATAATCTATCAGTATTTTTTTAGTTGTTTTTCTTATGTATTGATTTTAACATAATTTCATGCATAAAGTATATCAAAACGAATCAAAAAAACTCCCACATGAGCAAGAAAAAAACTATCTTTACTACATATTAATCAAGCTGAAAGATAAACTATTAGATCTATCCCTAAATCAAATTAAAAGAACAACCTCATCACATTTTTGATCCATCCCTTTTCCCTTATTTTATAGATTATATTATTTTCCAACTATTTTATTTCATAAACAATATCATCGAGCAACCTTTTTATTGCTCTTTTATTATGGTCAATAAGATTTGCTGGTAAATTATTTAGATCAAACCAAGTTAATTCAGCACATTTATTTGGTTCCATAATTTTCAGAGTTCCTTCAAATTTGTCACATGTGAAGAAAAAATTATAATAGTTTTCTGATGCTTTATGTTCAAAAGATACCAACTTAATATTTTCTTTGCTTAATGTAATATTAATTTCCTCTTTAACTTCTCTAATAAGTGAGTCTTCAATTTTTTCATAGCTTTCAACATGTCCGCTAGCTGCCATGTCAAACATATTGTCCATATATCCAGTATTTTGCCTTAACTGCAATAATATTTGTTTTTGATTATTTTCTTTTTTTACTAACATTAAAAAAACTGCACTATTTGTTTTATGTCTCTCTTTCATACTCGATCACCTCAAATTATTATATCATCAATTATTGAAATATTTAAATAGACTAATCAAATTTTGATTAACTCTGATCAATTTTAGGTATAACTTAATTTTCCATTAGTGCACCTAATCGAACGATAAAAATTTAAATCTCCCAAGCTATTACAAAATCTCTGTCTCTATCAAATTAATTCTGCCTTTTGGTATACTAAAACGAATACTTTTGCATATTCGTTACTTCATCTATTTGAAGTGTTGGAGCAATTCAGATGTCGCTTGGGCGGACTTTCTTCCCACCACTAAATACTATAATAACTCTCTTGCTCTTTCTTGTATAACTATTTCTAATTTTCGTAATCTCCAATTAGGTAACTTATATTTTCTATGCTGTTTGTTAAACTCAAATTGTACTAGTTTTCTAATTCTCTCTTTCTGCCTATTTGTAATTAATGGCTTAACAAACTGAATAAAATCCATATAAAGAGCTGGTCTTCTTGTATTCGCATATTTATTAATCTCTTTAAAATCTTCTTTCATAGCTCCATATAATAATGATAACCCATTATCGTATATAGGTGCAGTTTTAATAATCTCATTTGTTTTATTATCCACTAAAAACCCAAAGTTTCCTAAGTGTCTATCTTCATTCAGAATGATAGCATCAAACACTAACATATCTAACAACTCTTGATAATAGCTCTCTCCTAAATTAATATAATAATTTATTACTGAATCAATACCTCCACTTTTAATTATTTTTCCAGTTGCAACAAAAGATGTATTAATGTCATTAAATAATTCGCAAGTTGAACACATCTTTCCTTTCCATTTAGATAATCCATAAGGCACATACGCTATTCCCATAACTTCTGCGACTTGACTAGCATAGTACTCAGAGTATGGCTCTACCCCACTATTTGCAAATCCTTCACTTCCTGCTTTAAATAGTATAATTTTATTATCTATTCTTCGCCAAGACTTTGCAAGCATTCCATTTGTTGTAAATTCTGGTGAAGTATGAAATGTAGTTCTTTCAAAACTTCCATATCCTGTAAAAGCAATGGAAGCAATATTTGTATTAAATGGATTTTCATATAAATTTCGTTCTTTAAAAATATCTTTGCAATCCTCTTTGACTACCCAATACGCATCATTTAATGATAAGCCTTGGCATATATCAAGAATACCCTGAACATCTTTTTCATTTAATCCTAATCTTGCAAGAAAGTTGCTAACATAAGCTCTATTTCTTGGTATTGTTCTTCCTTTTAACCACCTTAACAAAGATCCATTATTTGCTTCCATTCCTATTGGTAACAAATATTTTTTTTCTTTATTAATATAATTAATAGTTACCTGCAACCCAGCATTAGTAGTTTGCATATTAAAATGTAATAATTCAATATCATATTGTTTTAGGATATAATTCATATCTGTCACCTCATCTTCTTTTATTTGTTTTAAAACAATTTATTAGCATTTTTATTGTTTTCTATCATTACTCTATTTGTTTTATCTATGAACTAATTTTAACATAAATTTTTATATAAAGTATATTAAAAGTAAAATATAATACAATTAAAAACAGTATCTTGAATTAGTCCAAAACTTGGGTTCAAAATACTGTGCATTGCCATGGTTAAGTTATAAAATTTTCCCAGATATGGAGTAGCCAAACTATTTAATCCTCTTTATAGGTTGTTTTTTATACAAATATATTTTTATTTAGATTTTATAGTGTCTATATACCAATTGATTTTGCTTGCCCAAGTACTACTACTTGCATACTTATTACCAATTGCTTCTGGATCAGTTAATCCATACGAATAATAATTTCTATATAGATTACTAAAGTAGGCTTCGATTCCTTCTTCAAGAGTAGAGTATGTTGCATAAGATCCACCACCACAACCAGGATTTCCTTTCATACCACCTACATTATTACATGACTTAACCAAGGTGCTACACTGCCAAGTGCAACCTGTTTCATGTAGTACGATTGCTACAGCCAAATAAGGATCAATTCCATACTCTATTGACTTAGATGCAAATATATACCCAGTATCTTCTAATGTAGAACTAAGTGAAAGATTCAACTTATCCGCTAATTCTTGCATAGTAAATCCATCATATACAATAGGTTCAATATTTTCTATGTAATTAATAATTATTGAAATATGATCCGACTGGGACCTGATTAAGACTAATCCTGTTCCCTCAATTCCCTTATTCCTATATAATTGTTCTGTCATTATAAATCCAGTACCTGTCAAACAGACAATCCCTAATAATAGAAAAACAATCATCCTTTTTGCTATTTTTAATTTAACCATGTTCCTTAGTATACCTCTTCATTCTTTACTAAAACAAACTAATTTTTTCATATTATACCATCTAATTACATAAAAAGACAGTTATTAGCTAATCACTTCTAATTCAAACAAATCTTCCGCACTAACTCTTCCCTTCTTTTTGAGCTACCGAGGATTCCTCGGTAGTTGACATTTCATCTAATTCTTTTGATTCATATATGTTTCTTAAATGTAATACAATATTATCACTGCTACAATCAAAAAATTCATCATTCCTTTTTGAGTTAACCACACACTTTCATCATGTACTCTAACCTCTATTCCCTCTTCATCAGTTTGTTTAGTAAAAACTAGAAAATATGTTGTAGAATTTCTTATCATCCAAAATAAAACTCCTCTTTTAGGTATGGTATTTTTATTTTTTTGCATAATTTAATTATACAGAAAAAGTCATCGTGATGACTTTTTCTGTTTATGAACTGCTTTTTACCTTCTTAGGTCGTTACAGGCCCTTTGAATATTAATAGTTTACTGAATATAAATTTTTACCTAAAAATAGGAGTTGCTAAGGCATATAGTTCTTCATAAACATTGATGAAAAGTACCATTAATCTTGTATCTCGTTCAAATAATATAAATAGTTTCTCTATTGCTAATATATGCAATTTTTTTATATAGAAATTCGGATTCCAAAACTTGGTCTGTTGCAGAATTTCTTCAGGAATATTTGTAATTTAGTACTCCTAACTTTAAGTTATGAATTTTTATTTCTATTGATACTAACCTATCTTCTATTTGTCTAAGTATGACTTACACACCTTTCGCAATAATCCCATATCACTTGTTCGCCCTCTTTAGAAATCCGTTTAGGTTTGATCGACTTTTCCATGCAGTTGCCATAGAATTTTCCCCAGTCTTCCTTGCGTAGAAACTCTGCCTAAGTCTGTGTCGGCAGAACTAGGCTCACAGGTATTAAATGTAGTATTGGCAATGCCTCGCTTTCTGGCTTCCCCCTCAAAATATCGCATCACCCAGAAAATATAAAGTTTAGAGAGTCCATAAGCTCTTGTAAGAGAATAATCATCTTGCAGTTCAATATCGTTTTTTTATAGCTTATAAATACATTTTCTTTATTTAATACAATTCTTTTTTTATAATAAATTCGAACATATCAGTAGACTTAACAAAACTCATTGGTACATATTCCTTAATAATTTTAGGAAGATATGTAAGCATATATTCCATACCAGGTTCTTCTAAATTAAAATGTCCTATTGAAATAAGCGACTTATCTTGTCCCAATTGACCACTATCAATTATATATTCACTCAAAGTAAAATCTACTAGTTCCATACATAAGAAACAATCTACCCCTTCATTAGCCTCAATAATCTCATTCTTGGCATCACCTAAAATATGCAGTGGTATTTTTATTTTGGATACCATAGCATCTGGATCTCCCATCACTCTTACACCGTTCAATCCCAATTTTTCCACAATATATGAAGCAAGATTCTTTGCCTTCATTGGAGGGATTTCATAACGAAATGGAATTTGTTTATCACCCACAAGATAAGCATTCCATCCAAGTTTTTGTGTTAATCCATAGAATATACCATCTGCGTAGCTTCCATCATCCATTGGCATACCTGCATGAATATAATCATGATTACGCCATACAACTATATTGTTTTCTTTTAACAATTTTATCTTTTCTAAGTAAGTTTGATTTTTATTATCTTCTAACCATTCTATACGATCCCCATGATTATAGAACATACTTTCATGAACAATAATAAAATTCGCTTTTTTTGCTATAGCTTGCATAATTACATTTGTACTTGCCCAACATGAAATAACAATCCCTATACATTCTTGATCAGCATTTCCATAGAGTATTCGATCTCTTGTTGTCTCGGGCAATATTTTTTCTCCTAACCAAGTATCACTATAATAGTTTTTGATGTCTTCTATAATTTGAGTAATTTTCATATGTTTCTCCTATTTAAATACAGAAAAGTCTGCCAATTCTATATGATTCTTCTCCAACCATTCTTTTGATTCTTCACTACTAATATATTCCAAATCAATAGCTCTTTGTAAGTTTAATGAGGAAACATTCATAATTCTTGAATCAACGTATCCCGGATGTAAGGCTGCTATAGAAATATCATTATTGATAATAATATCTTTATTTCTTTCAAAGAAATTTATTGGTGAAATATTAAATTCATCACCATTTGCTATTTCACAATAATGAGTTTCATGATTATTTACAAACCCATGAGGAAATGGAATATACATAAGATTCATTTCCTCACATACATCTTCTAAAGCTTTTACAAATGTAGGTGTACATGCAGCATGATAGTCAACATATTCTGGCGACTTCCCTGCAATACTTTTAAATAATTGGATTTGATTTTTAATTTCAATAACAGCTTCTTGATAATTAATTGTATCTTCCTTACTTGTGCGATAATATGAACTTTTTTTAAAATTTCCATTTTCTATTAAGCTGGAGATTTCTATAGGGTTTGAAACAGGACACCCTAATACTACATTCACATGTATTCCTATGCTTATAGGATAATCCTTTATAAGATTATAACCATGAGAGGCATCCTTCATATTACTCATAAGCCCTACAGTTTTTGCGAGTCCACCTTGGACTGCCGTAAGAATACCATAATTCACACCTTTACTAATGCCTAAATCATCTAATCTTGTTATTAATTTACTCATACATTCTCCTTGTATAATCTACTTTTTTATTTCCTTTTAAAACTTAACTTTTTTTCGTCATTTTCAATACCAAAAATCAACAAGAATCCACATGAAACAATAGCAGCCACTATACTAGCAATGAATCCTACAATAACACTATTACCGTCCACACCAGCAAATGATAAGAATGATAAGAAATTTGAAGAACCAAAGAAGTAAACTTTTGCACCAAACGTACTAGCAATTAGCCCACCTACGAAACCTGACAATAGAGTAGCAAGCATAGCTTTCTTATATCTAAGCATAATACCAAATAATATCGGTTCTCCAATTCCTCCAAAAGCTTGTGTGCAAAATGATGAGAATGCCATACTCTTTTCATTTTTGTCTTTAAATTTAAGAAATGCTCCTAAACTTAAACCAATATATGTGTAACTAGATATATAAGCACCAAGCAACACTGTATTGTCAAACCCTTTCAACGCTAGCATTGAAATACCATAAGGAATAACTGCTTGATGCATTCCAGTCGTAACTAAGAATGGCCATAAAGCTCCAGTTACTGCACCAGCAAAAGGTCCTGCAATAGTACATAGCCATTCCATACCAGCAGCCACCCATATACCTACAAAAGTTCCAAGAGGTCCTAAAGCACATAATGCAACTGGTAACATAATTAATACTGTTAATAACGGTACTAACATACTCTTTAATAGATCAGGGATAAACTTCTTTAAATATTTTTCTACATATGACATTACCCAAGTAATCATGATCATCGAAATAACATTGTTTGAATAATTAACTAAAGTCATTGGAATACCATAAACAGTAAAACCTTTACCCGCATTTACAATATCGATTAAAGTAGGATGAATCATAATTGCACCCATTACAATACCTATGACAGGATTACATCCAAATTTCTTGGCTCCTGAATATCCAATTAAAACAGGGAAGAAATAGAATGCTGTATTTCCAGCAAAAGTAAACAATTGATATATATCACTTGTTTCAGCAACTAAATTTAACATAGCTGGTCCAATTAAAGCAGCAATCAATTTTAATAAACCTGCAACAGTGATTGCTGGTAGAATTGGGTTAATACATCCAGAAATACCATCTAAAATTGCATTTATAATACCTTTTATCCCCTTAGGTTTTACAAAAGATTCCTCTATAGGCGATCCCATTTCCATACCAGTTTTTTCACAAAAACTCTTATAAACTTCTGCAACATTTTGTCCAATAATAAATTGTTGTTGAGCTCCTACCTTCTGTACATTTAAAACTCCTGGAATCTTTTTAGCTTCTTCTACATCTAATAAAGATTCATCTTTTAAATTTAATCTTAACCTTGTCATACAATGAATAGCTTGTGCCACATTGTCTTTTCCTCCAACTGCTTTTAATATTTTACTAGCAATTTCTTGATTTTTATTAACCATATAAATTTTCCTCCATTATTTTTAACATCTATGCATAAACAGTAATCTGCGCATTTATTACTGTATTTGCCCAAAAATAGAACCTCAGTCAAAATATAATGAAAAACACATTATAATTTGCTGAGGTAAAGCCCTAGTGGTTACAATCCCCTTGTATATAGTCTATTGATATGTAGTATCAAATATAGTAATTCTTCTTCACCAAGTTTGAATCCAAATTCTTTATCCAAATTATCATTAATTATATTCACACAATAAGAGACTTTTGGATAAACCTCTACTAATGTTTCATACATTTTTGAATTCTCACTAGATATTTCTGTTTTATTTTCAGTTCTTTTCAATAAATATTCGATATGTGAAACAAATCGAGAATAATTAAAGCTATCCAAATCTACTTCTACATTTAATTCTTGCTCAATAGTTTGAGTCATCATTCGAATAACTCCCTCGCTTCTATTGAATTGTTTTCTATCTTTCAACTTCTCTGCATTAATAAAATGCAAAGCTATTCCTGCTTTCTCTTCTTTTGGCAAGAGAATACCACATTCTTTTTCAATAAGTTTAATTGCATATTCACCAATACTATATTCTTTAGTATATAAATGTTCAATGTCATTTAAGATTGGTAAGTGAATATTTAATTTTTCTTTATACTTAATAATCGCAAACTTAATATGATCCGCTAGGGTAAACACAATACTACTATTTAATGATTTATCTAATATATTTGTTCCATAATCAACAATTTTATCAGAAATACTAAAGTAAATCATTTCAATGTCATTTACAGATTCATATAAATTTGTATCAATATCATAGAAAGTTTTATCAATTTGTGATAATTCAATATCATAAGGCGGTTTTTTAAAACCTATTCCCTTAGCAAAGGCAATCAGTTCTTTCCCTTTTGAATCAATACAAATAGCTACGTTATTATTAATATTTTTAATAACTCGCATATTCTACACCTCGCATATTTTACATCGTATTTTTTTGGGTATGTATTAAAACAGTATCAGGACTTACATCACCATACATATTATATATAGTCACATTATAATCATTACTGTTCGTAATAACTAATGCTGTGACATACGTAAGGCCTTTTGATTCCACAAAAGATAAATCAACCTCCAATATTTTTTGCCCTTTTTTCACTTTATCGTCTTGTGATACTAAACTAGTAAATCCTTCGCCATTTAAACCATTAGTTTCAAAACCAACATGAACTAAGATTTCAGTTCCATTATTACTCCTTATGCCATAAGCATGTTTAGTATTTGCGATAGCAGATACTACACCATCACATGGTGCATAAAGTATCCCATCTTTTAATCTAAAGGCAACACCCTCACCCAATAGTTTTTCTGAAAACATTTGATCACCACATTGATCTATAGGAATACATTCTCCATCTACTGGTGAATAAATTTTACAATCAATTTTCTTTTTAAATAATCCAAACATAGTTTCACTCCTTATAAAATAAAAACTCTCCAAAAACCAACCCAAAAATAAATAAAATATTTATTAAAGGGGAAGCCTCCGAAGAGTAACAAACCTTTTCTATATTTAAAACAATACCAAACAATGTAACTATTGTCAATAATAATTCTTAAATATCCTCAATTATTTTTGAAAACCAGTAACTATTCGTAACTATTCACCGATAGAAAGAAAAAAATAAAAAAGTTATCAACAAGTTTACAAAGTAAAAAACCACTAAATAGCATATCTAAGAGACAGTTGAAAATGGAGGTTTGATTATATCCAGAGAACTA
>Ga0153945_1000657_pt1 | contig 10381 bp, 9 predicted proteins | sample TSNJ029MetaG_FD_104720 | JGI IMG/M metagenome (GOLD analysis project Ga0153945, IMG submission 104720) | Attine ant fungus gardens microbial communities from New Jersey, USA - TSNJ029 MetaG | ecosystem: Host-associated > Fungi > Mycelium > Unclassified | place: USA: New Jersey, Wharton State...
GCAATGAGAGCCATAATTACAAAGACCGCTTAGGTGGTCTTTGATTTTTTTATTCGCCTTTAGGCAGTTAAGTGCGGAACGCGCGAAACAAAAAACCACCCGCTATGCGGGTGGGGACCAGTTCCTTCAATTCTACCTTGATTACTTCCTCATTTAGCTGTACTATTTTCTTGGGCATCCTTGCGGCCTCCCTTTGGTGAATTTGGTGTGGTAACTTCATTCTACCAAATATGGCTGCATCGGGTGTCCTTTTCTATTTGCGCATTTTATTGTACATTATCAAAATCCGCACATTTAACCGCCATCTCGCCCAATAAATCTTTCATCCTCCAAAGTACATCCGGGCAATCTGTGGCGTAATTGCGCAGTTCATACGGGTCCTCCTCCAGATTGTACAGTTGATCCTTATCATTTTCGGTTTCAACATACTTCCAGTAGCCTTCATAAACAGCCCTTTGCCTGAAATAATAATCAAAGTGTCCATAATGTTCGCAAAGTAAACTGCTTCTTTCCTTTTTGCCCAATGCAACCTGTTTTAGGCTAATCCCATCCATTTCATATGGCTGCGATGCCCCTGCCAGATCCAGAACGGTAGGTACCACATCCAAATTTGAGGTCAGGCTGTTGTTGCATATGCCTTTAGGCAAGCCTGGGGCGGATATCACCATGGGGATATCCATCAGCTCTTCAGCCATATCGCCGCATTTATCAAACATCCCGCCATGTGAAGCTAATGCGTCGCCGTGGTCGGCGGTGAGGATTATAGCCGTGTTCTGAGATAACCCCAAGCGCTCCAGTTCGTCAATCAGCCAGCCAAGCTGCATGTCGATATATGTATAATTTTCATAGGCGCGCTTTACGATCGGCCTCCACTCATCCCAGCTATCCATCACGACGCCGCGCTCACGCAGAGATTTTAGATGCATATCCGCAACACGCGCCTTATAAGGCAGCGATACCTCGTCAAAGCCGGGATAAGGCTCGATATCTGCGTCGTTATAGGTTTTGTCCTTGAAGCCATATGGTATTTGATAGGATTGGTGAGGACCCCATACATCCAGGCGCAAAACAAAATCCTCTTTATCTTTCGCCCGTTCCCGCAACCAATTACCGGCCATATCCAGCAGGAAATCCGTCTCGTGGTAAGGCCCCGGGGTTTTGAAATACCCGCAGGTATAGTTATTGAAATAATCAGTTTCAAGCAGATTGTAGTCTTCGCCTATTTTGAACCTGTTACCAATACTCCATTCATTGTTAAAAATCGGATCTGGCAAACCCTTGCGGTCTAGGTAAGCCCTGTATTCAGGCGTAAAAAACGGGTTGCCATATGAAGGGGGGAAATAGCCCTCGAAACCCGCAGCGGCCAAATCCATTGTAGAATGGTTCTTCCCAAAATAGCCAAGCCGATAGCCGGCCTCTTTCAACGTGGAAGTGGCCGGGGCGTATTCAGAGCGCAAATCATCGTTATTGCGCAATATCCTGTGTTTGTGGGTGTAAACACCGGTCAGCATGGAAGCCCGTGCAGGCGTACAAAGCGGGTGAGTGGATTTGCATTGGGTAAAAGTGACCCCCTGCCGTCCCAACCGCTCGTAAGTGGACAAAATGGGTTTAGCACCTTTATTCAGCCGGTAGTGCCGAAATGTAAGATGATCCAATGTGAGCCATAAAATATTCATATGAGCATTCCTTCCCTAATCCGCCAGCTTAAAAACAATTATAGATAAAGAATGTTTCTTTAACGGAATTGAAAAGCTTTTGCCGTAACCGCTATGATTAACGGTCAACGGAACGATTTCATTCGGGGCGGCAAGCGTGTTGGCTGCATTGACATCTTCATGGAATAAAACATGCATTTTTGAAGCCTCCCAGTCGAATTCACGGCCATTGATCTCAAGCTCCACCGAAATATCATCTGTCAAATGCTTATTTATAACAGATAGGTATACACGCTCTTTATCAGCGCTTGCCACTGCGTCTATGTACGGCACCACAAAAGATGAATCATCCTTTATTCTAAACTCGTTGGCGATATGCGGAGGCTGCGGTCGCCCCCCTTTCAGGTTCGGGGGCTTCGGCGCTTCAAAACACCCGGACTCTACAATGCAATCCAAAAGCTCACCGCCGCAATTATTCCCGATCAATTCAAAGGCGTAATACTGCGGCCGCTTGACAACGCCACTCTCATGCACGCTTACTGCGCCGTTAATATTGATAAAAGTTGAGTAATTGGCGATCTTGACGCTGTCACAATTGCGGATAAAGAAATTAAGAATAGAAGCGGTGACAATTGCGTTTGTCAGCGTGTAGGAGGAGTCCTCATTCACATTATCGACCAGCCAGCCGAACATGTTCCATTCATCCCACGCAATTTTGATCCTCCCGCTTGAATCGTTGCAACCGCAATTTATGGCGGCTTTCGTCACCTCGTTGAGTTGCCGCATATATTCCGGTATACCCATAAGCTGAAGATAGTCGCTAGGGTTAAAAGCGCCCCAACCGACCGAATAATGATGCGCGGAGATGTAGTCAATATAAAAATTGAGCGTTTTGATTGCTGTGTAGTTCCAGTCAGCATCACTTTCGAGTCCACATGCTACCAGCTTGATTGTTCTATCCGCCCACTTCATAGCTTTTGCAAATTCAAGCGCTTTTTTCGCGTAATCTTCCGCGTTAAGGCGCCCCATTTGCCACGGACCGTATACCTCGTTACCGAGCCCCCAATATTTTACGCGGAAAGGCTCGTCATATCCAAGCTTACGCCTCATATTCGCGTAGTGCGTATTGCCTGTGCCATTACAAAACTCAACCCAGTTCATGGCTTCCTCGATTGTCCCCGTCCCCATGTTGACGCATATATAAGGCTCACAGCCAAGCTCCCTGCATAGCTCAATAAACTCGATCGTACCGAATTGGTTGCTTTCCTCTGTATTCCAGGCATATTCAAACACGCGCCTGCGGTTTTCAGAATCGCCGATACCGTCTTCCCAGTGATAATTGGAAACAAAATTCCCACCCGGGTAGCGCAGCATCGGCACATTCAGTCTTTTGAGTTCCTCCAGCACATCGGTTCTAAATCCCCTGCTATCAGACAAGGGGTTGCCGGGATCGAAAACCCCGCCGTAAATATTCCCAAACGCGTGTTCCTGAAAATGTCCGAAGATATTCCGGTCGATTGCGCCGAGGATACGGCCTGCGTTCACGGTAATTTTATGCATGCGAATATCCCCCTCCTAAATAACCGCCGCGGCGCAAAGCGGCGGGATGGTAACCGGGCCTGTAAGAGGCTTTCGTTCTGGCTGCTCGATCAAGCAATAGAAAGACAGCTTCCCTCCATCTTCAAGGGTTGGGGTAACCGTTATGGCCTCATCAGCACTGTCATTGCAGATGATCAATCCGGTTTTCCCGGAATCCGTCTTGAAAACTGAGTAATTGTCATGCAGCTTTCCGTCCGCCGTTACTGATGCCCCCAGATTTCCGTTGTAGGTACCATCCCAGAAATATTCGCGCAAATTCGTGCGCAGCTTTTCCATTTTTTGGCCATAATCAACGGTGAGCGGGAAATCAGAGAGCATGCCTTTAAAGTTATAAGGCTCATACGAAATAATATACATATCACGCAGACAGCGGTTGACCATCACGCGGTCATTAAAACCATTTACTGCGGTCATGATCTGAGCGGTCTTGGGGCGGAGTGCCCGGATAATGGGATAATGGTTTTTCTGCCATGTCCGCACATAGGTAGAGTGATAATAATCCATCTGGTCATCATATGCAGCTTCCCCCGCCAGCATAAATTCCTTACCGTTAAGGACTTCCCGGAACCTGTCAATCAGTTTTCGGTCATGGGCATACATCGGCTCTCCGTACCGGTGGCCATGCGAGGGATCAAAACAGGCCATTGCCGGTTTGTGATGCTGGCTTTCATCGTACAGGATGCCGTCCGCACCAAGATCCACACACTTCTGGAATTCTTCGACGCATATATCTATATATTCCTCGCACGCAAAGCACATGGGAATCAGGCGGCGGGTGTTGATATCATTGAGTTGGGTTGCCGTGAAGTATTTATACCCTTCAAATAGGTAATACTCTCCATATGGGTCCTTAATTGCCAATGGTTCCCAACGGCTTTTAAAGTCCTCGTTGGAACGATCCGCCCATGTGAACTTGGCAAATAGAATCACCTTTACGCCCATTTGCTGTATCTCTTTGATGGCGTCGTATAGTTCCTGCCAAGTTCCCAGACGAGGATCGATATCATGGTAAGGATTCCCCCTATCCTGCCCGCCATTATTCCAACCAACAAGTTGAATGGCTTTCACGCCAAGGCGTGCGCATTCCTCCGCATATTTCGGAAGGTCCTTATAGCGAACACGCAGTTCATCCTCAGGTGAATTGATATGCAGCTGCAGCCAGGAATGGGGTTCCTTTGCCCATTCAGGCAAATCACTCGGCAAAACCGTCCACTGCTTGCTTACTTGCAAATGCTTCTGAACCGCCACATTCCAATTCCCGCAGTAGGCTTGGATGCCGAATGGGAGGACATCGAACGTCTGGCCAGGCGCAATGTAGGGTATATGAGTAACGCCAAACCTGATAGAAACATCCTTGCCGTCGATTGTGTCCGCTTCCGGCACACGCTGATCCGCCGAATTTTCATAACCGGGGTGAAGTTCAATTTGCCAGTTAAGACATTCCATGCGGTTTTCAGCAACGCTGATATAAAACCCGTTATCAGAATTGTCCGCAAATATACCAATCGGATGCATCGGAGGGGTGCCATATCGGATTGCCATCGGGATGATTACAGGTGTCTCGACACCATAATAGCCGCGCATGTTTGGGAAGGTCGGGAAAAGCGAATAATGCTCCAAATTACCAAAATCTCCAGCCATAAAGTTGTAATTCGTGCAACCGGCAGGCCTGTGCATATCGCCGAAATATGGATAATAGACGTTTTCCACCATCACGCTGTCGCCATTGTCTATATTCATCCTGAATACCGCCCGGCCGCCGACAATTTCGCATAAAGATCTGACCTTTATGTTATGTACCCCTCCATGTTCCGATTCTACCGTATCCCAAGTAAATTCCACAGAGTCCTTGCTCGAACGGCAGGACGGCGGCTTTTTCTGTTTGTGCCCCCAGACATTATTATTCCTTCTGCCTTCCAGTGGCAGCATCATGCGAAAAGACAGCCCGAGATGTGCACGATTCAACAGATACCAATCGGACGGCTTTGAATATACCTCGATTAAAGACCCCATATCATCAAATGTCAACCGCAGGTCTTGTGTTTCCAATACTGCCATAATCCTCCACCCTTTTTATTATTTTAAAGTTGATTTACTATATCGGCGTTACCAGTATTCGAGTTCCCAGTCATCCTCTACGCATGGGTCGGTCGATTGCCTGCAAATTAATTCAATCGGCATTTCCTCCCTGACAACAGGCGCTTCTTCGATATTTCCCTCTGCTATGTCAATAAGATTTTTGACCGACCGAATCCCAAGCCTGTGCTTGGGTACATGTATTGTCGTAAGAGACGGTTTGACAACTGACGCAACAAAAGTATTGTCAAATCCCGCCACTTTAATATCATGCGGGACATCGAAACCATTTTCCTTCAAGCATTTCATGGCGCCGATCGCCATTTGATCGTTGTCGGCAAAGACCGCATCAAAAGGTATCCCCATCACAATAAGCCGCTTCAGAGCCGTATATCCGCTAAGCGGTGAAAAATCCCCGTTGATTGCAAGCGACTGTCTGAACGGTATATTTTTTTCTTCAATGGCGTCCTTATAGCCCTGAAACCTCTGCAATGACATTTCCGATAGTGCGGGCCCGCCGATATGGACAATTTGACCGGCACCCAGCTTGATCAGGTGTTCTGTTACCAACCTGCCGCCTAAACTGTTGTTGATAAAAATCGAGTGTATGCCATGCTTTGATAAATCACGCTCTATGCTGAACACCGGGACGCGCTTTGATTTTATTGCAAGACCGGAAAGATACCGGAAATATTCTTCGTTTTCCGGATCCGCCACCGAGTCGATAACAATACCGTCTACACGGTTGCTTAACAGCATTTTGACATAGCTTTTCTCCTTGGAAAAATCATCGTCCGTGCTGTGGATGATGAGGTTATAACCCAACTCATTGGCTATTACCTGCATACCACTCAAAACTTGCGGGAAAAATATTCGGCTGAAGCTGGTAATGATGATTCCCAAGGTGCGCGTTCGGTAGGACTTTAAGCCGCGGGCGATCGTGTCCGCTTCATAATCCAACGATTTCGCTGCGTCCAGAACCTTTTTCCTTAAGTCCTCGCGCACATATTTACTGTTATTCATCACATTTGACACTGTAGAAATGGAAACCCCCGCCAAATTAGCGACATCTTTTATTCCATGCATTAAGAACCCCTCAATATTAATTAAATGATACTAATTAAACGTTTTTCTAAATGATATCATCAAAAACAATAATATGCAATAGTATAGCAGATTATTTTAGTTATTATAATAATTTGTATAACTATTTGATAAATAATTTATGCATTATTTATATTGACACAAAAAAGAAATGATGTTAGTATCTATGCAGAAAAACGTTTTTCTATTTGCGTGATTTTTGGAGGTTAGCTTATGAAGATGGGTATTGCCAAAAAAATCTTGTATTATCTGGTTCTTTCGCTATTTTTTATACTTTTAATGTTCCCGATTTACTTTATTGTGCTGATATCGCTGAAGCATGAATCGGACGTATTTGTCCGTCCGATGCAGTACATTGCAAATCCGGCCACGTTAAGAAACTATGTTTTGGTGTGGCGCGAATCGAATTTTGTCGTCTACTTCCTCAACAGCGTTTTTGTTTCCCTTATAACAATGGCCTCGATCATGGTCTTTTCGATCATGACCGGATACTGCCTTTCCAGATACCAGTTCAAAGGGAAAACAGTGGTTATTCTGGTTATGCTCACGGCCCAGATGGTCCCGTCGGTTGCAACGCTTATCCCTGTCTTCATCATTTTCAGAGATATAGGGTTGCTGAATTCACTTTGGGCCTTGATCATCACAGCGACCGTATCCAGCCTGCCGTACTGTACCATAATGGCGAAAGGTTTTTTTGCGACGGTATCCGTGCAGCTTGAGGAAGCCGCTCGTATCGACGGATGCAACAGGTTTACCGGTGTGATCCGGGTTGTTGTTCCTGTGATGCTGCCCGGAATAGTCGCTATTGGGGCATTTGCTTTCGTAAATGCGTGGAACAGCTATCTTATGCCCCTGATGCTTCTCAATTCGCCCAGTAAATACACCCTTACAATCGGACTTAGGTTATTAATCGGCCAGTACAACATTAACTATACGCGAATGGCTTCTGCCGGAGTGATATGCTTAATCCCCGCGGTCTGTATGTTCGCCTATATGCAGAAATATATGGTTTCCGGATTAACCGCCGGTGCTGTGAAAGGCTAAAGAAGAGTAATAACTTCGATGGTGGTTTCCATGTCTCGGATTTCATCAAAGATGTTTTACTAATAAAATTAATTGGAGGAACACTAATGAAACTCAGTAGATTTATGCTGTGCGCCATTTTGATTGTAGCAACCGTACTGTCCGCCTGCTCTTCACCGGCGCCACCGCCCGTGGCCGAAAGCCAGTCTTCCGCGGCATCAAGCGCTTCTTCCGAAACTCCGGTCTCCGACGACCTAGGACCTGCCGACATCACATTCTGGGTACTTGACAGTGCGATGATGGGATCCATTGAGCCGATTTGGGAAAACTTTAACAACGATTATCCGGACATCAACGTTGAGCTTGTCCCATTGCCTTGGAACGAATCATCCGCAAGGTTACAAACAGCAGCTGCCTCCGATACCCTGCCGGATGCTTCAACAACCATAGCGGCATATACTTCGACTTTACTGCAGCTTGATGTTGTTGAGAACCTAAACCCGTATTTTGAAAATTTCTCTCAAAAAGACAGTATTATGGAAGGGCTTCTCAACTATATAAAGCAAATAGACGGAACCGGTGAGAACCTCTGGTATCTACCTACTTATATCACTTCAGGCAGTATCTGGTATCGCAAGGACTGGTTTGAAGAAGCGGGTCTTGAGCGTTTCGTGACGATGGACGATTTCTTCAACGCTATTGAGACGTTGACCGGCGACGGAAGATACGGCTTCGGATTCCGCGGAGGTCCCGGCAATGTCTATACCGTAGTACCATTTATAACAATATACTCTGACGAAGAATCAATCATTGACGAAAACGGTCAGTGCATCTACTCCAAACCGATAGCGCTTGAAGCTTTCGAGAGATTTATGTCAATCCCCGCAAACGATTGGGCACCCCCGACGAGCATCAACAACAGCTTCGCCGAACTGGCCAACGAGCTTGCTAACGGTGTAACCGCCATGTACTGGCACCACTTTGGCTCCCTTCCGATGATTCTTGAGACGCTGCCGATTGAAAAACTTGGATGGGCGCCTCTGCCAGTCAATAATGCCGGCCGCAGGATGACCGGAGTTGAACCCCACGGTCTCCAGATGTACAAGAGCTCGAAGTACAAGCAGGAGACGTTTGAGTTTATATCATACATGCTTCGGGCGGATCAGATGGAATATTTTGTGGCAAACAGCGGAGGAATTCCAGCCAACACGGACACGGATCTGAGTAAATATCCTTTCTATAGCGATGTTATGGAATCGCTGATGGATGAATACACCCACTATGTCTACAAGCCGGGCGAACCTTTTTATTTACCCGAATGGGCCGCTTATAAAGACGAGGTCATGTTTGCTGACATTCAGGCTATAATGCTAGGAGAAAATACCTGCGAGGCAGTGCTAGCGAAATGGGCCAAAGATATTCAGGCCATGCAGGATAAATACGAGGCCGAAAACCCCTAAAATTTAAGTCTGCTCCGGCTGTTTCTGCCAAAATCATATAGGGGACAGCCGGAACCCATTTTAAACGACTTAATGAATTTGAATCAATACTTGGTAAAGGAGGTCTGACATGACTGTAAAGCGAAAAAGGCGCGCAAGTAACAGTTTCCCGTTTTATCTGCTTATACCAGCTTTCCTGTTGCTGGGCATATTTGTTTTCTATCCAGTCGCGCGCGTATTCGGCTATTCAACATGGCATTATACCGCGCTTAGGCCAAAAGAAACTGCATTTGTCGGGCTCGGCAACTTCGCTACTATTCTACAATACGACTTGTTCTACCTGTCCCTTAAGAATTCTATGATTTACGCAGCTACGACAACCGTCGTTCAATTTTTATTAGGCCTTTGGCTGGCTTTGCTGCTGCGGCATATGAAAACCGGAAGCGGCCTGTACCGGACTTTAGTATTTGCCCCGTGGGCACTGTCAGGCGTACTTACGTCAATTATTTGGCAGATGGTGTTTAACGGCAGTTTCGGCATACTCAACGACATTTTGCTGCGGCTTGGTTTGATTAAGGAAGCGGTTGTCTGGACTGCAACGCCCCGGCTAGCAATGATGTGCGTAATTGTGGCAACAATTTGGAGAGGCATCCCATATTTTGGCATAAGCCTTCTCGGCGCCATGCTCTCGATCCCCAACGATCTTTACGAATCCGCAGCTATCGACGGCGCCAGCGGCATCAAATGCTTTTTTAACATTACCCTCCCTTATATTAAAGAAACAGTCGTTCTAACCACGATATTGAGGTTCATCTGGACGTTTAACGACGTTGACATCATCCATTCATTCACAGGCGGGGGCCCAAACAATGGCACGCTGACGTTGCCAATTTATATTACCAGAGAAACGTTAACCCATTTGAATTTTGGTTATGGCTCGGCGCTGACAGTTATTCTGACTCTTGTGCTGCTTGTTTTGACCTCCATTTATCTTGGTGCGATGAAAACGTCCGACGACTTTGCGGCATAAGCCGGTTTATGAAAGCATTCCTAAAATCCGGCTCAAATGAACTTTGAGGAAAAATAATGCTCCCTGATAGAATGATGTTGAAAACAATCAACATCAGGGAGGGTACTGGAATGCAAGAAATGATTTTGAGTAACGCGGTATATGCTGTTTCTGACCGGGCAGGAAAGCATAAATTATCCATCAAGCCGTGGGCATTATGGTGGAAACCGGCATAACTTTACCAAAAAAGCAAGGCCAATGCCGTTGCTTCTGTTAAAGTTACCATATTGGCCCTCCCGGGCCGCTACCGTCAAGCCTTCTTACCCGCATGCATTTCTTTATTATGCTGAAATACTGTAAAAACAGAAGAAAACGAGAGAAAATCAACGAACATTAGGAGGGGTTGATTGCTTTGATAAGAAACGTGTCGCCGCTCATATCGCCTGAACTGCTCAAAATATTGGCCGAAATGGGGC
>Ga0153945_1000668_pt1 | contig 10296 bp, 10 predicted proteins | sample TSNJ029MetaG_FD_104720 | JGI IMG/M metagenome (GOLD analysis project Ga0153945, IMG submission 104720) | Attine ant fungus gardens microbial communities from New Jersey, USA - TSNJ029 MetaG | ecosystem: Host-associated > Fungi > Mycelium > Unclassified | place: USA: New Jersey, Wharton State...
CACGATCCCCGAAAGCATTGACGCTGTCCGCGCCTGCATGAGGATGCAGCTTGACAGCAAGTCCGCCACCGCCCAAACCAACTTGTATCTCGGGTTGGGAAAGTGGAGGTAGGGATGGCGGCGGTGGGACGGTTCCTTACAGCACGGTCATCTAGATTACGGCGGTATGCCGAGTAAAACAACATTTTTCAACGTGAGTGATCGCTTTCTTAGAACAGGCGTTGCCCCTAAAAGGCAACGCCTGTTTAATTTACATGCAAATATGAAAAGCTCCTCTCAAGAAGCTATTTTTCGTTTGCCGCAAACAGCTTCTCAGATGCGCTTCCAGGTGCGGGGCGAGAACATCAGCAGCACAGGGTAAATCTCCAGCCTGCCGATCAGCATGTTCAGCGACAGCACAACCTTGCTCAGCGGCGAAAAGCTGCTGAAATTTCCGGCAGGGCCCGCCAGACCAAGGCCCGGACCGTTGTTGTTAAGGCATGAGGATACTGCGGTAAAAGTACTCTCCAGGTCGTAGCCGTCCCATGCCACAACAAAGGTAGATACAACCAGGATCATCATGAGCAGTGCCAGATAGGCGCTGACCGAGTGCACCACGGTCTTGTCCAGGGTTTTGCCATCCATCTTCACCGTTTCCACCGATCTCGGGTGGACCATGCGGAACAAAATGCGCCTTGACTCCTTGAAGAGGATTATGATGCGGGACACCTTGATTCCGCCGCCGGTGGAGCCCGCCGACGCGCCGATAAAGGTCAGCGTGATCAGGGCGAACCTGCTGAACGTGGGCCACAGATCATAATTCGTTGAGGAAAGGCAGGTGGTTGTGATGGTGGACGACACCTGGAAGAAAGCGTATCGCAGCGCGTCCGCGGCATTGTCACAGACGCTGCCCAGCAAATTCACCGCCACCAGAATGGTGGACACCAGTATGATGCCTAGGTAAACGCGCAGCTCCTCGTTTTTATAAACCGCGGAAAAATTTCGTGCCACCAGGAAGTAATACATGTTGAAGCTGATCCCGAAAATTATCAGGAACACGGCGATCACCATCTCCAAATAGGCGCTGTTGTACGCCTCAATGGAGATGTTCCTCGCCGAAAAGCCGCCGGTTCCCGCCGTGGACATGGCGTTTACAACGCTGTCCAACAGCGGCATGCCGCCCGCGAGCAAAAAAAGGACCAGTATCAGCGTCAGCACTAAGTAGATGATGTACAAAAGCTTTGCGCTCTGGCGCAGCTTTGGAACGAGCTTGCCCGGCGCGGGGCCGGTGCTCTCCGCTTTCATGACATTGAAGCTGCGCTCCCCGCCCGATAAGGCGGGCACCAGCGCCAGCAGGAACACCAGAACCCCCATGCCCCCGATCCAGTGGGAAAAGCCCCGCCACAGAAGGAGCCCGGAGGAGAGCCCTTCCACATTTGTCAGGATCGTGGCACCGGTTGTGGTGAAGCCGGAGACCGATTCAAACAGCGCATCCAGAAAAAACGGAATATCACCGCTGATCCAATATGGAAACGCCCCCATGACCGACACCGCAATCCAGCAAATCGCCACCATGACAAAGCCGTCCTTGATGTACATGGTTTTTTCGGGGTCGAATTTTACAAGCCGCAGCAGCAAGGACAGGATCACCACAATAACCAAGGTGATCAAAAAGCCCTTCCCCGCGCCGTGTTCACCTTGAGTCACGGAATATGCGAGCATCGGAAGCAAAAACACCGCCTGCAGCTGCAAAACAAACCGCAGGTATCGGGCTATCAGTCTGTAATTCATTGGTTAGCTTCCTTCAAAAATATTGTTCAGGCAGGAAAGCTTGTGCTCATTGGTCAGAACAATCACACTGTCCCCCTCCTTGATCACGTCCTCGCCGTGGGGGATGATCACCTTACCGTCCCGCACAATCACGGCGAGCAGCAGATTCCGCTTCAGGTGCAGCTGGTCAAGGCGGACATTCAGGTGCGCTGTGTCGGAGGTGGCGGTGAACTCGGTGGCCTCGGCCTTGCCGTTGACGATTTTGTACAGCGTTTTGATATTATTGAAGTGCACCGAATTCTGTACGGCGCGCACATATTGTATGATGTGGTTGGCGGTGGTCATCTTGGGGTTAATCACCGTGTCGATCCCCAGTTTTTCCAGGATCGACAGGTTATCAAAGCGCCCGGTCTTGGTGATGATCTTAGGCACTTTCTTCTCATTTGCCACCATCGACATGATCAGGTTTTCCTCGTCGATGTTGGTCAGCGCCACAAAGGCGTCCGCCTCCTCGATGCCCTCCGATTCCAGCACATCAATGTCGGATCCGTCCCCGTGGATGATTGTCGCGTTGGGAAGCAGGTCGCAGAGCTCGTCGCACCGCTCCCGATTTTTCTCGATGATCTTGATGCGGAACGCCTTGACGTCCAGCATCTTGGCCAGATAATAGGCGATGCGTCCGCCGCCGACGAGCATCAGGGAGCGCACTTTCAGGTGAATGCCGCCGATTTGGCTTAAAAACGAGGTGATCTGGCGCGCGGCGCCGGTGATATGTATGCGGTCGCCAGCCTCCAGCACAAAGCTGCCGCGTGGGATAATCACCGCGCCCCCGCGGTCCACCGCGCAAATCAGCACATTGGAATCAATGATCTGCGGCATCTCCATCAGGCTTTTCCCCACAATCGGCATATGCTCCAGCAGCTTGAACTCGATCAGCTCCACCCTGCCTTTGGAAAAGGTTTCGATCTTCAGCGCGGGCGGAAATTTCACCACCCGCGCAATCTCCCGCGCCGATTCCAGCTCCGGGTTGATCACCATGCTCAGCCCAAGCGGCTCCTTGAGCATCTGCAGCTGGGTGGAGTACTCCGGATTTCGCACGCGCGCGATGGTGCGCTTTGCGCCCAGCATCTTGGCTGTAAGGCAGCACAGCATGTTCACCTCATCTCCGGAGGTTGCCGCAATCAGAAGATCCGCGCTGGGCACCCCTGCCTCCATCTGCACCTCCATGCTGGCGCCGTTGCCGCGCACGCCCATCACGTCCAGCATTTCCAGCGTGGAGTTCAGGATGTCGGCGCGGTTATCGATGATGGTGATGTCGTGTCCTTCCTTGTTCAGCTGCTCCGCCAGCGTGTATCCGACCTTGCCGTCCCCCACTATCACGATGTCCATGGCTCCTCCTCAGCAAAACAAGCAATACCGACAGCGTTGCCACTGCCGGTATCGGCCCGGATATTAGGATATTATTCTTTGATTTCCCACTTCTTGAGCTTGCTCGGAAAAGCCTTGTCCTCGGTGACCACCAGCACAGGGTTTGAGTAATCCAGTGCAATCAGCCCCAAAATGGACTTGGCGTCGGCAATTTTGCCGTCCGGCGAATGCACGCCGATATCTTCCTCGCATTCCCAGGCCAGATTCATAAACTCCCGCAGGTCCTCCGCCGATGATAGCTTGACTTTGATTGTCATAATTTACAACCTCGCTTTGTAATTCAATTTCCTTGCAGCCCTATTATAGCACAACGGGAAATTATTTCAAGCCTTTGCCGTCTCCTGCAGGAACAGGGCGAACGCGCGGTAGGCGCTGTACACGTCCAGCTTGCTGACCACCTCGAAAGGCGCGTGCATCGAGAGCACCGGCACGCCGATATCCACTACATCCACACCCAGGTTGGCGATGAACTTGGCCACCGTGCCGCCGCCGCCGTGGTCCACCTTGCCCAGCTCGGCGATCTGCCACTGGATGTTGTTGTTGTCGAACAGCCTGCGGATCTGCCCCATCAGCTCGGCCGAGGCGTCGCTGGTGGAGGATTTTCCGCCGTGGCCGGAATACTTCATCACGCAGGCCCCGTAGCTCAGGTACGCACAGTTTTTCTTCTCGTTGACCTCGGGGAAAGTCGGGTCGAAAGCCGCGCTCACATCGGCGCTCAGGCAGACGGAGTTGCGAAGCGCCTCCCTGCCGGACACACCCTGTCCGCCGGCCAGGTCCATCACAAAGTACTCCAGGAACGTGGAGCTCAGGCCGGTATTGCCGTCTGATCCCACCTCCTCCTTGTCGGCCAGAATGTTGATCCAGGTGTATTCGGGCTCCGGCGTGTCGAGCGACGCCATCAGCGAGGTGTAGGCGCACACCCGGTCGTCGTGGCCGTAGGCGCCGATCATGGAGCGGTCAAAGCCCACGTCCTGCGCTTTGTGAGCGGGCACCAGCATAAGCTCCGCGGAGAGAAAGTCCTTTTCCACAATGCCATATTTCTCGTTGAGCAGCCGCATGATGTTCAGCTTGACCTTCTCGCTGACCTTGTCGTCCTTGAAAGGCATGGCGCCCACCAGCACATTCAGTTCTTCTCCCTTGATGCCCTCGTGCAGCTTGCGCTGATTCTGGCTCTTCGACAGGTGGGGCAGCAGGTCGTTGATGCAGAATACGGGGTCCTCCGGGCTTTCCCCGATGGAAACCTCCAGGCTGGAGCCGTCCCCACGGACCATGATACCGTGCAGCGCAAGTGGCATGGCCACCCATTGGTATTTGCGGATTCCGCCATAGTAATGGGTTTTGAACATGGCCAGCTGCGCCTCCTCGTAGAGGGGGCGGGGCTTCAGATCGATGCGCGGCGAGTCGATGTGGCTGGCGATGATGCGGGTCCCCTCGTCCAGAGGCCGCCGCCCCACCGCCGCAAACAAAATGGACTTGCCCCGGTTGTTCACATAGACCCGGTCGCCGGGCTTGTAGCACTGGGACGGGTCAAAACGCCTGTAGCCGTTTTCCTCCAGCAGCTTGATTGTATAGTTCACCGCTTCGCGCTCGGTCTTCGCGGCGTCCAGAAAGGCTTTGTAGTCCGCGCAAAACGCCATCGCCGCGGAAATTTCCTCGTCGCCCATTTCGATTCCGCTGTTCTGCGGCTCCAGAATCAGTTCCTTTTTCAGCTTCTCTGCCACGGAGAGCTCTTCTTTTTGGTCCATTCGTTTTTTACCTCCCGATTATTCAAATGTATACAGTCGTTCGTAGATCTCCTTTGTGCTCAGCACGCGGTCCACATAGTGCGCGGTCACGCCGGATGGAATATGGCTGATGTTGGCGCCGTCCTGTGAAAGCTCCGGGTCGGCAAGCCACTCCCGCAGCTTGCCCCGCCCCGCGTGATACGCGCACAACGCGTTTTCCAGCGAGCCGAACTCCTCGATCAAAATGCACAGTATCGCCGTTCCGTAGCGGATGTTCACCGCGCTGTCGTAGAGCGCCTCTACCGGAAGCCGGCTGCTGTCCTGCTCCCTGAACTGTGCCCAGCGAAACGTGTCTTCGGTAATCTGCATCAGTCCGTAGGCGTTCACATGGGAGCGCGCATAGGGATCAAAACCGCTTTCGGTGCGTATCACCGCGTATACCAGAGAAGGGGGCAGGTTGTTTTTTTCGCTGTACTCGGTCACGGTTGCACGGAAGTGGACAGGATAAGCCGAGCGGTAAAACCGCAGAAAAGCCAGCCGCGCGCACGCAGTCAATATTACTATAACCACCAAAAGCAGAACTATTTTTGCCACAGCGCGAATTGCTCCAAGACCTCGCAAAACATCATTCCTTTATGCCACAGACAACCTCCAGCATGCGGGCGGTTTTTTCGCGCAGGCTGCTGAGATCACCGTTATTTTCAATTACAAAATCAGATACGGAGGTGTAGTATTCATCGTCATGCTGCGCACGGATGCGCAGCCTCGCGTCCTCCTCGGATATCTTGTCGCGCTCCACAATGCGCATGAGCCGCTTCTGTTCCGGCGCAATCACACTGACAACCCTGTCGCATTCCTTGTGGGTCCCGCTTTCGATCAGTGTGGGGGCGTCCAGAAATATGGGGCCGTCCGCCTTGCGGCGCAGCTCCTGCACGCGAAAAAAAATCTCCTCCTGTATATAGGGAAACGTGATCCTGTTGAGCGTCATGCGTTTCTGCTTGTCGGAAAACACAATGTTTCCCAGCCTGTGCCGGTTGAGTGTGCCGTCCACATTGAGTATTTCGATGCCGAATTCCAGCGCCAGAACTAGGATGCACTTGGCGCCCTTGGCCACCACATGGCGCGCCACAACATCGGCGTCGATCACGCGCAGGCCCATGTTCACAAGCAGAGTGCTGACAGTGGTCTTCCCGGCGCCGGTCTGGCCGGTGAGCCCCACAAAAATGCTTTTCTGTTCCATCCTATATCTCCATCATCCGAAATATTACAGATATTCAGTCTTATATAGTCAGTCAATTTCAAAACGCTTTAGTGTTTTGAAGTTAAGCAGCTATAGCACAATCTCTGTAAAGGCCGCGGCCCGAACAAGCCGGTTGTACACCGCCATGCCCACATCGCTTTTCGCCGGTGTGCGGGCGTAAACCTTTGTAGCACCCAGATCGTCCAAGCGGCGCAAAACCGCGAAAAGAGCGCGTGCCTGAGCTTCGCTGTCCCTTTCCGGCCCATAGCTGAGGCAGGGCGGCGGCACCTTATCCAGGTCCTCGTCAAAAACCAGTGCGTATGTCCCCTCACTGCCGTGCGCGTCCATAAACGCGGCGAATTCGTCCACCGGGCCGCTCACCAGCACGATCTGCGCCTTTGGGGCATAGTGCTTGTACTTCATGCCCGGCGAAGACACCTTGGCATCGTCCTCCGGGTGATGCAGGACCGCAGGGTCCACCCACACCTTTCCAAGCACCTGCTCAAGCTGCGCAAGGGTAACGGCGCCGGGCCGCAGCAAGCGCGGCCCCTCCCCTGCCAACGAAATCACTGTGGACTCCACCCCCACCGGACAGGGGCCGCCGTCCAGGATCACTTCCACTCTGCCGTCCAAGTCGGCGATGCAGTGCCCGGCGGTGGTGGGGCTGGGCCTGCCGGACCGGTTTGCCGACGGCGCCGCCACCGGTACGCCGCTTCGCCTGATCAGCTCGCGCGCAAGCGGCAGGGAGGGCATGCGCACAGCCACCGTATCCAGCCCCGCGCTCACGATGTCGGGCACAATACCGCTCCTTGGCAGGACCATGGTCAGCGGCCCGGGCCAATATACGCGCGCAAGAGCCCGCGCGGGCTCCGGCGCCTCCCGAACAAGGGGATCCAATTGCTCCAGCTCGGCGATGTGCACAATCAGGGGGTTGTCCTGAGGGCGTCCCTTGGCCTGGAAGATGCGGGCCACGGCGTCCGGATCCATCGCATTGGCGCCTATGCCGTACACTGTCTCGGTGGGAAACGCCACAAGGCCGCCTTCCCGCAGCACCCGCGCCGCCAAGTCGATCCGCGCCGCGCCGCGGGTTATGTCGCTTATTTGCAGGACTTTCGTTTGAATGGGCTTCTCTGTGTACATATTTTACTGCTGCTGGCTGGACTGCAGCTTTTCGGTTTGGTCAAAGGTGATCAGCGCATCGAACATCTCGCCAAGATCGCCGTTCATAATGGAGTCCAGCTTGTAAAGGGTAAGGCCTATGCGGTGGTCGGTCATGCGGCCCTGGGGGAAATTGTAGGTGCGAATGCGCTCCGATCGGTCACCGGTGCCCACCTGCAGCTTGCGCTCGCTGGCGATCTTGTCGGTCTGTTCCCGCAGCACGCTCTCGTAGAGGCGGGAGCGCAGAATCTTCATGGCCTTGTCCTTGTTTTTGTGCTGGCTGCGCTCATCCTGGCACTCCACCACCATTCCGGTGGGAAGATGGGTGATGCGGATGGCGGATTCCGTTTTGTTTACATGCTGGCCGCCGGCGCCGCTGGCCCGGTAGGTGTCGATTTGCAGGTCGCCGGGGCTGATCTCCACCTCCACGTCCTCCGCCTCGGGCAGCACAGCCACGGTTACGGTCGAGGTGTGCACCCTACCCTGGGACTCAGTTTCGGGCACGCGCTGCACCCGGTGAACGCCGCTCTCGAATTTAAGCCGCGAGTAAGCCCCTTCGCCCTCGATTGAAAAGCTGACCTCCTTGAACCCGCCCAGCTCGGTCTGGTTGGCGCTGAGGATCTCGGTCTTCCAGCGCCGGGTTTCGGCATACATTGTGTACATGCGGTACAGGGAGTTGGCGAACAGAGCCGCCTCGTCGCCCCCCGCGCCGCCTCGGATCTCGATGATAACGCTTTTGTCGTCATTGGGGTCCTGGGGCAGCAGCAAAATTTTAAGCTCCTGCGATACTGTGTCCAGCTTGTCGCGGTTTTCGTTCAGCTCCTCCTCCACCATCTCCCGGAAGTCCCTGTCCAAGCCGCCCTCGTCCAAAAGCTCCTTTGCCTCCTCCATCGCCTTCTTTGCGGCGGAGTACTCCCTGTACTTCTCCACGATGGGCGTAAGGGCTTTCAGCTCCTTCATCAGGCTTTTATAATTCTGATTATCGCTGACCACGGCGGGGTCCATCAGCTTGTGATTAATCTCCTCATAGCGGTCCTCGGCGTTTTTCAGCTTGTCAAACATCTGGCTGCTCCATTTCATCCGGCGTTTGTTCGCGGGTTATTTTCTTGATATTTTTTTCGCACTTCGCACGCGGCACCATTACCTCGCGGCCGCAACCGGTACAGCGGATGCGAAAATCCATGCCGGAACGAAGCACCAAAAAGGTTTTGGCGCCACAAGGGTGCTGTTTTTTCATTGTGAGTATGTCGCCGACGCGCACATCCACGATATCATCTCCCTATGGCTATTCTATCATAACATTATAGCAATCACTGCCTGATTTATCAAATATTTTTTACAAATCAAGTCAGGCTGTGAAAAATGGCATGATTGACTTTTCCGCTGAATATACATGTTAGCAGCACTGACATTGGCGCGCCCTGCGCGGTTTTCCGCATCCGGCGCACGCGGTCGGTCCATGTGTAAATTTGAGGAGGTCTATGATTGCATGAAGGAGTATAAGCCCGAGGGCATGCTTATAGATTCTGTGGAAAACAAGCTGTCGCAGCGCAGCCTGCACACACTGCAGGAGGCCATGGTGAAGAGCAAAATCCTTGAAGGGCGCGCCCTTGTATGCGATTCCGACCACAATCTGGTTGTACAGCTGGCCTGCTGCAAAGGGATTATTCCGCGCGCGCACACCGTGGTGGGAATCGAAAGCGGCAATACCCGCGATATTGCGATCATATCCAGGGTGGGAAAGCCCGTGTGCTTTTTCGTTATCGGATTTGAAAAGGATCAGAACGGGGAGCAGGTGGCAATCCTGTCTCGCAGGCTGGTGCAGGAGGAGTGCCAGCGGGAGTGCGTAAGCAAGCTGCGCCCGGGCGATATTATCGACGCGCGCGTCACACATCTGGAATCTTTCGGGTGCTTTGTGGATATTGGCTGCGGCATTACGTCGCTAATTCCAATCGACTCCATTTCGGTGTCCCGCATTGCCCACCCACGTGACCGCTTTCACAGCGGCCAAGGCATTAAGGCGGTGGTGCGGCTGATCGACGAGGATCAGCGCATCACATTATCCCACAAGGAGCTTTTGGGCACCTGGGACGAAAACGCGGCCGCTTTCGCCCCCGGCGAGACAGTCGCCGGCATTGTGCGGTCGGTCGAGAGCTATGGCATCTTTGTGGAGCTCTCACCCAATCTGGCCGGTCTGGCGGAGCCTCGGGAGGGTGTCATTGCCGGGCAGCACGCCAGCGTATACATCAAGAGCTTGATACCGGAGAAAATGAAGGTGAAGCTGATCATCGTGGATTTTTTCGACAGCGGCTTCCCCCTCACGCCGCCGCGCTACTTCCTGGACCAAGGGCACATCGATTGCTGGCGCTATTCCCCCGACACCTCGGGCCGTGCGATCGAAACGGTATTTGAATAATATTCCCTGGATCACTGGGAGGCGCTTGTAAAGCGCCTCCCCCTTTTTTCAACCGCCTCCCTTGATCTTCTCCCTGTAAACCCTGGCGGCCTGCTCGTTCCTATTGTCTCCAAACTGATAGTACACCCGGTTCTTGAGCGCATCCGGCAGGTATTGCTGCTCCACATAGTGGTTAGGATGGTCATGGGCGAATTGGTAGCCGATCGCATTGCCCAGCTTGTTCGCGCCCGCGTAGTGGCCGTCCTTGAGGTGGCGCGGTATCTCCCCGATCTCCCGGCTCTGCAGGTCCCCTGCAGCCGCGGCGATCGCGGCGGAAGCGGAGTTGGACTTGGGTGCGGTGCATAGCAGAACCACCGCCTGCGCCAGCGGCATCTGCGCCTCCGGCAGGCCAAGCTGCACGGCCGCGTCCACACAGGCCTTTACAATCGAAATCGCCTGGGGATACGCAAGACCGATGTCCTCGCTCGCCGTCACAAGCAGCCGCCTGCAGGGGGACAGCAAATCCCCTGCTGCCAGCAGGCGCACAAGATAGTGCAGCGCCGCGTTCTCGTCCGACCCGCGTATGGACTTCTGAAACGCCG
>Ga0153945_1000669_pt1 | contig 10279 bp, 9 predicted proteins | sample TSNJ029MetaG_FD_104720 | JGI IMG/M metagenome (GOLD analysis project Ga0153945, IMG submission 104720) | Attine ant fungus gardens microbial communities from New Jersey, USA - TSNJ029 MetaG | ecosystem: Host-associated > Fungi > Mycelium > Unclassified | place: USA: New Jersey, Wharton State...
TAAGCTGGAGGATAAAAAGCGGGGAATGGGAGCAATTGTCTGTATGTGTCCATATCCAGGTGCCTTGAGAGAAAACATCCTTCAGATCCCGATATGGTATATTTGAACGTGTACCCACCGCACCCACCACAAAAAAGGGGCTGTCGGATAATACCAAATTTTAGCCCATTTAGTCCAAAATAGGAACAACCCCGCGTGAATCATGCTCTATAAGCATTTGCAAATTCATTTGGGGTTGTTTTTATGTGTTTGTTTTTTACACTGTCTTCGCTTTTGGGCAGCAAAAATAAAAGGTTACTCCAATTCTTTGTAGAACTTCTCTGATGATCGATAGTTAAATCGGCGGAATTGATCATTTTCTTTGATGTCCCCAAAATGTCCTTCCGTTTGTATTGAGCGGTTGTCCACATCACGCTCTTCATCATATTTATACAGGCACCTGGCTTTGTGTCCAACTAAAAGTATTCAACTTAATTTTCATTTCCATATATTATGAAAAAATAAGGAATTATGACAACGTTAACATGTTTTGTTAACAAAAATGACAGAACTTCATGAGATAAACTTTAAATAGTTTTGACAATATACAATGTTAAGGTGATGTGATAAAATAAATATAATCAAAAAGTAAGAAATATGACGATATATATGAATGCTTATTGTCTGGATTTAAAAAAAGTATGTTAACGTTAACATAAAAGGAGGGGGAAAATGAAAAAATTATCTGATGTGGCAAAAGAAGCAAACGTATCAATTACAACAGTTGCTCGATACGTCAACCAAAGAGGATATGTATCACAAAAGACACAGGAAGTGATACAGGATGCTATTCAACGTGTAGGGTATACACCGAACCGGACGGCAAAAGCGTTAAGGAATGGGCAATCTAATATTTTGGGACATATAGTTCCTTATTCACCTATAAATACATTTTTTCAGAAATTGTCAAGCTCGGTTAACCAATTAGCTTATGAAAACGGTTATCAGGTATTAGCGGTGGTATTGGATAATAATAAACTTGAAACACTCAAAGAGATGGTTGATAAGTTATTATCTTATCAGGTGGAAGGAATTATTTTCAGTTCTTTTATTCAAAAAGAAGTAGATAATGGGATTAAAAACTATCTGGACTCTCTGGATGTTCCAATAGTAATGATCGAACGCGCTGAAGAGTGTTTCGGTATTGATAAGGTGTTGATTAACAGTGCAGAAGGAAGTTACATACTGACTCAAAAACTCCTGGAATGTGGGCATAGGGATATCGCCTATATTGGTAAGAAAATGAAGTATAGTGTAGAAAAGGAACGGTACAAAGGTTTCCAGGCAGCTATGCAGAAAAGGGGATTATCAGTGAGTGAACATGATCGGTTATTCTTCGCAGAGGAATACACGGTGGAAGAAGGTAAGGAACAGGCAGGAAGAATGCTACAAACAAAGAAACTTCCCACAGCCGTTTTAGCAGCCTCGGATATTTTAGCGGCAGGCGTGCTGGATGTTTTGTATGAACATAACTTGCGTGTTCCGGATGATATTTCGGTAGTGGGATACGACGATACAATTGCACAGTTCCTCTGCCCTCCGCTCACTACAGCACATGTGCCCGTAGGGGAACTGGCAAGAAATGCTATCGACATTATGATTGATAAACTATGTAATAATAAGGGTAAATACGGGAAAAATATTACAGTCAGCCCATATTTGGTTGAACGAAAATCAATTGGTTCGCCGAGAGAGGAGAAAAAAGTATGAGAGCCAGAAACAAATTGGATAGGTATACCCCGATTATTATGTTGCTGCCTGCAGTGATTGGTATTGTGATAGTGAGTGTATATCCCAGTCTGGATGCGATAAGGATGTCTTTATTTGATATTCAGCTGCTGAAAGCTGAGAGTCCTTTTATAGGATTTGATAACTATATTACAGCACTAACTGATCCGGAATTTTTAAAGGTCATTTTAAACACCATTTTTTTCTGTGTTGTCTCACTCTTTTTAGGAGCAGTATTGGCGATGAAGATTGCTACACAGTTGGTGAGAGAATATCCGGGGAAGGCATTTTTCAGATCAATCTTTCTATCGCCCTGGGTAACACCACCACTGGTTACGGCTACCGTATGGCGGATTCTGTTGAGTGAAAATTTTGGACCTGTCAATAGCGTCTTACTCAAGTTGGGATTGATTGATCAGCCGATTAGCTTTTTAGGATCCACCACCCAATATCTGGGATTCTTTTCAATACCTATGCTTGTAATTGTAGTGATTAATGTTTGGAGTATTTTTCCGTTTATGATGGTTATGTTTATTGCCGGGCTACAGACGATACCGAAAGAATTATATGAGGCGGCTCAGGTGGATGGTGCAAATAAACGTCAACAATTTTTTAAAATCACTCTGCCTTCTATTATGCCAGTGATTCAGACCTCAATACTTTTAGAAGGGATCTGGCAGTTTAATAATTTCAATATCAGCTATCTGGTGGCGAAAGGAGGGCCTTTAAACTTAACAAAGCTTTTGGCGGTTGAAGTATATAATCAAGCATTTTCTAATTTCAAATACGGGTATGCCTCCGGCGTGAGTGTCATCATGGTATTGATTGTCTTGATACCATCAATATTCTATATCCGCGATAGCTTGAAAAAAGAACAGAGGTAGGAGGAAAAAGGGGTGAAAAAATTTAAAAAAACAAAAGCAATGGTGCTTCATTACGCGGGTCTGCTGCTGGTGTCACTATTTGTATTACTGCCTTATTACTGGATGATCATTACGTCAGTCAAACCGAAAGAAGAAGTGATGTTGTCACCGCCGACAATGATACCATCTACGATTGACTTCTCAAATTATATTCAGGTCTGGAAGACACTTCCGTTGGCCAGGTATCTGCTGAATTCATTATTTGTGGCAAGCATGACAACGATAATTGGAGTCGTACTGGCAGTCTTGTGCGGATACAGTCTTAGCAGATATGCATATAAAAAGCTTCAAAAGGGAGCAACAATTCTTATGTTGCTTACTCAGTTGATACCCAGTGTATTACCAATGATTTCACTGTACTTTATCATGTTTAAGCTTAATTTAGCAAATACCTATATTGGTTTAATAATCGCTTATTCGGTGTGGGCTATCCCATTTTGCACATTGATGATGAAAAGTTATTTTACTACGACTATTCCACATGAATTAGAAGAAAGTGCAACTATTGATGGTTGTAGTAAATTTGGAACGTTTTTTAGAATTTGTTTGCCAATTTCAATACCAGGAGTAGTAGCTACTGCGATCTTTTCCTTTATATTGGCCTGGAACGATTATATGTGGGCAAGTATCATGCTTTCTAATAATGATTTGAAACCAGTATCAGTAGGAATCTATGACTATGTGGGCCAATTTGGGGGGAATGCCAATTTGGCGCTGACGATGACGACGGCAGTTATCGTCACTATACCTGCGATTATCCTATTCGCCTTTCTGCAAAAATACTTAATCAGTGGGCTCTCGGCAGGAGCGGTGAAGGGTTAATTGAGAACTTTATAAACCATGAGTAAGAAAAAGGAGGATGTAAGTAAAATGAAGAAAGTAGTAGGAATTATGATGATTTTGGTATTGTGTGTAAGCCTCATAGCCTGTGGCAGCCCAGAAAATGAGGGAAATAGCACTGGGGATGGCAAAGAAGCTGAAATTACATTCTGGATGCAGAAATACGGAAGTGACCCCGCGGTTCAGGATAAACTGATGCAGGAAGTCACCGCTGATTTTAAAGAAAAAACAGGGATTACAGTAAAATATTCGATCATTGACTGGGACAGTGCTCTAACAAAATATACACTTGCATGTACCGGTGGAGAAGCTCCGGACGTTGCTGATATTTTCTTCACAAGCTCATTGATTGCAATGAGTAATGAAGGGTGCGGACCAATGGAAGTGAATGACGTAGTTGCCGAAATGGGGGGAGATGAAACGTGGTATCAGGCCGGAAAAGATGAAGCAAATATAGATGGAGACTGGTATGGAATCCCGTGGAGATTTGACACCCGTGTTCTACTCTACAATACAGAAGATTTTAAAGAGGCTGGGTTGGAAGTTCCTAAAACCTGGGATGATTTGATCGAAGCGGGTAAAGTATTGACGGAAGCAGATGATAAAGGAAATATTTCCCACGCCGGTCTTGCCTGGTATGCTGGAATGTCAAGATTTGACCAAACATGGTTTACTTTGCTTGCACAGGCAGGTGGACAATTGATGAACAATGATTTTTCAAAATTTGTTTTCGATAGTCCTGAAGGAGAAGAGTCACTACAGTTTCTGGTGGATTGCATCAACAAGGAAAAAATTTGCGCATCAAGTGTCGATGCTTCTTATGATGCTGTAAGCGAATTCATGGCTGGAAATGTTTCTATGGTATATGGCGTTACTGGTGAGACAAAGACCAGCATTGAAAATCAGGCACCTCAATTAAATGGGAAATTTGCCTCCGCAGTATTGCCGAATAAGAGTGGAGAAGGAGTCTCATCTATTGCTTTTTCCGCACCAATCAGTATATTCAAATCGACTAAAAATGCAGAGGCATCCAAAGAATGGGTCAAGTATTTTTGTAGTGAAGAAGTGCAGTTAAAAGTTAGTCAGGAACTGGCATTGCTCAACTCTAATATTAATGTAATGAAAGATAGTTATTTCACGGAGGATGAATGGCTTAAAACATTCGTAGAACAATCTTCAAGATCACAATCGGGAGATATGCCAATATCGGCTTGGAGTCAGGTTGATGCATGGCCGGATGGACCGATTCCAGCAATGTGTAATAAGGTAGTCGCAGGTGAGGATATCCAGCAAAGCTTGTCAGAAGGCGTGAAAGGTGCAAACGATTTAATTCAAAAATAAAACATCAGGAGGACAAACACAATGAAAATAATGGTATACGACGGACCAAAACAGCTGCGTGTAGAGGAAAAGGAAAGCCTGCCGGTTGGGGCGGGTGAAGTAAAAATACGAACAATTTGTTCCGGAATCAGCCATGGGACAGAAATGAATGTGTATAGGGGAGCTGCTCCGTTCTTTCGGAGGAAGTCTGATCCGGAAACAAGATTATTTGTTGATGCCGGGGCAGGAGAAACATGGCAGTACCCTATTCGCAGCTGTGACCCAGGTGTATGGTACATGGGATACGCAAGTGTAGGAGAGGTAATCGAAACAGGCAATAACGTCACAAAAGTGAAAAAGGGTGATGTTGTAGTTTGTTCCGCACCACATCAGACTGAAGCGGTAAAATCTGAAGATGATGTTGTTATTTTACCCGATGGGATAAATCCGGAATATGCTGTTACATTTACCAATTTAATTACTGCCTATAATGGTATTATGGATACACATATTATTCTTGGCGAAACGGTTGTAGTAAGTGGATTGGGAATGCTCGGACAGATGGTTGTTCAGATGGCCAAGATGAACGGGGCGTCAAAAGTCTATGGTATTGATGTTATTGAAAGGAGATTAGAGGCTGCTCTGGAAAACGGGTGTGATGAAGTTTTTTCTCCTATGAAAACGAAAGACATCGCAAAAGAGATTAGAAAACGTACGAACAACAGAGGCGCCGACAAAGTAATCGAGGTGACCGGAAATGCGAAAGCGCTCCAGGAAGCACTAAGGTCGGCTGCACCAGAGACTACCATAACAGCACTGGGATGGTATCAGGGTAAACTAAATGATGTGGATTTATCAGAGGAGTTCCATCATAACCGTCTGGGAATCAAGCAGTCGCAGACTAACTTTGTGGATCCGTCACTAAGACATTTATGGGATTATAACCGAAGAGTGGAAACATGTCTGGATATTATGAAAAAACTTAAATTCTCTAATTTGATTACTCATCGGATGCCTTATAATAATGTGGCTGAGGCATATCAGATTGTAGACCAGCATCCGGAAGATGTAATTCAGGTTGTTATTACATATGAGGAGGGATGATTGTGAAATTTTCAGTTTGTGTGGATGCTCTGTATATGGGCAAAGACTTATATAGAGGGATGCAGGAAATAAAAGAAAGCGGTATAAAGAATATTGAGTTTTGGACATGGTGGGATAAAGACATTGAGAAATTGTGTGCACAGAAAGATCGGCTGGGCTTGGACGTGAAAGCATTCTGTACGAAGTTTATCAGCCTGGTGGATCCGGCATTGCGAAATGATTATATTAGGGGATTGGAAGAAACCCTTAAAGTGGCAAAGCAATTGAACTGTAAAACTATTATTTCACAGGTGGGCAATGATACTGGAACTTCCAGAAGAGAGCAGCATACATCTTTAGCAGCAGGGCTTAGGGAATGTGCTCCGATACTGGAAGCAGAGGGAGTAACTCTGGTTATCGAGCCTCTGAACTTAAGAGTAGATCATGCGGGGTATTATTTATCAAATTCTAACGAAGCATTTGAAATCATTAATGAAACAGAAAGTACGAATGTCAAAATACTATTTGACATTTACCATCAGCAGATCACGGAAGGAGATGTGACACGGCGCCTTCTAAAAGATATTGATAAAATCGGACATTTCCACGCTGCCGGCAATCCCGGAAGACACGAGTTAGTTCATTCAGAGTTAAACTATGATTACATATTAAAAGAAATAGATTCAACTTTATATCGCGGAGTGATTGGATTAGAATATTTTCCGCTTGCAGATCCCCGTAAGGAGTTAATGAGACTTGCCAAGATGGAAAAGGAGGGCGCTGTATGATGAAAATAGGTATTTTGGGATGCGGTAAAATTGTTCGAGTCAGACATGCGCCGGAATGTGTGGCTAATCCTCAAATAGAGCTGGCAGGTTTTTTTGATATAAGAATTGACAGGGCTAAAGAACTTACAGAGGAGTATGGCGGCAGGGTTTATGCGTCAGTCGATGAAATGTTAAAAGACGAGAGTATCGACGGAGTTATTGTGTGTACATCAAATAAAACTCATGCAGAAATTACAATAAAAGCGCTTCGTGCTGGAAAACATGTCCTTTGTGAAAAGCCCATGTGCACTTCAGTGAAAGAAGCTCTGGATATGGAAAGCAATGCCAATAAGGTTGGAAAACTTCTAATGATTGCTCATAACCAGAGGTTTGATCAAGTCCATATACGCGCCAGGGAGTTACTTCAAAGCGGGGCTATCGGTAAAGTCTTAAACTTCAGAACGGAGTTTTCCCACGGAGGGCCAGAAGGCTGGAGTATTGATACCGGAAACAGTTGGTTCTTCAATAAAGAAGAAGCTTTTATCGGGGCCATGGGTGACTTAGGGGTTCATAAGATCGATCTCATGCGCTGGTTTCTGGAGGATGAGTTTATCAGCATAAGTGCGAGTGTTGTTAACATGGATAAAAAAGATTCCAGCGGTGATCCGGCCGGTATTGATGATTGTGGGATCTGTATCTTACATAGTAACACCGGTGTATGGGGAACTATTACAGCTAGTTGGTGCAACTATGGGACAGTAAACAATTCCACTACATTCTATGGAACTGAGGGGGTCATGACAATTGCAGAGCCTCATAGTGAAAGTTCAATCACTATCAACAGGGGTGAAGAAACTATTGAATATCGAATAAAGTCTCAGGAATCATCAGGTGTAGCAGATGCTTTTGCAGATGCAGTAATAAATGAAAAAGGATCTCCGGTATCAGGATATGAAGGAGTGCAATGTATGAAAGTAGTTCTTGCAGCCTTGCGCTCAGCTGAAGATGAGAAAATGATAAAAATAGTCTAAGCATCATTGGATTCTTTACTCGTATTCCGATAGAGAATCCAATTTTGTTTTCAACAGGAGGGTAATATGAAGTGTTTAGCGATTGACGTAGGTGGAACATTTATAAAATATGGGTTTATCGAGAACATGAAGATAAAACTCAAAGGAAAAAAACAAACGCCTCAAAATGATGTTCATAAATTTCTGCTGCTTCTGGAAGAAATTTGTAATGCCCATCCAGGGGTAGATTGTATGGGAATCAGTATTCCTGGACGAGTTGACAATGCCCGCGGAATGATTCTGACAGGTGGTGCTCTTGGGTACATTGAAGGATTGGAGCTGAAGCGAATTCTTGGGGAACGAATTTCAGTTCCGATATATGTTGAAAATGATGCCAAGTGTGCAGCAACAGCAGAGTTAGAATCAGGAAGCCTCAAGGGATGTACAAATGCACTGGTTTATTTGATCGGTACTGGAATAGGGGGCGGAGTTATTATTGATGGAAAAGTATATAAAGGGAGCAACAACTTTGCAGGGGAATTTAGCTACCTGAATGTGAGATATGATGAGTTAAAACAGAATAAACTGTCACATTTCTGTGCAGCACCAGTATTATTTCAAATGGCAGAGGAAAGAGATAAAGAAACATGCATCAGGATGGAAGGAGAACTTTTTTTTAGAGAAATTTCTGAAGGTAATCAGGCAATGGTTGAAATCCTGGATGTGTATACAAAGAGAATAGCTGTATCGCTCTACAGCCTGCAATGCCTGTTTGATGTAGAAAAAATAGCAATTGGCGGAGGTCTGAGCTCGCAACCGATACTATTAGAGTATATTAAAAAGAATATTGATATACTCTACAACGGCATATGCGAAGATTTGCCCCGGGCTGAGATTGTAACCTGTCAATTTGAAAATGATGCAAATCTATTAGGGGCAGCCTATGTTGCCATGGATATATATGGGAAGGCGGGAAAGAACAATGCTGAGTAAAGAATTCTTATGGGGAGGTGCAGTCTCTGCTACTCAGATAGAAGGAGCTTATCAGCAAGGTAAGAAGGGTCTGAGTATAGGAGATGTCTTAACTGGTGGGAAAAAGGACATTCCGCGAAGAATCACCGATACTGTAGAAGAACAGTTTTACTATCCCAGCCATCAGGGGGTGGACTTTTATCATCACTATAAAAAAGATATAGAGCTATTTGCTGAAATGGGCTTCCGTTGCTTTCGGACCAGTATCGCATGGACAAGAATTTTTCCTTTAGGAATAGAAGAAAATCCAAATGAAGAAGGGCTTCAATTTTATGATGATTTGTTCGACGAAATGCTCTCTCACGAAATAGAGCCTGTGATTACTTTAACTCATTTTGATATGCCTTTATATCTGGCAAAAGAGTATGATGGATGGAAAGATCGGAGAGTGATTGATTGTTTTCTTAAATATGCTGAAACTGTTATGACAAGATATAAAGATAAAGTTAAGTATTGGATGACCTTTAACGAGATCAATAACCAGAAAAATACGAGTCAGGATCTTTTTGGATGGACCTGTTCCGGAATTAAATTCTCTGAATACACGAATAAAGAAGAAGTTATGTATCAAGCGGTACATCACCAGCTGGTAGCAAGTGCTCTGGCAGTAAAGAAAGGACATGAGATAAATCCCGATTTTCAGATTGGGTGCATGTGTGCATTTATACCTGTCTATCCCTATTCCTGTAACCCTGAAGATGTTTTGCTGGCACAGAAAAGCATGCGAGACCGTTTCCACTTTTTGGATGTTCATGTGCGTGGGCATTATGCAAAATTTACACTTAATGAGTGGAAAAGAAAAAGTATAACAGTGGCAATGGAACCGGAGGATGAGCGGATCCTTGAAGAAGGCAGAGTAGACTATATCGGTTTCAGCTATTATATGTCAAACTGTGTAAAACATGATACTAATGCAGATCCTTCTAAGATGCTGGATGGAGGTAATCAATTCAGTGTATCCAATCCACACGTAAGCCGGAGTGACTGGGGATGGCAGATTGATCCGGCAGGTCTTAGATATTCATTGTCTGCTCTGTATGAGCGGTATGAGAAACCGTTATTTATTGTAGAAAACGGATTTGGTGCTTATGATCAAAAGAACGAAGATGGCTATATTGAAGATAATGACCGTATTGATTATTTAAGCAGCCATATAAAAGAAATGATAAAAGCTGTAGAAGAGGATGGAGTGGAATTATTAGGATATACACCATGGGGATGCATTGATTTAGTATCGTTTACGACAGGAGAGATGGAAAAACGGTATGGATTTATTTACGTGGATTGCGATGATAAAGGGAGTGGTTCATTCAAAAGAGAGAGGAAAAAATCTTTTGAGTGGTACAAAAAAGTAATTGAAAGTAATGGCAGTATACTTTGATTTCACAAGCGCAAAAGTTGCATTGAAGATATGAAAATCACACAATTAAATACGAAATATTTCTTAGAGAGACCTCAGGTGGGTCTCTTTTTCAATAATTTATTTATGAAAAATGATGAATCTATAAGCAACAATCAGTATATCGAATATAATATA
>Ga0153945_1000675_pt1 | contig 10246 bp, 8 predicted proteins | sample TSNJ029MetaG_FD_104720 | JGI IMG/M metagenome (GOLD analysis project Ga0153945, IMG submission 104720) | Attine ant fungus gardens microbial communities from New Jersey, USA - TSNJ029 MetaG | ecosystem: Host-associated > Fungi > Mycelium > Unclassified | place: USA: New Jersey, Wharton State...
ATATTGAAATAAATATAAAATACAGTAAGAGCTATGGCAACAGTTAGCTGGCACTTGTGGTTTAGTTTGAAGAATTACCTGAGAATTGTTTTTACTAACTTTATTAAAATATAGTTTTAAATTGAAAAATCTATGTTACAATTAAATAAAATAAATTATAGGCAGGTGGTTTTTTGTTTCGCTTTAGAGATCCAATACATGGATTTATTGAAGCAACGGAGTCGGAAAGGAAAATTATAGATTCAGCTCCATTTCAAAGGCTTAGGAATATCAAACAGTTAGGAACTTCATACTTGGTGTATCACGGAGCCGAGCATACGAGATTCGGTCATTCATTGGGTGTTATGCATTTAGTGACCAAAATGTTTGATACAATTATTTCAAAACAGCCTACCCTATTTGACGAACCAACGACGGCACGATATCGGCAAATTCTCCGCTTAATAGGTCTGACACATGATTTGGGACACGCCCCTTTTTCTCACGCTTCAGAGGAACTCTTTGAAAAAGGTTTTGATCATGAGGACATGACGCGGGAGCTGTTGCTCCATACTGAAATTGCAGATTATATTTGTGAAATCGGAAAGCTATTCTCAGATAAGTATGGAGAGGCATATAATATTACTCCTGAATTAATATGGTTAATCTACGAGGGTAAAGATGTCTTTAATGATAAATATTTAATGCCTGATTTTAAGTTTTTAAAGAGCTTCATGGATGGTGAAATAGACTGCGATAAAATGGATTATTTGCTAAGAGATTCATACTATTGCGGTGTTCAGTATGGTCATTATGATATAGACAGGTTAATTTCTTCTTTTAATGTGTATCAAGAAAAGGATGAAAACCTGCTTTTTATCGCATTAGAACATGGAGGTATTCATGCACTAGAGGAGTTTGTGCTTGCAAGATATTTTATGTTTATTCAGGTTTACTACCATAAGACGAGACGGTATCTTGATAAGAAATTAGTAGATTGTTTGAAAAGAATTCTACCTAACCAGAAATACCCCTCAGATGTGACCGAATACTTGTCCTGGGATGACAATAAGGTTTTAGAACTTATTCAGCAACGCAAAAAGGCGGATCCTTTTGCAGAAGAATTTGCAAATAGAGAGGTTTTAACCTGTATATATCAAGCCCCTGTTCATACGGACAAAAACGGAAGCCGGCTTTTCAAAACCTATTGCCGGGATATAGAAGAAAAAATACTAGAACAAGGTATAAATAGAGCAAATCTGCCACGATATTATTATAATGACGAAATAGAAAAACTCGCACATAAAATTCCGGAAGGAATCCATGAAAGGGAAGGAAAAGGAATCGTAATCCCAATACTTGTTAAGCATCAAAAGGAGCCTTCGTCTGTCTATGATGAATCTTTACTGTTGCGAAGTTTAAAAGATCCGATTACAATTAAAAGAATCTATGTCCATGAGAAATTTAAGCAACTTGCAGAATCAGTAATTAACGTTTAGAGAGGGGGCGATCTTGATGAATAGGTCTATATACAATATAGTAGACATTATAAAGGAAATCCATGATATAACAAATGAGTTCCCGGGTAAGAAAAAATTCCAAAAGCTTGTTTATTTAATAGAAAATCTAGGTAAGGTTAATTTGGGATATGATTATGAAATTTATTTTTATGGGCCGTATAGCTCTAATTTAGATGAATCAGTGACAAAGCTTAACGGCGAAGGGATTTTGAGTTATAGTTACGAAGGCAATAGCCATCTGATTTGTTTAAAGGAAGACATTGCCGGTGATGATTTGTTTTCCCCTGATTTAACAGATGCCGAATATACCGACATTAAAGAAATACTAGACAAGTTTTCAAAAAAGTCTCCTAGCGAATTAGAATTATTAACAACTACACACTATGCATTTATATCCTTACAAGATAAATCTCATAATAGTATTATTGCCGGTGTGCAAAAAATAAAAGGAACAAAATTTTCAAAAGCTCAGATTAAAAATGCTATTCATGAATTAGAGATTGCTTAGATTTTATAAATTAACAAAAGGCCCTAATATCTATTTTCAGGCATTAGGGCCTTTCATATGCAAAGGCCGAGCAGCTATTGAGACAATTTGTTAATAGTGGTAAAATCTATTGCAAAAGGCAGCCGTGGTCTTATTTGCCTTTAATAAATTCTGAAAGAGGAGCGTTATTTATGAAGGTATTATTGTTAAACGGCAGCCCTAATCCCGCAGGCTGCACATTTACGGCTTTGTCGGAGGTAGCGGGACAGCTGAACAAAAACGGAATAGAAACGGAAACCGTACAGCTTGGTAATAAACCTGTACGCGGATGTATCGGTTGCGCCAGCTGCCGTAAAAGTAATAACGGATGCGTTTTCAAGGAGGATCTTGTTAATGAAATGCTTGATAAAATGAACGGGGCCGACGGCTTGGTCATAGGCTCGCCGGTTTACTTCGCCTCCCCTAACGGCTCGCTTATAGCTTTTTTGGACCGGCTTTTTTACTCGGGCGCGGCCGGCTTCGCCTTCAAACCGGGAGCAATTGTGACCTCAGCCCGGCGTGCCGGTACAACGGCAACTCTCGACGTGCTTCACAAATATCTGGATTTCGCAAACATGCCGATAGTGACGTCAAAATATTGGAACATGGTTCACGGTAAAACGCCGGATGAAGTCAGGCAGGATTTGGAAGGAATGCAGACCATGCGGATGCTGGGCAACAATATGGCCTGGCTGCTTAAATGTATCGAGGCAGGCAAAAAAGCCGGAGTTTCCCTGCCTGAAAAGGAAGAGCCGCTTCAGACCAGTTTTATAAGGTAATTTTACAACCACATTCCTCCAATCAAATAGCATTTTGTTTTTAGGACATAATTATGGTATAATAGTCCCACAGAAAGGAGTTGGACTTATGCCTCAAATCATTCCTATCCGGGACTTGAAAAAAACCAGCGAGATTTCGGAGATGTGCCGCAATGCGCAGGAGCCCGTATACATCACAAAGAACGGATACGGCGATATGGTTATTATGAGTATGGAAACCTATGAGAAAACGATGTATTTGAACGATGTATATCGCAAATTGGAGGAAGCAGAGCAATCCATACAATCGGGCGGTGTTATGGACGGCTTCGATTCCCTGAAAGCCATAAGGGAAAAACATGGCTTATAAGCTGCTCGTTTCAAAAGAAGCCCTCCAGGATATTGACGAAATCGCGGTATATATAGCCCATGTGTTGAAAAACGCCCAGGCCGCCAAAGGTTTCCTTGACGACGTGGAACGCAGCTACCGCACCGTAACGGATAATCCGCTCATCTATAGTCTATGCGCCGACAGGCGCCTGCAAATGGAAGGCTACCGCAAAATCCCAATCAAAAATTATCTTATCGTCTACCGCGTGGACGAAGCGGAAAAAACCGTATTCATTGTCAGAATAATTTACGCCGCGCGTGATTACGCCAAGCTGCTCTAACCTCATACGGCCGCCATACCGGGTAACGGAATGGCGGCCGTACTATTTACGCGCTGGGCAGCGTTATCCAATCGGCCTTAGGCAAACTCTGTGCTCCTCCTCTATTGTATGCTTTCAAACAATTCCCCCGCAATATCCATGTTTTCGATCCGCATAACGCTTTCCATGGATGCTCCGTAACTGAGTAGATTAATACTGCCATACCATACGATTCGCTGATCCATAATCGCGAATTTCTGATGAATACGGTTTTTGGTTTTTACGGTAATACCATGCTCCGTGAGTTGTTTTATGCAATCTGAAATCTTTACCCTATCTTTATCAAAGTAGTTATCCGGCGGTTTTGTAACCACAGTCACTCTTGCTTTAGCGGCGGTCAGATAATCAAGAGCGGAGAGTATCCGGCGGTTGGCTAAAAATGGACTTACGATCAAAACCTCGTTCCGCGCCGCTAAAATATCAGCGGAATAGATTGGAAAAAATGTGTGGTTATCAAAAATCGAATGTACTTCCACCAATGGCTGCGGCGTCCCTTTCGCTTTGTATCCAATTGCAGCGTAACCTCTAAGACGCTTTTGATACATTTTTTCCAGCATCTCCACGTGGACATCGACATAATCATAAACTTGAACTTCTCTCTTTCCTTCATATAGGCGGTGCAACCGCCCGGCGTATTGTTGAATCGTTCCCTTCCATGATATTGGCATAGTAAGAAAAAGCGTATCTAAACGAGGCATATCAAACCCTTCGCCTACATATTTTCCGGTGGCGACAAGAACGAATGGCTCATCCTCAGAAATATCGGCAACAGTTTGCAAGGTTTCGCGGCTTTTCTTGTTGGTTTCACCGCCTGTCAAGGCTATCACGTTTTTAATATGCGGTTTCAATTGCGCTGCCAAATATTTTACATGATTAGTGCGTTCAGTAAGAATAATTGGATTTCTTCCCTGCTCTACAGCAGCGATTACATCCTGTATAATCAAATCGTTGCGGCCTTCGTTGTTTTGTATATCACTATAAACATCTGAAAACTCCCACTTATCTCCACGATGAGCGGGCTTCCGAAATTTTGTGAAGCGTGGAATCACAAAATGGTCAAACGGACGCGACTCCGCCTGAACCTTAGCGTCCACACGATAGCGGATTTTTCCGCATTGCATATTGATGATCGGATGATGCCCGTCCTTTCGGGTTGGTGTGGCAGTCAAGCCATAAACATATTTAGCGTTTACGCCTTTCATTATCTGCTCAAAACTAAATGCCGAAACATGATGGCATTCATCCACAATTACCATTCCATAATTTTTTACAATATCCTTAACTTCATCACCAGGCACCAACGATTGCATTACCGCAATATCAATGACACCGCTCAGATTACTCTTTCCGCTGCCGATTTGACCAATTACGTTTTTCTTGCGTTTTCGTCCTTTGATGGTAAACTCCGCTACTGGTTCTTCATTTATAATTAAAAAATCATGCAAACGCTCAATCCATTGAGCTAACAAGTTAGTACGGTGTACTAAAATAAGAGTATTAACCATTCGGTCGGCGATCAAATGGGCCCCGATAACGGTTTTACCAAAGGCCGTCGTTGCAGACAAAATGCCATTGTCGTGTTCCAAAAGCGCATCTACCGCCCGCTGCTGTTCGCCGCGGAGTTCGCCGTTAAACACAACGTCGATCTTGCGTCCTTCATTAGTTTCGTCAAAAAGCTGTATACTTACGTTATTATCTTCCAAAAGCTCATAAACCTCACCCTCCAAACCACGCGGCAAACATAAGTATTGTTCAGTTTCATTGGAGCAGGAAATAATCCTCGGCTTTTTATGAGTGGAAAGCCTCATGGCCTGCGTTTTATAAAAATCAGGATTACGAAACGCCGCTAATCGTTTCAACGAGTTAAGCGCGGAGCTTGTTATTCCTGATTTCTCAATATATAACATATTTGCGCGCACAACCTTTACCGTGTCAGGGAAGTCAAGCTTAGTCAACTTCGGCTTCTTTTTTTTACTCTCCCACGGTTTTTCATCTTCGGAATCCATGCGCAAGACACCAAGCTCACCTGATGGTGACAGTTGACGAATAAAGGCTTCAACTGCTTCCAACGTGTATTTTTTTATGTTATATAAGTAATTCCATTGATCGGCATAAGCATTAAAATCTTCGTCGATGAATACGCTGTTATCCTCATTGCGCGGCTTTTTTTGGAGTGGAAGCGCAATTAAGTTGCCCAATCCGTCTTTTGTTAATGTATCCTGAAAGGGAATCATGCGATCATAAGTTTTAAACGGCAAACTGTGATTTATGCTCATAGCGTAAGTAATCAAGCTGCTTCCAAATTTCCGTGCCGTGCTTGCAGAAATTTTTTCGGTAAAGAATATCCAAAAGTGAATCCCTTTGCCGGAGCGGGAACGTTCGACTGCCATGCTTATGCTTTTTTCAACACAAGCTTCACGGATAATGGTAACATCACGTTTTAAATTCTCAGAGGTGTAATCTTTGCCGTCAAAATCGAATACTAAAAAACGGCAGGTTTCATCGGGAGACATTGGATACACGCCAACAGTTTGTTTCCCCGTCAAATGCCGTTCAACCGCACTCACATCATACCGCTTAAAGTTCTGATGAGGACATTTAGTACATTTCATTTTGCCGCCGCCTGATTTCGGGCAAACAGGTGACCATTTGTTATTGCATACGGGAGCATATCCGGCGATTCCTGTTTTTGTATTCTCAAAGCGCTCGGCGTAAACATCGTCACGCCCCGTAAAAAGTGATAGAAACAACTCAATCTTATCAATTGGTTTGCTTCGTTTATGAATGCCTTCCACTGATTCTGGTTCCGATTCCGACCTAACATCGTCAATATGTGTAAATCGCTTAACATACCGCCCATTATGCTCTACCATCTCATGCCACATAGCCGCCGGGCGCACCCATAGCCCGCCGTCGCCATACAAAGCGCGGTATACTACCATTTCCTCCATAGTTTCGCTATGGAAAGCAATATCGACAACCTCGTATTTATTTCCCTTAAAATGGACGTATTTACCGGGTTTGATTAACATATTCATACGCTGTATAATAACCTCCTGAACTATATAACTTTCGTATTGGGCGAAGGTAGCAGAGCACAGGTTCAACTCCACCTGACACAATTATTGTACAACTCTCAATATATATTGTAAAACTATTTCGTACATTATATGAGCAATAGAATAAAGCCGTCCTATGCCAAAAAGACGGCTTTTTTGACTTACTAATACCCTGCCCCTATACCATCCTATTTATTTCCTTCTTCAGCCTCCTTATTATTTTTTTCTCCAGCCGTGATATATAAGACTGTGATATCCCCAGTAAATCGGCTACCTCCTTTTGAGTCTTTTCCTCCCCGTCGTTATGGAGGCCGAACCGAAGCTCTACTATGCGCTTTTCACGGCTGGACAGCTTATCCATAGCTTTGTTTAAAAGATCCTTGTCCACTTCCTCTTCAATGTCACGGTAAATAACATCCACCTCAGTACCCAGAATATCCGACAGCAAAAGCTCATTTCCTTCCCAATCCACATTTAGCGGCTCGTCAATGGAAACCTCTGTCTTTGTTCTGGTGTTGCGCCTTAAATACATAAGTATTTCGTTTTCTATGCAGCGAGACGCGTATGTAGCCAGCTTTATCTGTTTTTCTACCCTGAATGTGTTAATGGCTTTTATCAGCCCTATTGTGCCTATGGAAATCAAGTCCTCTATGTTGATGCCGGTGTTCTCAAATTTTCTTGCTATGTACACCACCAGCCGTAAGTTTCTTTCTATAAGTACCGACTTTATTTTGAGATCGTCCTCCGAACCTATCCTGCTTAACAGCTCGGCTTCCTCGTCCGCGTTAAGCGGTAACGGAAGGGTTTCGGAGCCGCCTATGTAATAAATGGTATCCTGATCCGAGTTTTTCATTTTCAGTTGTATCAACAGCTGATCCATTACGTCCTTTGCCCTGAAGTAAATAAGCTTGAAATAAAGCATGTCTGTTAATTCCCCCCTGTATAATTATTTTCTAAAATTTCTGGGTTCAGAAGGCCTTGATAGGCCCCGTCCGAGGATAGCTTAAAATTGTAGACGCCAATGACCACATTTTCCAAAATGGTGGTTTTAGAGCCGTCCTCAATAATAACCTTATCCGGCTTGAATCCGAGCAGCATACCATTTTGCTTTCCCACGCTTGAATATGGGATGATTCTAAGCCTATGGGATATGCTTCCGAAATCAGCCTCAATGTCTGAACCGCCAATGTCTATATTCTCCGGTAAAAAATCCTTAATCGCGCTATACTCGGCAATTATCACCGGGGCGTTTGTTAATGGATCCCGAAGCGAATTGCCAGTGTCTAAAAGAGCGTTCATCCCTATACCGGTATTCTCCAAATATATGGTAACCGAATAACATATTTGCTTTTTGACTATGCGGCTTTTATAAAAATTTACGCCTAATTTAACCAATATGTAAAACAAGCAGGATGAAGCCAACAAAACCTTAAGAGAAAAATGCCGCAGTCCGAAGCTTAACGCATTACTCATGACCTGGGAAATATTTGTAAAATAATATAGTCCCATAGTTAGCCCGCCCAATGAAAAAGCGGTTATATGCGCCAAAAAGAGCATTTTTAAAAATTCCTTTACCTTGCGCGGTCTGTAGGCAGCTGTTATGCCAAGCATAATAATTACCTCGGCCGCAAAAATATTTATGTAAGCGTGAAACGGAATGATAAACATAATGAGGCAATATAACGCCGCCATTATCAGGCTCCCCAGCAGTAACCGCCATAAGCCGGCCCTTTTCTTTACCAGCCGGCCTAAAATAGCCAGTATAAAAAAATCCATAATAAAATTAATTAAGAAGACTACGTCTCCATAGATTACCACCTTCATATATTTCCCCCTTCTGAAAGAAGCTAAGCCGGGGAGTCCACTTAATCATTATATAAAGAAGGCATCACGATTTTTGTCGAAATGATTAGGAGACGGACTAAAAAAATTCGACATTATGGATAAGCTCATGGCTGTAATCAGCTATAATATGTGAGAAATATTTTGCAATTTTGTCTTGCTTTGATGAGAAATATAGTTTATCCTGTATAAACCGAAAAGTTGACATGGCGTTTCGCAACGCGGCCTTGTGCCCGATGCAGGTGTCATGTCGTTTTTGCCCAGGCTGATCGGCTTGTCCAAGGCAAAGGAGCCCGCCTTAACAAGGCCCGGCGCAACCGCTGCGGAAGCTGAGCTTCAAACACAAGGAGGGATATATAGCCATTTTTAAAGCAAACAAAAAAATTGCAGCCGCAGCGCTTATTAGCGGCAAAATAGCAGGATATAATCCTGAGAGTATTTTTATATGGAGGAGTAAACTATGTCAAATTTGAGTATTATTGTACCTGTTGTAGGAGCTGCTGCCTTGTTGACAGCAATGTTCATGTCGTCATGGGTCAAAAAAAATAATGCCGGCAGCTCTGAAATGCAAAAAATAGCTTCTTATATCCGGGAAGGCGCAATGACCTTTCTAATGAGGGAATACAAAATAATTTCCATCTTTATAGCGATTATGTTTCTTGTGTTAACTTTTCTGCCCGGGCTGGGATTCAAGATGGCAATATGCTTTCTGGTAGGAGCTCTGTTTTCGATTCTTGCAGGATTTTTTGGAATGAGGACAGCCACAACGGCAAATGTGAGGACAGCTGCGGCTGCCCAGGATAGCGGTATGGCAAGCGCACTAAAGATAGCCTTTAGGGGCGGAGCGGTGATGGGTTTATGTGTTGTCGGCCTTGGCGCTCTTGGCATCGGTGCGCTTTTTTTAATTCTGGGCGTGGATAACGCAGGGCTGCTGTCGGGCTTTGGTCTTGGGGCATCCTCCATTGCGTTATTCGGACGTGTTGGCGGCGGCATTTACACTAAGGCGGCCGACGTGGGAGCGGATCTGGTTGGCAAGGTGGAATCCGGGATTCCTGAGGATGACCCGAGAAACCCCGCGGTTATAGCCGACAACGTGGGAGACAATGTAGGAGATGTGGCCGGTATGGGAAGCGATTTGTTTGAATCCTATGCTGGAGCGATTATTTCCGCCATCACCCTGGCGGTCACCATACCCCAGGTTCCGGTTTTGGAAGGGGTCTTGTTTCCCTTGCTGCTTTCCGCGGTTGGTATAGCGGCGTCAATCATCGCGATTTTAACAGTGGGCGGAGGCAAAAGCAGCGACCCGGCCAAGACCTTAAACATGGGTACATACATATCAACCGGAATAGCCTTAATAGCCTCGTTTTTACTTAGTAAGGCGATGTTTGGAGGCATAAATGCTTTTTTCGCGGTCGCTATCGGACTTGTAATCGGCACCGCCATAGGAGCCCTTACGGAATTCTACACCTCGTCAGACTATAAGTCTGTAAAGGGCATCGCGGAGCAGTGCAAAACAGGCCCCGCCACCTGTATTATTGACGGCTTCGCCGTTGGCATGTATTCTACGGCATGGCCGCTCCTGCTGATAGCTTTAGGTATTATCGGCGCGTATATGGCATTCGGTTTGTACGGCATCGCGCTGGCGGCGGTGGGCATGCTGTCTACGGCGGGAATCACTATTGCGGTGGACGCTTACGGCCCCATTTCCGACAACGCGGGAGGAATCGCGCAAATGGCGAAGCTTCCTCAAAATGTGCGTGAAATAACGGATAAGCTAGACTCGGTAGGCAACACTACGGCGGCGGTAGGCAAGGGTTTTGCAATCGGCTCCGCGGCCCTTACCTCATTGGCG
>Ga0153945_1000680_pt1 | contig 10222 bp, 7 predicted proteins | sample TSNJ029MetaG_FD_104720 | JGI IMG/M metagenome (GOLD analysis project Ga0153945, IMG submission 104720) | Attine ant fungus gardens microbial communities from New Jersey, USA - TSNJ029 MetaG | ecosystem: Host-associated > Fungi > Mycelium > Unclassified | place: USA: New Jersey, Wharton State...
GTACCAACCTCCCGACTTTGAAGTCCGCGACGGTCGGCGATACCGTTACTCTATCCGTGGCGGCAACTGCCCCTGACGGCGGCACACTTTCCTATCAATGGAAAAAAGGTGCCGCGAATGTCGGCGGTAACTCCAATACACTCACCATTAACAACGCGCAGACCAGCGATTCCGGCAGCTATCAAGTAGTTGTCACCAATACTAAGGGTGCGCTGACTCCCGCATCCGCGACCAGCGCAACATGCGCCCTCACTGTCAGCGCGACACCCGCTGCGCCTGTCAACTGGACCGGCCTCACAGCCAATGGCACCAGCGGCAGCGTAACGACAACAGCATTGACGCTGACCTTCAGCGCCGACCCGACAACGCTTGACGAGGGCAATATTGTAGTAACCGGCGCGGATAAGGGAACGCTTTCGGGATCCGGCCTGACCCGCACGCTGGCTATCTCCAACATCTCGGTGGCAAACGGCGCGAACGTGACCGTAGACATCGCCAATCCCACGGGATTTGCGATTACACCGTCGCAAAGAACCGTCGCGGTGAATGTTGCGCCGGGTGCTGCCACCTACACCATTACCTTTAATGCAAACGGCGGCTCAGTTAATCCCGCGTCCATGTCTACCGACGCAAGCGGAAAACTGGCCACCCTTCCGACGCCAACCAGAAGCGGAAGCTACAGATTTGACGGCTGGTACACGGCGGCAAGCGGCGGAACGCAGATTGCGACGAACACCGTATTTACTTCCAACACCACGGTTTATGCTCATTGGACATATACAGGCGGCACAACCGGCGGCTCCGACAGCTCCGGCGGTTCCGGCGGCGGAAGTTCCGTTACCACAACATCAGTTCCCACAAGCACATGGCTGGAGCAGAACCCGGCAGGTACGTCCGTCGGTGATGCCAAAGAAAAGAAGCAGGATTATGTACGCACCAGATCCACCGGCACATACGGCGTCCGCGGTAACGCATGGGCAAAATTCGCGGGGCTGAAATACGAGCATGATACCGTGGCGGACGGCGCGGTGCAGGTGCGGCTGACCATCAACAACCCTGAAAAGCTCACAAAGGACACGTTGGTTTCCGGCTATGTCAAGGGTTCGGCGGTGGACAACATTAAAGGCATCTTTGAAAAGTGGTTCAATAACAAGGTGCGCGTGATCCATTTCGACCAGCAAACCGATTGGGGCCAACCGGTTCAAATCGCGGCAAAGCTTGATCTCACCGGCATGGATACAAAGAACCTTACCTTCTATTCCTATGACAAGGCGACCAACAGCTATAAGCGCATTGAGAAGCCCGCATACTGGATCGATACGAACGGCTACCTGCATTTCACGACCGAATACGCCGGGGACATTATCATCAGCGAAGGCCCACTGGATCGGAAGCAAACCTTATAACCGGCAAGGCGGGAGAAATCCCGCCTTGTTTTTATATATAGCCATATTGCCAAAAGCAGTTATACCGTATTGGGCGGCATCACTGTTTTTGCCCTGACAACCTGGAGAAAGCATTCCTAAAAACCGACTCAAAAGGAGTTTGAGTAAAAACAATGCTCCCTGATAGAATGGATGTTGAAAACATTCAACAGGAGGGGCTATGGAATGCAGGAAAAGATTTTGCGAGTAACCGACAAAACAATCATCGTAGGAGTTGATGTGGCAAAGAAAGAACACTGGGCACGGATCACGGACTATCGTGGCGTGGATTTGGTAAAGCCGGTCAAAGTGCAAAACAGCATGGAGGGCTTTGAAAAACTAATGACGAGAATCGAAAAAACAAGTCTGAGCACTGGTTGTAACTGCGTCATGATCGGACTGGAGCCGTCGGGTCACTACTGGAAGGCGTTAGGTTGGTATCTGTTTTTGCATTTAAGCAACTCGGTTCTGGTTGGTGTAAATCCGTATCATACCAAGCAGGCAAAAGAGCTTGATGATAACAGCCAGACCAAAAGTGATAAAAAGGATGCGTTGACTATCGCGCATCTGGTGCGGGACGGGCGGTATTTTGACGTCTACCTGCCGGAAGGAGCATATGCGGAGCTGCGGATATTGTGTAATGAGCGCAAGCGGCTGCAAAAGCAGATCAATCGTGCCAATAACGTCATTGTAGCTGTTATAGATGAATATTTCCCTGAGTATGACGAGGTTTGGGAGAAAGTAACCGGCTCGACGTCGAGGGAAGTGATGCGAAGAATGCCGTTTCCATCGGATGTTCTGGACGCGGGCGAGGAGCGTGTAACAGAGCTGCTGCGCAAAGCATCCGGTGGTGTCGAAGGCAAGGCCCGTGCCGGGCGGCTGATGGAAGCCGCGAAGCGGAGCATCGGCGTCGTAGAGGGCAGAAACAGTGCCAGGATACGGTTGCAGAGCCTAATCGACGAATTGGAGTTCTACGAAAAGAAGGTCGCCGCCATAGAGGATGAAATGACAGCCATCATGGACAGTATGGAAATGGGTGAGCTTTTGCAGAGCATGAAGGGCGTCGGGCCGGTGATCTCGGCGGTATTCCTCGGAGAAGTCGGCGACGTCAGCCGGTTTGAAAACTGGAAACAGGTACGCAAGCTGGCGGGGATGAACCTTGTGGAGCAAAGCTCTGGACAGCACAAGGGAAAGACAAAAATCAGCAAGCGGGGGCGGCCGTATCTACGATACATGCTATTTCTGGCCGGACAGGCCGGTTCCCTGCACAACCCGGAAATGCACGGTTACTACCGATGTCTGCGGGAGAGAAAACAAAATCCGCTGACAGGTTATCAGGCATTTGTCGCGGTCGGACTCAAGATCATGCGCATCCTGTTCCATATGGCAAAGAACCGTGTCCCATACGATCCGGCGAAAGCGCTGGGCAAAATCCGGGAGCAGCAGATAGCGGCTCTGGCATAATTTCGCCAACATGCCTTTCGGGGCATTTGGAATACAGGGTTTCGCAGGGAAAGCATACCGTCTCCATCAGGCCATGAGCCAGCGAGAAAGTAAGTGCTCCCTGCCCTAAGCCCACACAAGGCAGTTTGAAGGAATGTACGGGTGCGCCGGTGTTGTGCGACCTTGCAGGACATGAGAGGGTAAGCCGTGGGTATTATGGCGGGAACCTATGCGGAAACCGGCATAACATTACCGAAAAAAGCGGGGCGATGCCTTTGCTTCTGTTAAAGTTATCCTTTTTGGCCCTTTGGGCCGCCGCAGACACACTTTCTTACCAATGTGCATTTCTTTAATGTGCTGAAATACTGTGAAATCAGAAGAAAACAAGAGAAAATCAATCAATATTAGGAGAGGAGACGGAGCGATGTTGTTTCAAATACTATTCATTGACGATAATAAAGAAATGTTAATGTTGGCTGAAGCGGACTGGAAAAAATACGGCGGTTGTATAAAAAATGTGCGTACCTTACAGGAAGCGATTGACGAGATGTTAAACAGGAAATATCACCTTATCGCGATTTCTTCGGAGCATGTAAAAGAGTACCTTTTGCCAACGATCAAGAGCTTGAGAGAAATAACCTCCGTGCCGATTCTTATTTTGGTTCCTGACTATCATGGCGCCGAAAAGATAGCCGCGATTTTATACGGGGCTGACGAATATTTACCCATGCCCGATATCACGGAGGAAGGGGTTATGAGCGGCATGTCCCTGATTCGCAGAAATGAGTCCACAGGCTGCGTCAAAGGGAGTATGCACTCCCTTGCATTTAAGGACATTGAGATGGATTTGGGCAAAAGGAAAGTGTACGTTGGAGGAAACGCGGTGGAATTATCGCGGGGAGAATTTAACTGTCTGGAACTGCTGATGGCACAGCCCGGAAAGGCAATTCGGTTTGAAGCTCTATATTTCTATTCATTCGGGGAGAAAGCCGAAGCGGTAGATACGATACAGTCTGTCCGATCTTTGGTCAAAAGGATTCGCGGTAAGTTGGGGGACGATTGCGGCCGATACTTACAAGCTGTTCGGGGAGTGGGGTACACAATAGATGAAAATAGATAGATCATATTCTGTAATGAGGGTTAATGCCCCGCCGCCTGGGACAGCTCCCCGTATCGCTTCCGATAAATAATCCCGCAGTAAAAGTGCTGCGGGATTATTTTTTTTGCTCTCATTCCCGTTATATCGGAACCTATCGAATGAAGAAAATAAATGCCCACAAAATGCCCGTAAAATGCCCACAAAATAGAATGGACGCAAAACCTGAATTGGTATATTATATATTCACATTTCGATAATATTTAATAATATAAACGTCTATCTGTCGTTTGTCTTACACAAAACATGCCGCCATCATCCGGCTGGTGATAGGCGGTATTTTTATCCTAAGATTCGATGGGAAATATATCCTGCTATTTTTTTCTGGAGCGGATTATCCCTTTAACTGTTCCAATGATTATCTCAAGCTCGTTGTCCGTGAGTCCGTCCAATAAATCATCGGCCGCGCGCCTTTTTGACGTTTTGACATCCTCTTTATCCGGCAAAAAGATTTCGTCCACGGATATGTTCAACAACTTTATAAGCTCGTAGAATACTTGCAGGCTGGGATGCTGGCCGGCGTTTTCAATCCGGGCATAATAGGGCAACTCCACGCCAAGCAGCTCCGCCACTTTCGCCTGCGTCAATTTTTTAATGTTCCTGTTCTTTTTGATGACTTTGCCGAAGGGCTTAAAGTCGAATTTATCATCCACTGGCTTTCTCAAAAGCATCACCAATTAAATATTGTAGCTTCTTGTTCAGATTTTTAATATAACTTGTAATATTAGTATATATAACTTGTTAAGTTTTATTCGAGCACTTTACCCGATAAATTCAATCGGGGAGATGGCTTCAAAAAGAAAAAAAGCGCCGTTCGGCTTTCAAAAAAAAGCCGCGAATTGGCGCTGATTTCTGTTGCCATACAGCATCGGTGATCGCATAAGCGGCTTTGAGTGACATCATAGCCGCTTATTTTTTGACATAACCGGATGTGCGTAAACTCATATTCCCCTGTTCCGGCTCAAAAAATGAGTGAGTACGGCAGGAGAAGATGTGAGCTTATGCCTTTTTTTGTCTGAGAGCGCCCCCGCCAGAACAAGCGTATAAAAAATCCGCGTTATCCCTGCTTAATGCCTGCGGCTTTCAATATAACTTATTAAGTTCTATCGTATCACATATTATATTCATATCCCGATTAGGCTGATCCTCCGCCTGGTCGGGATTTTTTATCTTTCCGCCCCTGGAAAGGCGGCAAAAGGAGGATCGTATGTTTTTGCGTTATACATATGAATCAAACCGGTATATTATTGTCGCCGGCCTTTCAGTCGACCATTTTCTGATATATTTCGGACGGCCGTTGATTCCCTGCCTGACGGCGATCCGGCAACACGGAGGCAGCCAGCCTCGCTGCCGCTCCCCGCCTTTTTCCTCCTGTTTTTGTTAGTAATCCATATAAATTCAAAAATAATGGAGGAAAGTATCATGACGGATATAAAGAAACAGGTTGAGTCTATTCTTCGCGGATATACCGCTATGCAAAAGGAGTTGCAGGTATTGGGGTTTGAGCTTGGCAGGATTACCCCGCCTCTCCGCTCGGAAGTCATCGAGGCTGAAATGCTTTCCCATCCCGGCTACGAAAGTGTTCCAGGCTCCCGCATCAGCGACAAAACCGCCAATATCGTTGTGGAACATATCGATGGGCAAAGGAACAGCGAATACCACGCGCTGACCGCGTTGATCCACAACATGCGCTTTGAGTTGAACCGGCTGGAGTATTACCTGACCCTGCTCCCGGAGGATGAAGCGACCGTGATAAAACTGTTTTACTTCGATGGGCTGGAATGGGTTGATATCCTAAAAAAGTCGCCTTTCTCCCTGAGCACGATAAAAAGACGGAGAAGGAGCGGCCTTAATAAACTGGTCTACTATTATTCCATTCTGGATCGTCTTGATCCGGAAAACCTGGATATCCGGACAAGGGCGCGTTTCATCAGCTATATCCATGAGGAACGATTCGCCGATTGCTTAAATCTGGCCGGGAATAACAGAACCGCAGGGATCGATGCCATGCTGTATATCCTTTCTGGCTGTAATGAGCTTTGGCAGGCCGGGGTGGAAACTTTTTTCAGTTTCGAGGATGCAACAACGATAGACTATACCGAAAGCAAATCCTCTATTTCCGACAATGGGAGAAAGCTTCTGCGGCTGGCGTATCATTTCGCAAACGGGCTTGAAGGGGATGATCTTGTGCATGTTTTGCGGTACTATTTCTCCGGTTTGGAGTACGTTCATCTGGAGTTGGCAATCGAGGCCGTAAAGCTGGCGCTTTTCCCCGGAGCCATGACCCGAAATTGACCCGAAAAAGAACCTTGCAATCCCTGTTATTCCGTGATATTATAGACCCATAGAAATGGGCGGGAGCCTCCGGCGCGTATGATATGCAGCCGGGGGCTCCCTGCTTTTTGATTGTAATAGGGACATCTATTCCTACTTTTTTACAAGGGGGTGTAATTGTGGAAATTAGTACCAAGGAAATTTATCGCGTTGTATTTAAGGATTACCCGGATGTTCTCGATGTGAAGCAGGTCAGCAATCTGTTGAGTGTTTGTGACAAAACGGTATACAAGTTGATTGCGGACGGTTCACTGCCCACTTTAAGGGTGGGACGGCAGCACCGGATAACCAAAGTAAGCGTGATGAAATACATGAAAGTGCTTGCGTGCTCTGATGCAACTGAAAAATAATTGTAAAAAAAGTGCAACACTTATAGACAACAGGTAGAACGGTACGCTATTATTGACTTGTCAATAGTAGGTGAAGTCTATCTGTATGAATGGAGGTTATTGTTTTGAAGGCAGATCATCTACAAAATCAACCCGTAAAGGTTTCCGGGCACCTGGAGGAAAAACGCGGTATCTATCAAATGGTGCTTAACTGGACGGACGCAGACGGAAACCGGCAGCGCAAAAGCGTATCCACAGGTCTCAGAGTCAAGGGAAACAAGAAGCGCGCGGAGGATATGCTGCGCGAGACGCGCAAAGAACAGCAAAGCATCGTTGAGAGTATGCCCGACGCCAGTGAATTGCTCTTCGCAGACTTCATGGAACAATGGCTTGATGTGATAAAGCCGGAAATCAAGTTGACTACCTTTGGCGGCTACCAAATGAACGTGAAAACCGCCATCGGCCCGTGGTTCCGTGATCGGAGCATACTGTTACGCGATCTGACGGCCGATGACATCAATGAGTTTTACGCCGATTGTTTGGAGGATGTGAAGGCGACGACGGTTCACAAATACCACGCCAACATCAGCAAGGCGCTGAAACATGCGGCCAAAAAAAATCTGATACCACACACGGTCATGGATAAGGTGGACAGGCCCAAAGCGGAACGGTTCGTCGGAAAGTTTCTCAAGCAGTACGAGGCTGTGGCATTGTTTGAGGCAGTCAAGGGGCATCGGCTTGAATTGGGAGTGATCCTCGGCGCTTTTTACGGTCTGCGCCGAGCGGAGGTTGTGGGCCTGCGGTGGGAGTCTATCGACTTCGACGCCAACACCATCACCATTGAGCATACGGTAACGATGGCCACCGTTGATGGTAAGGCAATCCTGATTGTGGACGACACCACGAAAACCAAGTCCAGCTACCGGACGCTGCCACTGGTTCCCAGCTTTCGGGCAAAGTTACTGGCTGTACGGGAAGAACAGGAGCGTTACCGTAAGTTGTGCGGGAACTGCTACAATAAAAAAGAAAGCCAGTATATCTATACCGACCCGTTGGGAAACCGTATAAGGCCTGACTATCTGACAGACGAATTCCCTAAATTTATGGTGAAAAATGGCTTTAAGCGTATGCGGTTCCATGACCTTCGGCATTCTTGCGCGAGCCTGTTACTGGCGTCAGGCGTTCCGCTAAAGCAGATACAGGAGTGGCTAGGGCACAGTGATTTCGCTATTACCGCCAACACCTACGCGCACTTGGAGTTCAATTCAAAGGTGGCGTCGGCTAATGCAATGACCTGGATTGATAAAACGTCACTGGGCAAAGACGCTGTGGACTTAGAAACGCCTGTCATTACAAGCGGGTTTGGGCAAGAAAATTGCCAGCCTATCTTCACATAAACTGGCAAAACCTATGGCGGAGCGGGTGGGATTCGAACCCACGGACGATTGCTCGTCACCTCGTTTCGAGCGAGGCTCGTTATGACCACTTCGATACCGCTCCATGTATGTCAACGCTCTTTGTGTCCGCCCGCTTCCGTTTGGTTCCGTTAGATGCCTTTCGGAAATCGGGCAGACATTTAGGGCAGACATGGCAAATATTCAGTTGTCAGTATATCACGCAAACGCCCTGATATCAAGGGTTTGCGGGCTCATCCGGTCTTAATACCATGGAGTATTTCGAGTTCTTTACCTTATTCGGACTGTATTAGAAAATAAGGGTCTATAATGGAAGTTATTAGACACCGGAAATCCCTTAAACATAGGGATTTCCGGTGTCTTTTTCTCGTTTAGGCCCATTGCAATCGTAGTCTTTCCATAATCCAATTTTGGAGATTTTTTTGGATATTGGGAAGATGTTGGGAAGATATAACACTCGCGGGATGGATCTACCATTGACAAAATAATTTAAGCGAGTGTAGCCTATGAATAGAATAGAGCATCAAAACTTGTTCGCACAATATCCAGATATGGTAAGCGTTGCTGTCATGAGAAACATGTGTGGTGATATCTGCAAAAAGGTAGCATATGAAGCAATCCATTCCAGGAAAATGAAGCATATCAAAAGTGGCCACAGTTATTATGTAAGCAAAGACGACATTGTAGATTTTCTATATGAACGCGATTGTCTACAGGAAGCAAACGACCCCTTCATTCTTCACATGCGAAACTTTTATGAAGCTTTATACAAAAACTATCCAGATATAGTTAATTCATTTCAGCTTGAGGAAATGTTAGGTTATGGCCGTTCAGCAATTCTAAAATGGCTTCAAACAGGGCTTGTAAAATCCTATTGGTGCAATGAAGCATACAAAATAAAAAAGGAGGAAGCTATACTATTTGTATTGAGTCCTTATTATCGCCAGATTAGAAGAAAATCAAAGTTACATCAAGAATGGCTATCTACACTGGCAAAAACCTTTCCGGACAATTAATTATAGTAAATTTATATTCTTTGGGTATTCGCAGAATGTGGATACCCACTTCTTTTTTAGGAGGGTTATCATGGAGTACATTCTTGAGATCAAGCAAATCTTAGAATACCCCCGCGTGCGCATCCACCGCGACCTGATCCAGAAGCTCATGAGCGAAAAATCATTGTCCATGCGCGGGACAAGCAACCTATTCGAGTTTATGGTTCTTTGCTCCTACGCGAACTTCCGCTCCTCCCGCAAGAGGATCGACGGCAAGAGCCACCTCATCGGCCCCGGGGAGTGGATATGCAGCCTGAAGGAGATCACCGGCTGGTTCCGCACACGCTGGCAGTACCAGGCCGTCGATATCCTGGACAGGCTGAAAGAGGAGAAATTCATCAGCTACAGCTTCCTGCCCGGAACTAAAATCATCCGATATCGCGTCCTGAACTGGGAAAAATTCAATACCTTCCTGGAATATGAATGCCGGTGTCCAAAGGACATCGGTTTTTTCTTTTTCCCGATCTGCTACGCGGAAAAGCTCATCGACGGCAAGGTATGCTCCGAGCTGGATGCCATGATGGATCTATGGCTCAACACGATCTACATGGACGAGCGCGTTATGGGCTCCGACTTGGGCCCCGTCGTCTATTTCCGGAACGCCACCGGAGATCCCATGACCAATTACAGCTACATAGCCCGGCGCTGGGGCCGCTCCAAGGCGACGGTCAGCCGTATGATCGGGAAGCTAGACGAGATGGGATATGTCAACTGCCTGGGCTTCTCAGGCAATCTGGGGACGGTCCTGTACCTTAACGGATACCTGTCTACCATGTTCAACATCACCGATGTACCGGTGGACAAGGCGGAGGTGGCTTTCGCACTCAAGCTGCGCGTCCGGGTAGAAGAACCGGAGCTGCAAACCGGCGCGGAAGCGGTGGAAAACAGCGTTTCAAAACCGAAAAATTCCGTTTCAAAAGAGCTGCTGGAAATCCTCGCGTCGAAGGTGCTGGAAATGCTGTCACAACAAGGATTTTCGTGCTGCGGATGCGGGAAAAAAGCTGCTAAGTTATATACGTTATCGGACGCTTGTGGAGAATTTACGTTAGAGGTAGTCTGCCGTGGA
>Ga0153945_1000682_pt1 | contig 10208 bp, 7 predicted proteins | sample TSNJ029MetaG_FD_104720 | JGI IMG/M metagenome (GOLD analysis project Ga0153945, IMG submission 104720) | Attine ant fungus gardens microbial communities from New Jersey, USA - TSNJ029 MetaG | ecosystem: Host-associated > Fungi > Mycelium > Unclassified | place: USA: New Jersey, Wharton State...
GTATCGAACCCCTCCATAATATGTGAAAAACAATATGCTGGAGATGATATGATCACCATCAATCATAGTTAATAGCTGTATGTATCAAGTGCTAATTTGGTTTTCCCTAATTATTAAGCACAGTCTTACTGTCCACAAAACCAATAATCTTAGACCTGCGTCTATAACTGATACAAATAGCAGAGTGGGATACAAGTAAACATGGGGATAATAGGTATGTACATCAGACACTTTGTTTGTCATAACTTTCTTTACGTCCATGATAAAATTAAGAGAAGGGAAAGTCAAAACCCTCCGCACAATTAGTACCGATACTTACTGGTATGAAACATAGTCAGCAGCGCCACTGCCATCCCCAATACATTATGTTTAGTGTTTATTTAGCAACTATATACGATAGAGATATACACGATAGAGAATCATTTCAAACCCTCTGAGTAGCTACACTCATCTATCGTATACAATAACCGATAGGGGGTCTGGGCTTTACGAGGTGATTTGAGTGTGTGTTCCCCTCATGTCTTATGCCTGTCTTATGCATGTAGTAGTACAGGCGAAATTGGTATAGGCACCTGATGGTATACTTTGATAGCAACTAAAAATATATCATCAGGAGGTCAAATGAAAACATTGGGTAAGAAAAGGTTCAGGGTGGCAAAGGCTAAAATGAAGACGGAGGATGGGCATTACATTGAGCGGTGGCTTATAACAGACAATCTTGTTCCCCTGTACACTGTAAATGAATGGGTAGACGTAAAAAGCATGTACAAGGTTTCTACCGGAAAGGAATATGCAGGCAAACTATCAGTTTACCTAAACTATCTTGACATGATAGGAAAGACATATGATGAGGCAGACAACAATGATGTCATGGCGTTTATCCTTTATGTAGTTTATGGCGACAGGGACGACCTTGCCATCCGCTCTTTAGCAGCGCAGATTTCTTACAGCACGCTCAGCAAGTACATTACCGTTATTACCGAGTTTTATAAATGGCTGGATAAACGGGAATCAACCAGGATGAACTTTGAAACAAAATACAACCGGAAGCGTGCGGAGAAATCCTTCTTATACGGGCAAATTTACAATTATGAGTATAAGTACATCATCGACCGCCATATCTTAAGGCTGACGGCAAGCCGCGAGTACATCAAATGGTACAGTGACGATGAAATTGAAGCACTAAACGCTGGTTTTCTGACATTGAGGGATAGTGCCATATTTTTAATAACACTCGAAGGGTTTCGGATTGATGAAGTTTTAAGCATGCGGCTTGAAGACTATGACAAGACTCAAAATACCATAAAGCCCAGCCGTTCAAAGGGTAAACCGGATTATTCTGACGGAGACTCAAAATTACGGATTGTTGTCCTGCCCGAAAGAACATGCGATACCCTCAACAGATATATTTTTACCAAGAGGACAGAAGCCGAAAATAAGAGCGGCATCATTAGTCAGTTTATCTTTATTAATATCAAACAGGGTAAGAGCATGGGTAAACTACTGCAATACCGTACATACTGGGAGATTCTTAAAAAATGCGCACAACGGGCGGGACTGGCTGCCCATAAAGTCCGCACCCATAGCGGAAGAAGTTCAAAAACGATGAGGATGCTTGAGCATCAGGCACTGCATCCCGAAGATGGAATAACTGACGCCATGATTTTAGAACAGTTTGGCTGGAAAAGCATTGATTCTATCGATCATTACCGTAACCACAACAATGAAATTACCGCCAAAGCCAATTTCGATAAATTAAATGGTGGGAAGGAGAATGATTAATGGACTTATCTCCTTCTCTTTTTATTGAAGCTTTAGAAAACGGAGGTAACCTGCAGCAATTTATTGATGAGCGGGGTTCTCTGGATATGTATGAGGCAATGCGTTCGGATCAAGAACTGACAAGACGCTGTTTTCAGATTGCAGCCCTGCGGTTAACAAAAAAACGCATAGTGATAAGTATGTCATCAATCCTTCGGGAAATGTTTGATAATGACTTGCAGCAGAAAGCCCTGTCCAAAACAGATATGAAAGGAATCATACGGGAAGTGGTTTCGGAAGAGTATGAAAACCAAAAAGTTGTGTTTATTCGTAATAATTCCAAGGAGACAGATGTAAACAAGGATGTCTGGCGAATTTTCTGGCTTCAGGGACCGAGGATGAATCAGATTAATTATGATTTCACAGTAATTGACTGTCCATCCATCCGCAAGGAAGTCAAATTCTTCATGAAACATTTCCTGCAGGTGACTGATAGCGTGATCAGCGAAACATTGAATGCTTCGAGCAGAATGCTGAATTACATAACAAAAAATAATCGTGATGTTAAATATTTTGCCGATATTACCGAAGGGGAAGTCAGAAGGGCGGCGCTATACTTAGAAACAGAGTATGTATCCAAATACAACAGAAACCTCTCGCTTGTGTCAGTATGTAAATCCGTGCATTCTTGTTCACGGATTGTTGAATACCTTACCGGTCAGTTTGCGGATAAAGAAATAAAATCTCCCATACCGGCACAGAATCATTTTAAGAAGCTTAAGTTTTTGAACCTGTATGCGTTTTCTAAAAACACGCTGATATTGCCCGAAAATGTTATTGCCGGGTTAGAGCTCCACATTGATGAATTAAGCGACATCCATAAAGCCATGTACCGGATATTCGTAAGCACTGGGCTTAGATTTAAAGAAGTTGCTTATTTGAAAGCCGACTGCCTTCAAAAATCAAGGTTTGAAGGGTTGGACATGCTTAAGTATACACCTTATAAGACACTGTCGGCAAGACGCCGGAAAATACTGCCGGATGAAAATGCTGTTTTAGTACCGGCGATGGTTTCGGATGTTATAAACCAGCAGATAAAAAGCAGCGAAACGATGCGTGAAACACATTCCATGCCGTATATATTTATCACTGAGAACAGAGGAAACAAGGCATCTATAGCCTCGGATTATGGATTTCGCAACGCGCTTTGGAGAATCATCATGAAACATGATATCAGGGACGAGGACGGAGAGCTATGGAAGATCAGTGTTAAGCAGTTTAGAAAAACCATTGCCGTAGCATTAATTGAAAGTGGGGCATCCATACATGAAGTGGCGTATCATTTAGGGCATTACAGACACAGCACGGCGGCTAAATATTATGCCGATGTCAGAAAACAAAGACTTGCAGAAATGAATACGTCATTTTTCAGGGAGAAATTCGAGGTCACGCTGCAAAGTGGACAGCTAGAAAACTTTACGGAGGAGCAACGCAAAATTCTATATGTTGATTTTTGCCTGGAGCAAAGGCGGGTAGAGGCAGGATTTTGTGTCAAACCGTTTTCTGCCGGCGTATGTAATGACCGCAACAGACTGTTTAGCTCCGTAAACTGTAAAAATCTCTGTACTGGTAAAAAATACATGGCCTATTGGGAAGAACTTCGGGATTCGCAGGCTGTTGTTGTCCAAAAACTGCTGGAGTTCTACGTTATGAACGATATTGCAGAATATGAAAGCTTTAAAGAGTATAAGCAGGAAGTGTTTCTGCTTGACAGCTATGAAAATATTATAGAAAAAATAAAGATGTATGAAGGAGGTATCAATGTATGATCGGGAGCATTGCATATAAAAACAGCTTCGAGGATTACGAAAAGCAGGAGTACCGGGAGTTTATATGCGGACTCTCCACAAAAAGCGCGTTCGACGATGACATATGGATGCTTGATAAACTGCGGATCAGCAATGCCCAAAAGGCTAATGATTACAGCATCTATTATATAAACGCCCCTGCACCGTACAAGGAAACCATTAAGTACTACGCCGCCCTAAAGCTCATGAACGGCATAAGGGCAGCCACCTGCCGTTCCATTGTAAGAAGCCTCTGCCAGCTCGGCAGATATGCCATTGCAAATGATATTGCGGATTTAAGTTTCTGCTGTAGGTACGCATTTGCTGAAGGTTTTAAGAAATATTTGGACAACAGGCTGAAAAGCGAAAATACAAAATCAAATTTATGGGGAGCAGTGAAAACTTTTTATCGTTCCATGTATGCAGAAAACATTGGCTCGGAGAAGGATGCTTTTGAGAATAATCCATACCGGTACCAACGGAAAATAGAAGACAAATTCATTCCCGATGAAATTATAGGACAGCTGGATGCAATCTTTTCGGATGAGAAAATATTGCTTTACCGGCGGCTTATTTATTGGGTATTGCGGTTAATCCCTTCAAGAATCAGTGAGGTCTGCGCCATTTCAATTGACTGCCTGAAACAGTGGGGCGGCAGATACATCCTTTTTATCCCTACATGGAAGCAGAACGGCGGTCACTTTACAGGTGAGATACGTTCTATCCACTTGGAATACACCAGCATGGGGAAATATCTGATAGATTTAATAAAGGAACAGCAGGCAGTCTCAAAAGGGCTTCAGGAATACTTGGCACCTGAGCATCAGGGGCTTCTTTTCACTCATCTTTTAACGTGGGAAAATGCGAAGGGTACGACAGCAAGGCTTACCCAAAAAAAGGGAATGTTTTCGTTGTATCCCCTGCCAGGGCAGGATATTTTTTCCGTAAAATATGCTCCGAATATAACCTGAGGGATAAGAGAGGGAAATATTATGTTGTTACAAGCCATCAGTTCCGCCACAATGGAATAACAGAGCGCCTGGACTTTGGGTTTACCACCGAACAGATTGCGTTTATGACTGCTCATAAAGGCGAGAGCATGATCATAAATGCATATAACCACATTAATTTAAAGCCGGAAACCATTATTGAGAAGCAGAGCCTTGTTAATCACGAGCCTGTTAAAGGGATACAGGCCTTATTTGAAAGCAGAATCCTAAACATGGATATGAATACGGAGAAGCGGTTGGCCTCCAATCTGAGGGCTCACAAGGTGGGTGGAGGCATATGCAGCGATGTGACCAATTGTGATTCTGATATGATGGCCTGTCTTTCCTGTGATTTTTTCATTCCAGAGTTGGAACAGCTCCCGTACTTCCTTGAACAAGAGCGGCTATGGGAAGAAAAAGCCCTGCGGTTTAAAGCTTTTCCGATTATTGTTCAGAACGCCGAAGCCAATGCTGTCTTAAATAAAGCGGTAGCGGAAAAAATCAAGTCACTATTAAACAAGGCTGGTTATGAAGAAAAGAGCGCTTCAATGCCCGCTTATGCAACGGAGGTGCATCATGAAAACAATACCTGACAGCCTGAAACTGCGGCAAACGCAGCAACGCGAGGAAACCCTGTCAAAGATTAAACAAGCAGTCGGCGAGCTTTCGTCGGAAGGGTATCAGATAACAATAAAAAATTTGGTTGAGAGGACAGGTCTTTCGCGCGCCGTATTCAGTAAACCGCATGTAAAGGATTTTTTGGCGCAACACGCATTCTTTGACCGCAAAGCAAAAACGCAGGCACCTGAGAGCACAAGTGACATTGTCAAGGATTATAGAAAAATCATTGATAAATACGAAAAGTCTAAACAGCTGAATGACCAAAATGCCGTAAAAATTGCCAAGCTTCAAAATGAACTCAGCGAAAAGAGGGAGGAATGCGAGTTGTTGCGAGGGCAGCTGCACGTCATTATGCAAAAATGCAGAATAAAAGGTATTGAAATATCGGATTAACACGAATGTCCAAATTATGATTACAGTGGCATAGGTTCACCGGTATAAACAATAAAATATAGTTACGGATAAAAGCGTCTGAATTTCAGGCGCTTTTATTCTGTAGAAACGGAGGTTGTATATTGAGATTTTTTGATATGTTTTCAGGTATTGGCGGCTTTAGGGCAGGCTTATCCCGTGCCAGCGGTTTCCGCTGCGTCGGTCATTGTGAGATAGATAAATATGCCGACAAAAGCTACCATGCCATATTTAAAACGGAAGGAGAATATTATTGTGATGATGCAAGAAAAATCAACCCAGATGAACTCCCCGGCTTTGACCTGCTATGCGCTGGATTCCCTTGCCAGCCATTTTCACAAGCTGGCAAAAGACGGGGCTTTGACGACACAAGAGGTACTTTGTTCTTTGAAATTGCCCGACTGGTTAGAGAAAAACGGCCTAAATATCTTTTGCTTGAAAACGTACCCGGACTCCTTACGCATGACAAGGGCAGGACATTTAACACCATCTGCGGCACACTTTCAGAACTTCGGTATCATGTCGAATGGCAAGTGCTTGACAGCAAGAATTTCGGCGTTCCCCAGTCAAGAAAACGAGTGTATGCTTTCTGCTATCTTGATGAACGATGTGCCGGAAAAGTATTACCTATCCTCCGAGAAAACAGCCAGACTCTTAAACAGCTTGTAGGAGGAAAACAGGGGCATCGTGTTTATGATTCGAATGGTTTAAGTTGTACGCTGACAAGTGGGGGTGGTGGTTTTGCAGGAAAAAGCGGATTGTATTTTATTGACCTTAACAATTCGCCTAAAATTACCGGCAGCGCACGTTGCATAAAAAGCAAATATAATAGTGGAATTTCAAACAGAACAGGAGAAAATTCGGGGGTATTGGTTTGTAACGAGCCAATACCCCTGATTACGCCTGAAAGATTAAACAAAAGACAAAACGGAAAGAGGTACCGTCCGCCAAATGCACCTATGTTTACTTTGACGCAACAGGACAGGCATGGCATTTTACTAAATGGCAGGATTAGAAAACTGGTTCCGGTCGAATGTCTTCGTCTGCAAGGCTATGTTGATGAGCAAATCGCTAAAATCGCTGCCCTCAATTCGGATAATCAAGTTTATAAGCAGGCTGGTAATAGCGTAACCGTAAATGTTGTTCATGAAATCGGAATACGCATCATGGAGGTGGAAAGTGTTCTTAATTGACTACGAATATTGTTACTATTTCATTTGTTATACATTTTAATGAATGAGTGGATTAATTAATTCTTAAGTAAACGTACTGATGTCCTCATGAATAAACAATTAAAGAATAGATTTGATATATTTTTCATTTTACCTATTGACGTTTTGACTTAAATAGATTAAACTGATAAAAGAAGGATAAGAATAAAATATTCTTAAACATTACCAATAAAAAGAAAAGGAGTGTAGAAATATGAATGCAGAGGGCAATTTAATCTTTGACAACAATGCGCACAAGCTGTCAATTACGTATGGAGGTAGACAGCAAAAAATAACAATTGCACCATTTAACGACATGAGCCTATCTATGGCAAATACGATAGTCGCTCAGGTAAATGAGATTCTAAATGCAGGTTATTCATTTTTACAAATGTGTAGTATGTTAGAAGTGGCTGAAAAATTTCCAAATGTATCACATTATTATGTAAAATCAATTCAAATAGCTTTAAAACTGCACTATTTAGAGCAATTGCAAAGCTACGTAGCTTCACAAGGAACAACAAATAGAAATGATGATTATGCAAAACCGCTAATAACTTTGAATATTGGATGTACTTCGGTTGGTAAAACATTAGGTAATATAAATACTATAGTACCCTACGAATACAGAAAATACTTTCAACCGCTGATAAGTTTAAAAGAGAGTACAAACTTTCCAATAAAAATCACTATTAACTCAACGGACAAGGATCTTATAAATATGACGGAATTTGAAGTTGAATGTAATCTTAAGTCAGTTGAAAAAATAAAGGAGGATGTGAAATTACTCGTTCTTGAGGCTTTACAGGAGATCTTAGATACAATTAAGTCAGAGATAAAGGCAAATGCTAATATTGATAATAATGAAGTCTGGAACAAAGCTATGGATAATGGTTGCAAAAGATTAAGAATAAATAAAGATAAAACTTTTGATATAACAAATAATGTAAAGTTCGAGGGAGAAAGCCGTGATGATCTGGAAAAGATATTAATTCGGTGCATTAGAGAAAGCTCGACTAAGAGCAATTCATATAATAACAAGCTTTCGGATGAGCGTATGAGGAACGACATTATTGAAGATTTTAAAAACAATAACTTCAGCATTACTGTAGATGATCTTTCATATGGTATAGACGAAATCGAGGAGTTTAAAATATTGTTGAAAAGTATTATCAACCAGTTGCAGCAACTACTAATAAAATTTAATGAGTCATATAGTTTGGAGATTGTTGAAAATCAGCCGTTTAACATAAAAAGAAAACTCGATGATGATGGAAATAAACAATTGATTAGCAACATATTTGGAGATAAAAGACAGAGGCAAAAGGAGAGTTTTTTTTCAATAGATGTATGGCTTACTGAGGCAATATTATATTTTCAAAAAAGTGATGTTAATAATGGCGAACAGCTGGTTTTAGTTGATGGTCTTGGAATCAACCAGGGACAAATCCCAAAAGGTTCAGAAAAAACGGTAGCATATAACAGAGTACATGCTGCAATACAACAATGTAATCCTGACATCATTATCTATCATTCAAGGCTTGATACGAAAGATGATTACATTACAGATGTAATTCATGACTTAAATGAGTCTGGATATAAAAATAGAGTTTTTGTGGTTTATGGTCGGTTAGATATTGTGCTAGAAAGTTATTGCAATGAAATGGACATTGATATCGACAAAATTTCAAAAGAAGAAATTGAAGATTTTAGAAATTATATTGAGTGTGAATATCTAGCAAAAGATTTAATACCTATAGATGAGCCGCAGAATAGGTATTTGTGTGATAAACCGTGTAATCTGATCAATAAATACGAATCTGTTGAAGAGTATAAGGAATATACTCCATATCAAATACTTACAAAGATAATAGATGATTATAAGGGTAAACAGAAAACAGAGCGAACTAAGCTAAATAAAAGAAAAGTGACTGATTTTATGGACATTATGAAAGATAAATCCTTGTTTGGTGACATATTCACACTTTATAAATCTAAGATAGATGAAATGGTGCCATTAGACTATAGTCTTCTTAGGTGGAATACACTTGAATGCGCTATTAACAGTCTCCATAATAATGGAGTTGGCTATGGTACTCTTTATCCTAGTATAGCATTAAAATCTTGTTTTTCATATTGTCTAAAACAAGAAGAGTTAAAATCTGTTTTTGAAGATGACTATGACGAGACATTAAAAGAATTTTTTAATCAATGGACAAATTTGACCCATGTATTGATTGTTACATTCTATAAAGCGCAATTTTCAAATTTAAAGGAAATGCGATTTGACCGGAGCATGAGAACTATGCCATTTCTTACTTTAACAGATGAACGGAAGCACGTTCTTAGAAATATTTTATATACATGCTTTGGGAGTGATGAAAAAAATGGGGCAGGTGTATTTCAGGAAATAACAGAATATATACTCACGAATATTATGGTTTAGCAAAAAATCCAGAAAAAGCCACTTACAATCAAAAAGACTGTAAGTGGCTTTTTTGCTGCAAGCACTCAAAAAATAAGTATTGTATAGCTACAATCGTCGAAAAACTATCATGGAGGTGGAAAATGATCTTAATTGCTCATAAATATTGGCGCTATTTGCGTTTCAGATTATATTCTTGACAGATATTATATCTATCGTGTATGCATACGATAGATAGCCTTGACATTTACTGCCTTTTTCTATCGTGTAAACCTGAGAACAAAACAAAATACATTGTCACATATCCTGGAGGGGTTCGATACCCAGAGACAACAAGCAGGTATTTTAAGGGAAGGGGCAGAAGGGACACGGGACAGGAAGAGGGTGCACACATATGCTTTACAGCGATTTTTCAGGCCATGGAACGGAGACCTCAAAATGAACTGCGGAGCAGTTCGTTTTCGTCCTGGTATGGGCTCCGTGGAATTCCCGAGCCTGACTGAGCTGTAAAGCATATGTGTGCGCCTTCTTCCTGTCCCGTGTCCCTTCTGCCTCTTCCCTTAAAATACCTGCTTGTTGTCTCGTCCGGGTTTTTCGCTACCCCCTTAACTTAGATAAACAGTATAAGTCTGAATTTTAACATCCATCTGTTTCGGTGGAGTTTTTTTGCTTGTATTCATATAATTCCTACGGTATAATAGGGGTATATACGCTTGCTTAAGAGACTTTGGAGTACAAAGCGGGCAGATGGGAGCAAGTTTGAAAGAAGGTCACTTTCAAATATTGAATTGATGTCCGCTGAAGCGGACAAGGGGGTAAATATGAAAATATCATCAAAAGGAAGATATGCGTTAAGAATGATGATTGATATTGCAGAGCATAGTACGGGAGAATGGGTGACAATCAGAGATATTTCGGAGCGGCAGGGAATATCAACGAAATA
>Ga0153945_1000684_pt1 | contig 10200 bp, 7 predicted proteins | sample TSNJ029MetaG_FD_104720 | JGI IMG/M metagenome (GOLD analysis project Ga0153945, IMG submission 104720) | Attine ant fungus gardens microbial communities from New Jersey, USA - TSNJ029 MetaG | ecosystem: Host-associated > Fungi > Mycelium > Unclassified | place: USA: New Jersey, Wharton State...
CCTTTACGTTCACAATGAAACGCTGGAAAACTGCATGACGGTTGAGAAAAACGGCGGTCGAATTGAAACGCGGACAGCCTATGTAACTTGTGAAATTGATTGGTTGGACGAAAAAGACACTTGACAAGGAAGTCCACAACACTTCCATGCCGAGCCTTGGACAAAGGAGCGGCGGTTATGCTTCATATATATATTTGAATAAATGGGAGGAGTGCTCCAACTTCGCAGGGTCTGCCGGATCGGTCAGGCCCTTTTTTTGATGCTACGATAAGGAGGTAAAATCGCATGGCGACAAACGATCCAAACAAGCCGGACAATGTAACATTTATTGATCCGGGTAATAAAACGCCGATAAAGGAAAACACCGCGCCCAATCAGCCTGCGCTGGAGGGCAGCGAAGCTCCGGCCCCGAAAATGACCGCCGAGGAGGCCGCTACTCTCGCGCAAGAGGGCGGGGCGGCTCTGCACGATATTGGCGAGGAACAGCTCGAACCGCCCGCGCCGTTTGATATTGGCGGCGGGCATATTCCCGATATGGGCGAAGCGGGAGCCGCCGAGCCGGACAAGGAAACCGCGCTCCCTGCCCCTGACAAAAAAGCGGATGCGCCGGAAAACCCAAAGGGCGCGGCAGACCGCCCAAAGCGCCGGAGGCCGAAAAACCCACCGGGGATAAACCCAAGCCCCGCGCTCCAAAAGAAAAAGCGGCGGTGGGAGCGGATAAATCCGATAAGGCGGCGTTTTCCCCCGCGTGTCGCATCTCTCTCCCGATTTCCAACAATCTGTTTCTTCGGATCAACTGCGTTTTTTGTAAGTTTTGTAACGCGTTAAGCCTGCCTTCAAGCTTAGAGCTTGTTTTCAAACCGTCAAGATAACCAAACAAGAATAGCAGCAAGAAGAGAAACAGCGAAAAAAGAGGTCGCGGACTTTTCATATCGAGTAGCAAAGCGACGGCGATTTTTCATTTTCAGGAACAGGTTTTCCACGAGATGCCGCTCCTTATAAACATGCCAATCAGTTTCTCTGGGGTGTGTAGAGGTGCAACGACTGGGAATAATGGCATAACCGCCTCGTCTAATGATGTAGCTAACCAACTTGTCGCTGTCATAACCCTTGTCGCAAATAACAGTTTTGCCTGTCAAATCAAAGTAGGCAAGAATATTTTCCCATATGCCTTGCCAGGTCCACCGGCGGTAACGGGTGTAGATACTTTGCCAGGGGCCAAACCGCTCAGGCAGGTCGCGCCAAGCTACGCCGGTATTCAGCCAATACAGGATTCCGTGCATGACCATGCGGTTATCCTTGGCTGGGCTGCCGCCTTGGGCCTTGCGTTCCGGCGGCAGCAGATCCCTGATTCTGTTCCATTGGCTTTCTGTTAATTCATGTCGTCTCATATTCCTTTTGTTTCTCTTTTAGCTTCTTTTGCTGCATTACTTGGGTTTGAAAACACTCTCTAAGGCAAATTCAACTTGCAATCACCGAACTCTGCAAAAGAGAGTTTTGACATGTCAACAAAATATATGCACCTTATACACAAAGGGTAAAGAATCTTGGTGATGTACCAGAAGAACTACGGGAAAAGGTATTAACATCACTTAATTTACAACTAATGTTTCATATTATTATAGGGTAGCCTTAACAGCTACCCTATTTTGTACCATTTATTGAGGAGCATTTTTAAAATGAGAATGAGTCGGTTCTGTTGCCGAAAATTCCTGCCGTTTCATTTTACCCCACGCATGTTTATATTTATTATAGCGTATAATGCCGGCAAGGCGGAATATTACCGTCATTTGCCGATAACCAAAATTTTCTAGAATGCTGTACAAACTTAATATGAAAACATCACTCAATTTAGTATACTTATTGAATGTATATTCTTCAATTGCCAACGCGCCCACCGATAAAATTACGCCAAAAATTGTCGTTACCATAAAAAATAATATAAAAAACTCAACGGACAAAAGGCCGAAAAAGTAGGAGATTGGAATAATCACCAGCCCCAGCGCCTCAACGAGCGGCCCCATTACCTCAAAGAAGAAATAATAAGGCATTGCAAGTACTCCCAGCATGCCAAATTTCGGATTCAAAAACATTTCGCGGTTACGACTTAAGGAGTCAATCAGACCGATATGCCAGCGCCGCCTTTGCCCATACAAATTCTTTATAGATTCCGGCGCCTGCGTCCAGCAAATCGGGTCGGGCAAAAAGGAGATCTTATATTTATACTTCATTTTCCGCATATATTTATGTAGTTTCAAGACAAGCTCCATGTCTTCCCCGATAGTTCCCGTGGTATACCCGCCCACTTTTAAAACGGCGTCCTTTTGAAACGCGCCGAAGGCTCCCGAGATAATCAGCAGGGAATTAAAGACACTCCATCCAACCCGTCCAACCAGAAATGCACGAAAATATTCGACGATTTGAAATCTGGCGACGCTTTTTTTAGGTAATTCGAGTTTTACGATTTTTCCATTCTCGATCCTGCTGCCGTTAGCCACCCTGACCATTCCACCGACCGCAATGGTGTATTTATATTCCATAAAGGACATAGCGATGCGAATCAGTGCGTCCGAGTCGAGCAGAGAGTCCGCGTCAATTGATGCAAAATATGGATACCGTGAAACATTGATCCCTGTGTTCAACGCATCTGCCTTTCCTCCGTTTTCCTTGTCCACAAGGCGCAGTGAAGGAAACTCGGGGTTATAATATACACCATGCACTTTACCGTTAACACCTATCTTGTGCCGGATAGGATATGTGATCTTTTTCAGGTTAAAGGCGTTGATCACTGCATTCAACGTCCCATCGCTGGAACCGTCGTTGATCACAACAACCTCGTATGTTAAATAATTCAGGGACAACAGCGACTTTATGCTTTCGACAATGGTTGGCTCTTCATTGTACGCCGGAACAAGTATGGATATCGGAACCATGTTGTCCGATTTGCTGTACAGGTTGATATCTGAAAATTTAGCTTTTCTGAGATATGCGGGCGTGCTTATCATGGAAATGATCATCTGTATGCCGTTAGTAACGCTCACTATTGTAACGTATACGATAATAAACATATTGAAATAGAGAATCGTCTTATAAATTATGTATTGCAGCATGTTTCTCTCTCCTTTAACAAACCTCGGCTATCCACTATCCCGTAAGTAATATACGTCCCTCTTTCAAAACAGCCTTTTTAAGTTTCTTACCATCTAATTCTGTCTCGGTTACCAAAAGACGCACTTGGTTGCTCATTTTTTCAAGAGCGTAGTTAATACTGTCACAGGCGTAGGCGTCTTTTGACTTAATTACTTCCAGAAGTAGCTCCTCACATTCCGGGTAGGAGAAAATAGCCTCCACCGCATTTTGTCGAACCCACCATTCGGGGTCTTGAATAGCCTTTGCCAAAGCGGCGCCGGCTCCCGGGTCTTTTAAAATGCCCAGAATCTTTGCGGATATAGCCCTTACTTCCCAGTCAGGGTCGTCAAGCGCCCGTACTAAAAACTTCGTTGGAGCGTCTTTGCCCATTTTACCGATTGCCTTTATAGCCGCTGCCCGTAATTCCTTGCCGCCGCTGTTTAACAGCGACACAATATCCCCCATCAGTTTTTTTGCCGTATCGCCGTCGATCGCCTTCAAAAAAAGAACTGTAACATAATCCACGCTGTTATTGATTATGTACTTATACAGACTGTGCTTATCTCCGGAAAAAGCGGACAGGATTTCAAAAGCCGCGCGCTCATTTACAATGACATACCGGCTGATGCTGTCAAAAGCCTGCTGCATTGCGGAAACGTCGCCTATACGAGACAGTCCCATTAAAATTTGAAATTGCGTGTCGCTTGCTAAAATATCGAGTGCCTTGAACATATACGGGACTGCTTCTTTGTATCGATACAGCCCCGCTCTACGGCAGCCGAACGAAACTTTTCTACTGTTGCGGCTTTTGATCTGGGACAAGCACAGACGCGGCAGACCCAAATCATACGAAATGGAGAGGGCTCTCCCCCATTCTTCCGATCCGGGATTGGTCAGATACTCCAGCAAAACCGTTTCCAGCACAGCCGTATACGTTTTACTTTTTGTTTTGGTTCTTGCCCCCCTCATATACGCTTCAAGCAATTTTTCATAATCGGAATCCGGCGCTCCCAAAAGCTTTTCCAGATCCGGCTTGATGGCCTGCCTATAGCTGCCTTGAACCCTTATCTGGCGCGCCTGCCATACCTTTGTGCAAATAATCAGGACAAAGATCCCGGCAAGCGTTATCCCGAGCGCTAATATGATAAGGAATAATGTATTTAGTGACATACCCATCGCCTCAATGCTTTGCAAAATTTTCTTTCAGGATATAATAGGACTCTTTGAGTCGCTCATGATAACGGACTGTATCCCATTCATCCCAGGTGTAATAACCCGAACCGGTCGCCTTGACGGCGCTGTTATCCATTGCGTGCAGCTCCAGTGAGAAGCCTTCTGTTTTAACCGTGTTTATATCGAACCACTCGCTTGCATAGAGGTCTCCAATGACGGCTTTTGTGGAGGGATCCGCAATATTCAGGAGCTGCCAGGGAATGCGGATCTCAATGCTGCGGTTATCAGGATTTATATAAAAGTCTGCCAGCGAATGGTAATTCTCTGAAGCAGGGTTGGAATTTCCGTGCTGAAGCGCGCCGGTTTCATAGGAGCGCTGAGGAATAACCTCCATCGTGAGCGGCAGTGTGATCTTGGACGATAGAATCAGCCTCATCGGATTGAAGATACCGCTGTTTTTCACTTCTCCGGCATAGTCTCTCGGGATGACATTAAGCAGGCTGTATTGCCGATAGTAGACGTCATGATACGCGTCAACCCGTATGGATGAGCTCTCCTGGCCGTCAATCACGATAACATGATCCGCCGTTCCGGAGAAGGATATTCCCATGTCGGGGTAATTTGCGCTTCCCTGACCACCGGTACCGTCCACTCCAATGACGTACTTTTTTTCCTCCACATTGCCGCCGTCGTCCTGAATCATAAAATAGACAAACTTTTCATCGCTCATCGCATAAAGCCACAAACCGTCGGAGTCACACACAGGAGCCTCATTGGCCCACTCCGATATGTCCCCATCCACATGGGATATCGTCCCGTTGTCTCCGGGCTCAAATGTCAGCAGCCCGAAATGTTGCTCCGACACCTGAAAATTAGACCAGAAGGGACGGCGTTCCGGCAGGTCATAATCCATTGTGTTCCAGCTCCGCTTGAACCATTCGTCCTGCCAGGTGAAGACAAGACCGCCCGCATAACCGGACGAAACAATGCTGTCAAACATATCCGCCACATATTCGCCCTGCTGACTTTCGGTCAGACCTCCCTGGTTATAGCCCGTCAATATATTCTCATGGGTACAGCCCCGTGAGGCCGGGAGGCCGAACTCCGCCACCAATACCGGCACGGTATGGTGAGCCTGCAAATCCAAAAGATATGCTTCATAAGGGTTTGATGTGCCGTTTTCGTCCGTATAATTTGCAAACTCAGGCTGAAACATCATGAACTCGGGATAGTAGGAGTAGATGTGATAGGAGGCGAACAGTCCCGCGGTAAAGGTATCTTTGGCACGAACGTGTTCGGTATCCACGGATACCCCGTCCTCCTGCATTGCGTCCGGAGTTAGCCTGGTAGGTTCGTTTGTATGCTCCAGCGGATCGGTGGTAAGCCAGTTTACCCAGCTTATAGGTTTTTGTACGCCATAATTACTAAACTCATAATCTATGGCGAAATCGCCCATCTGTGCCAGCCAGCATTCGTGCGGAGACGCGTTTTCAGTGTACAGGTATTCGCCATCGAAGCTTGTTATGTCCATGTTCTTGTCATTCGTATTGGTAACAAACACCGTATCCAACTCGATACACAGTATATATCCGGCCACATAGGGCGACACGTCCCAACGATAGGTACCCGAGGCGTGCCCGGGGCTGGGGGAAATCACGATATTCCCATGCAGCACATCCACAAGCTTTTTTATCTCATTTTCAAGGTCATCTGTAGTTGCAGACGCATAGGCGTCGTTATATTCCTGTATGGCGTCTTCATTCATCCAAACTCCGTGGAAAATGTAAAGGGGCTTATCTGTAAACAGGTTATACTCAAAAAGAGCCTCATAAAAAGCGGGCGGATGGATTGTATATACCCGGATCGTATTGGCGTTCATATCGGCTATCTGCTTAAACCAACGCACGTATTCCTCTTTGGTGATCTGCATCTCGCCAGGGAAAACCCCCGGCTTTCCGGCGCCCATGTTAACGCCTTTAATCAAAAAATCACGCCACTGGCCGTCCTGGAAAATTTGAAATTTGCTCTCCGTTGCCTTAAACTCTATATTGTAGGAATGATCATATCGCTGATAAAAATATACTGCGGCGATAGATATGAGCAGGACGACCATCAGTAATGTTATTAGTTTTTTATTGTATGATCTTTGCAAAATCAATCCCCCCTATGCCTGGAATGAGTGAGAGTCGTGTCTGCCCTATTGAATTGCATAAAAAAACAAAAGCCCTTTCTTCCGGCCAGCCGGAAGAAAGGGCTTGATAATTTCCCTATTCTTGGCAACTGGCTACCACATCTGAAACAGATAAGGCCCTATAGCTTTGCGTCCCTGCCTTTCGGCAGGTTTGCCTTTTTCATTTAGGATGTCATTTACTTTTTAAGTACCTTAATATAATACTATTATATAATAGTATTAAATAAACGCAAATAAAAATTTTTGGTAATGACCCCAGTTTTTGCCCTCAAATACCCGTTTGAATGTAAAGTGCTTGGGATAGCATTGACCGAGTACTTTACGGCAGACGCGATTACGTTTCGATTCTGTTTCACAATTTGCCTCAAGAGGACGAAGTGAAAAACGAGACGTTGTCATTATAGTTTGTCAGAGATAAAGCCGTCCATCCGAAAAATCGGCTGGACGGTTTGTGATTAGGAGTGTTCGGTGCTATTATGAATGTGCGCCTATGAAAATACGAATGCCATTCATGCAGGGTTTTAATGCCATTCATTCGCCTGCGGAATGCCATTCTTTCGTTCATAATTGTCGAGGTAATTGCTTTGGGTTTATGCCACGAAATAATAAAATTTCATAGGCTTTGTTGCGGGGTGCACAATACCATTCATTCGGGTACAATTATAGAAAACCTTAGAAAATTCAAGTGTTTACGGCATCCGTCAAAAAGAACCACCCCAAATAATACTTCGTTTTCAGGGGTGGTTTATGCTATAACATGCGAGAGCGCTTGAATGGCATTCAAGAGGTAGTCGGTTCGATCCCGATCGTCTCCACCAAAACGCACAAATCCGAACCAGCCAATCCTAATCGGAGAGGCGTTCGGATTTGTAGTATATTTCAACAATTTATAGTGGGCAAAACAAAAGGTCTATCCCTAATTTTGTGTTTTCTCCAAAAGGGTGTAAAACAGAGCAAAATATTTAGCAGGGCGGTGGGCCGTAAAGCGGCTTACCGCCCTGGCTACATCATAGCGGGACCGAACGGGCAAGTCAAGGGCGGTCGCGGAAGCGACCGTTCATCTCGACCCTTGACGTGCCCGGTTGGGTCTGCTACCCGGCAATCCTGTCACCGAAATATACCTCCAACTGGGAGTGGATAATACCCCAGTCCTTCCGGCGGCCCGTCCACTTTTTCGTGATGTCTATCATGGCCAGGTAGAGCATCTTCATGAGGGCATCGTCCGTCGGAAAAACAGACTTGGATTTGGTCACCTTTCGCAGCCCACGATTGAAATTCTCAATAGCGTTGGTTGTGTAAATCAGCGTGCGAACCTCCTGAGGGTACTTGAAGTAAGTGGAGAGATTAGGCCAGTTAGCTTGCCAGGACTGCGCGATTTTCGGATATTTGGACTGCCACTTTTCCTCGAACCCATCAAGCTCATACAGGGCCGTTTGCTCATCTACGGCTGCGTAGACCCGCTTCAAATCGGCCATCAGCTTCTTGATGTCCTTGTAGCTGACGAAGCGTGTGGTATTGCGGATTTGGTGGATGATGCACTGCTGGATTTCCGTCTGGGGGAATACCGCTTCAATGGCGTTGGGAAACCCGGTCAGACCATCCACGCAGGCGATGAGAATGTCCTGTACCCCACGATTTCTCAGGCTGTTCAGGATTGACAGCCAGAATTTTGCCGACTCATTTTCGCCAATCCACATGCCCAAAACATCGCGGATGCCGTCCATCTGGACGCCGATGGCTATGTATACGGCTTTCTTCACGGTTTGCCCTTCGCTGCGGACGTGGAAGTGGATAGCGTCCATGAAAACAACGGCATAGACGTTCTCCAGAGGCCGCTGCTGCCACTCCTTCACCACCGGCAGTATCTTGTCCGTCACACGGCTTACGGTGCTGTCTGAGACGGAGAGGCCATAGATATCCTGGATGTGCGCCTCGATGTCCGAGGTGCTCATTCCCTTTGCATACATGGACAGGATTTTCTCCTCTATGTCGCCGGAAAGGCTGGTCTGATGCTTCTTTATGAGCTGCGGCTCATATTCGCCCTTACGGTCACGAGGAACCGACAGCTCATAGGGTTCTAAAATCTCCATGCCGTGAGCCTTGCATATTTCGTCCGACTTATTCTGCAGCCGCTCCAACCCTTTTTCATTTACCTGTATTTTGAGTCCTGTTTCGCAGCTTACGGAATTGACGACTAAGTGATTATGCCAATGGTCAACATCAATGTGGGTTGCGATAACCACCTCAAAGCCCTCAAACGCTTTTGCCATTTCCACACCCATAGCGTGTATCTGTTCGGGAGTAGCGCCGCAGTCCGGCTTGTCGGCGTACTGGATGTGCCGGAAGTGGCGGCTGTACCGAACAGCATTATGATTGACACAAGGCAAGGCGTGGCGGTTGAATACATTACGCGCAAGGCCGGATAACGAAAACAGGAGCAGCCGCTTGGCTACTCCTATAAACGGAATGTTCAGTGTCGTTATGAACATTCGACAGGTACGGATAGATATAAGGGACAAGAAAATAATCCTTTAGTTAAGCGGTATTCAGTAACAGGTGGTATTTACAAAAGCCTAAAATACTGAAAAAACGGGAGGAATTTTCAATGTCTGCTACAATCATCGCCATAGCCAACCAAAAAGGCGGGGTGGGAAAAACTACAACCGCCGCCAGCTTGGGAACAGCCCTCGCACAGCTTGGATACGAAACCCTGCTTGTGGATTGCGACCCGCAGGGAAGCCTTTCGGCTTCGCTGGGATGCAAACCTGATGGTAGAAGTATAACACTTGCCACGATCATCCGTCAAGTTATCATGAACGATCCCATATCTGGCAATCCTATTATCCACCATGAAGCGGAAAATATTGACCTTATCCCCGCCGATATATCCCTCGCGGGAATCGAAACCACGCTTGTCAATGTATCGGTTGACCGGGAGTATGTTCTAAAAGATTTTCTTGACACCGTAAAAGACCAATATGATTTTATCCTCATAGACTGTATGCCCTCGCTTGGTATGCTGACGCTGAACGCGCTGGTTGCCGCCGATACCGTGCTCATTCCGGTACAAGCGTCTTTTCTGTCGGCAAAAGGTCTGGAACAGTTACTATCCACAATCGGCAAGATAAAAAAGCGTCTGAATCCGTCATTGCAGATTAGCGGTATCCTCATGACAATGATTGACAGCCGCACCAATAACGCAAAAGATGTGATTGAAAGCATACGGCAGGCATACGGGCAGTGCTTAAAAATATTTGGTACGAGCATTCCCCGCTCCGTCCGCGCGGAGGAATCCCCCGCCGCTGGAAAAAGCATCCTTGCCTACGACCCGGATGGGAAAGTCGCTTCCAGCTACATGGCTTTAGCGCGGGAGGTGACGGCATGAGCAGGACAGCACAGCGCGTAGCGCAAAATATCCAGCTTGCCTCCGTAGATGATTTATTCGGGCTCACCGGCGCGGAAACGGCGTCACCCAACGCCCCGAATACCGTTATAGAACTTCCCGCCAGCGAATTACACAGTTTCCGCGACCATCCTTTTAAGGTAGTCCCTGACGATGAAGCCATGCTGGAGCTAATCGAAAGCATCCGGGAAAACGGCGTGTTAATGCCCCTTGATGTGCGTCCCCGCGATAACGGCGGCTACGAAATCATATCCGGCCACCGGCGCAGATATGCCGCCACGCAAGCGGGATTGCAGACCGTTCC
>Ga0153945_1000689_pt1 | contig 10166 bp, 13 predicted proteins | sample TSNJ029MetaG_FD_104720 | JGI IMG/M metagenome (GOLD analysis project Ga0153945, IMG submission 104720) | Attine ant fungus gardens microbial communities from New Jersey, USA - TSNJ029 MetaG | ecosystem: Host-associated > Fungi > Mycelium > Unclassified | place: USA: New Jersey, Wharton State...
ATGCGGTGCTAAAAATGTACTGATTGAAATGCACCATGTCCGCAAACTTAAAGACTTAAAAGGCAAAAAATATTGGGAAGCATTTATGATTGCGAGAAATAGAAAAACGCTTGCAGTTTGCTTTGATTGTCACAGAAAAATACACTATGGAAAATTAGATTGAGTAATATTAGGGGAGAGCCGTATACAGTGAGAATTGTACGTACGGTTCCGGGGCGAGTGTTTGCAAACCTACCACAGCAATGTGGCAAGGCGGCGGGCACTTAGCCTACAGCGGCAGGGGCGCATTGAACGGCAGGGCAATATGTTCCCAGAGATTGAGGTGTACCGCTATGTAACCGAGCAAACCTTTGATGCCTACCTGTATCAGTTGGTGGAGTCAAAGCAGAAATTCATCTCCCAGATAATGACGAGCAAAAGCCCTGTCCGTTCCGCCGAGGATGTGGACGAGGTGGCTCTGTCTTTTGCGGAGGTCAAGATGCTTGCCACGGGCGATGTCCGTTTCAAGGAAAAGATGGACTTGGATATACAGGTTTCCAAGCTGCGTGTGCTGAAGCAGAGCTATCTCAGTGAACGCTATGACCTTGAGGACAGGATACTAAAGCACTATCCGAAAGAGATAAAGGAATATGACGGCATTATTGCAAGCTATGAAAAAGATGTTGTCCTGTTAAATCAGCACAAGCCGCAGGGCGAAGATAAGCTCTGCCCGATGACCTTAAAGGGTGTGACCTACACCGAAAAGGCTGATGCAGGACAGATGCTCCTTGCTCTTTGCAAGGAAAACGCCACGCCGCAGCCTATCGAAATAGGCAGCTATCGTGGTTTTAGAATGGAGGTTTTTTATGATACAATGCGCTCTGAATACCGCTTAAATCTCTGCGGCGCATATAAGCATAAGGTATCTTTAGGCTCTGATGCCCTCGGCAATCTGACCCGAATTGAAAATGTCCTGTCAAGGATTTCTACGGATTTAGAGATTGAAAAGACCCAGAGGACGGAAACTATCGCACAGCTTGAAAACGCAAAGGTTGAGGTTAAAAAGCCTTTTCCCTATGAAGATGAGCTGAAAGAAAAGACCGACAGGCTAAACGCTCTCAATATTGAGCTTAATCTTGACGAGAAAGACCCGTCTGTTATTGACACCGAGCCAGAGCAAGGCGATGAGCCGCCAGAGAAAAAATGTGCAAATCGGGAGCGATAATCCTGTTTGCATATTTGAATTGCGCTTTTTTGGGCAGTATAATTGATGAGAATAAGCGAATAGCGGAGGTGAAAAAAAGTGTCTGACGATTTTAGATTTGAAACTTTTGTCGATATTCATAGCAATATTTTTGAGGAATATCTAAGCTCGGTTATATCAAAGCTGTCCGAGAGCAATCCAGAATACCGTGCTGTCAAAGATAAAATTGAGAGTCTTTACAGCCAGTATCCCAAAGTTATGGCGGCACTCGATACAGAGAAAGCAAACGATTTATCCGAGCAGGAGTGCAAGGCTCTGATAGAAGTCCTATCCCTGCGGAATAAGCTCTGGGATATGGAGTCGGAAGCAATCTATTTCAGAGGGTGCTATGACAGCGTAGGATACCTCAAAAAAGCAGGGATTTTATAACGGACTGACCGAGGAAAAGCGGCATTGGCGAAAAGCTGATGCCGTTTTTACATAGCTATTTTGGATGGAAAAGTTTATAAGACTATTGTATAATTACAGGGAAGATTTAAGTAACGACTACCTTTTCGCTCTAAAATGAGGATACGGGAGATATACTATGACTACTAAACGCAAATGTGTTTTTTGTGGAAATTCCGATTTAAGCAAAGAACATATCTTCGCACAATGGCTTTTGAAAGAACTCGGAATTTATGATAAAGATGTTACAATGACTCATGCCACATTTGCAGGCATGCCAGTATCGAACCGAAATCACGTTTTTTCTAAGTTGGTAAACGGATTAGTTTGCACGACTTGCAACAACGGTTGGATGAGTCAATTAGAGGGCGATTGCCAAAACCACATTATAAATCTCATGAATGCGAACGAATTAGATAGCGAATTAGCTCATTTGAAGGAACACCATAATACATTTGCAAAGTGGGCATTCAAGAATATAATAATGCTGAATTCTGCAACAAATTATAAGCATCTCGTGCCATCTGAACACTTTGAAATGCTGAATTCTGGGGAAATACCAGATGGAGTTTTCGTTGATTTGGCATTTTGTAAGGATATCACGACGATTGAGTGGCGGCAAACACATGGCGGACTCATTATAAAAGATAAAGATATTCCGTTTAATCAAGATGCGGCAAGATATCGCATCACGTTTCAACTCAAGAGTTTGCTTATCAAAGTTGCGTATCAAGAAAGCTCCCACAGCACTTTCTATGAAGATGAGGGGGCTATTAGACTTTATCCGCAGTTTGGAGTGTATGGCACTCCTAAAGTATTTGAAAGCATTGATGAATATGATATTCATGGTGTTTACCATGAACACAAAGAATAGATGAGTAATAGAGGTCTACATAGTCGATTGGTGTAACAGCCAGTCGGCTATTTCTATTTCTGGAGGTGATAAACCAAATGCGAACAAGCACGGGATATGTACAGCTTGACCCTGCGGTGATTGAGCAGGCACGGCAAATGGACTTGCTGTCATACCTGCAAACTTACGAACCAAGCAACCTACAGCGTGTGGCAGGCAATGTCTACTGCACCAAAGAACACGACAGCTTGAAGATTTCCAATGGCAAATGGTATTGGTGGTCGAGAGGTTTCGGCGGTATTTCCGCTCTGGACTATCTCATCAAGGTTAAGGATTACAGCTTTGTCGAAGCGGTAGAAGCCCTCACAGGCAAGACCACCGACTGGAAGCCGCTGCCCTCTGCTCCTAAGAAAGATGAGCCGAAACCCCTGCTCCTGCCGCCGAAAAATAAGGATTGTGACAGAGTTTTGCAGTATCTTTTCGGGCGTGGTATTGACTATCAGCTCATTTTGGACTGCGTTGCCGAGGGCATTATCTATGAAAGTGCCGACTACCACAACGCTGTTTTTGTCGGCAAGAGTGAGGACGGAACGCCCAGATACGCCGCCCTGCGAAGCACAAGCGGCAGCTTTAAGCGTGATGCCACAGGTAGCGACAAACGGTATTCCTTTCGTCTGCTGACCGACCAGACCGCCATCTCGGTGCATCTGTTTGAGTCTGCCGTTGACCTGCTCTCCTATGCCACCTATCTGAAATGCGAGGGCAAGGCATATTACACGGAAAATCTGCTTTCCCTGTCGGGCGTGTATCAGCCGAAAAAGGAAATCAGCGAGAGCAAAATCCCCATTGCCCTCACGACCTTTTTGAAAGCAAACCCGCAAATCAAGACCATTTATCTGCATCTGGATAACGACAGAACAGGCAGGCTATGTACCGAAACCTTGAAAGTCCTGCTTGAAAAAGACTATGAAATTGTTGATGACCCGCCGCCTGTCGGCAAGGACTTCAACGATTTTTTGTTGTCTTTTCTGGGAATGGAGCAGACAAAACCCCACCGTGAAAGGAGTGATGCCCGTTGATTGTCTGACAGGTTTTTGCCCGCCAACCACCGAAACCAAATTAAATTTAATGCTGAAAGCGAGGAAAACCCAATGAAAAAGTATGATGTAACCCTTACCGCCCACTATGAAAAGACTGTTTCTATCTATGCTGACAGCCCTGAACAGGCACGGGAAAAGACCGAAATCGTCCTTTTTGACACCGACCTTATCGACTTTTCCGATGAGGATTTTGTCTGCGGCGAAGCTGTAATTAACGACTCTTATGAGGACGGTTGTGAAGAAAATGACGAGTCTTTTGAGGACGATTGCTGCTCGGAATGTGCGTACTGCTGCCCTGTATGTGGCTGCTGTATGTGTGAGGATGAGGATTAAGATAATGTCTTACCAAGCACTGAATTTGGCTAACCAAATTCGCTTGTTAGGGGGCAACCCCTAATACCCCGTTATAGAAAGGAGCTGTAAGAATGTGCGAACAAGAAATGTGCAGATACTGTTCCGCTTAACCGATGAGGAAGCGGAACAGTTTTATACTCTCGTTAGGAAATCGGGTCGCTCCAAAGAAGCCTTCCTGCGAGATATGATAAAGGGCTACCGTCTTTGTGAGAAGCCCGACCCAGAGTTTTATAAAATGATGCGTGAGCTGTCGGCAATCGGCAACCGTATCAATCAGCTTGCGGTCAAGGCGAATGCTCTGAACTTTGTCGATACCCCCATGCTAAAAGAGGAAGCGGGGAAATGGCACGAGTTTCAAATTGACATTCGCAAAAAATATCTGCTTCCCACAAAGGCATCGTAATGGCGGTCTGCGAAATCTGGGATGTGCGTGGCAGGCTTGACCACCCGATTGACTACGCTGAAAATCCAGAAAAGACCGCCAACCCTAAATACACCGAAGCCGACTTGCAGGCTCTGGGCGATGTGATGAAATACGCCACCAACGATGCAAAGACCGAGAAGCAGTTTTTTGTATCTGGAGTAAATTGCGACCCCGCTACCGCAAGGCAGGAAATGATGATTGCCAAAAAGCAGTTTAATGACCAGAGCGAGATTGTCTGCTACCACGGCTACCAGAGCTTTAGGCACGGCGAGGTCACGCCAGAGCAGGCACACGAGGTGGGCGTGAAGCTTGCCGAGAAGATGTGGGGCGAACGGTTTCAAGTGATAGTCGCTACCCACCTCAACACGGAATGCCTGCACAATCACTTTGTTGTCAATTCCGTTTCCTTTATGGACGGCAAGCACTACCACGACAACAAAGCCAACCTGCGGCTGCTCCGTCATCGTTCCGATGAATTATGCCGTGAGTATTCATTGTCCGTCATTGAAAAGCCAAACGGCAGGAAGAAACCCTACGCTCTATATATGGCGGAGAAGAACGGACTGCCCACCAGAGATAATGTGGCACGGCAGGCAGTGGACGAGGCAATCAGTAAATCCTTTACCGTCAAAGACTTTGACCACCTTATGGCGGAGATGGGCTACCGATGCAGCTTTGACCCCAACCGCAAATACTGGACGATTATCGGCAAAGGGTGGCAAAGACCTAAACGGCTCTACAAGCTCGGTGAGGATTACACCAACGAGCGGATACTGGAGCGTATCAGCGAAAACTCCTACGCCGTAAAGTTTTCTAAGTTTGCCGAGCCGATAAAGCAGCTAAAGGTCTATCGGCTGAAAGGGTCGATTGGGGCGGCTAAGAAAATCGGCGGCTTGCGTGGTCTGTACCTGCATTATTGTTATAAGCTCGGTATTCTTCCCAAAGGCAAAAAACAGAATTACGCACGGCTTCATCATCTACTGAAAGATGACCTCATGAAAATGGAAGCCATCACCAAAGAAACAAGACTGCTTTGCAATAACAAGATTGATACGGCAGAGCAGCTCGGCTCATATAAAGGCTCTTTGGAAACGGAAATGGCAGGGCTGCTGTTAAAACGCAAAGGTCTTTATTCCAAAAACCGCAAGCTGAAAGACGGTGCGGAAAAAGCGGCGGTCAAAACCGAGCTGTCCGATATTTCAAAGCGGCTGAGTGTAATCCGAAAGGAGGTCAGATTATGCGAGGGTATCGCCGCCCGTAGCGGCACTCTCAAAGAGAAATTACAGACCATACGGGCAGATGAAAACGAACAGCGAAGAAAGGAGCTGATGAAGAATGAACACAGGCGGCGAGGCGGCAGAACAAATTATCCGAATGAGCTTGGAGGGCTTTGAGGTTGCCGCAAAAATTACAGGTGCGGGAGCGAAAAATATCGCTATCCTGCTGTATTCCATTCTCAAGGAAGAAAAGAAAACCAAAGGCAAGGCACGGCTCACCTCCATGCTTCGCTCTGGCAAGGAGCTGAAAGTCTTTACCGTGAAAAACGGTGACTTAAAAAAGTTCACGCAGGAAGCGAAAAAGTACGGTGTTCTCTACTGCGTTCTGACAGACCGCAAGAACAAAGACCCCGATGCACAGGTTGATGTGATTGCCCGTGCCGAGGACGCATCAAAAATCAGCCGTATTGTGGAACGCTTTGAGCTTGCATCGGTGGATACCGCTTCCATCGTGACCGAAGCCGAGAAAAGCAAGGACGGCAAGACCGATATGGCAGAGCCGGAAATCACAAACCCCGACAAAGCGGAGAAAGACAAGCTGCTTGATGCGCTTATGGGAAAGCCTACCCAAAAGGAGGAAAACGCCCCAAACCCCTCGGTGGCAAAGACAGAAAAAGCCCCTCCGTCCGAGCCTTTATCCGAGAAGCCAAGCAAGTCCGCAGAGGGGGCTATTATGACTAAGGATAAAACCTCGGTCAAAAAGGAACTGCGGGAAATCAAGGCAAGCCGTAAGGAGCAGGAACAAGACAGCACTCCCGCCCAGGACAGAAGCTCTGCTTCCGACAGGGCTAAGAGTGCGGTTGGAAAGACCGAGCATAGACAGCCTGCTAAACGAAAGAAACCCAAAAAATCAAAGGAAACGAGGTAAACAGTTATGAGTATCTATGATGTATTCAGCGGCGGCAATAAGCCGTTCAACAAAGAGGAATGGGCGGCTCAGAAGCAGGCACAGCGAAAGGAAGCCTACGAGCTGATTGACAACACCTGCTCGGAAATGGCAGTTGACGGTAATTCCTTCTGTCAGTACCTTGATGTGCAGGGTCGCTTTGACCGCTATTCTGTAAACAATGCTATTCTTGTATCTGCACAGATGCCCGAAGCTACCCTGCTCAAAGAAAAGGGCAAATGGAAAGAAAACCGTGTCTATGTGGATAAGGAAGCGCAGGAGGTCGTTATCCTTGAGCCGAGCAAGGAGTACACCCGTGATGACGGCTCAAAGGCGGTGTCCTATAACACCAAAACGGTCTATGACATTTCCCAGACCTCGGCAGCAAACAGGCAGGAGGGAAAAGAACAGAAATCCATTCGTGAGCTTGTGTCTGCCCTCATTGATGCAAGTCCTATACCATTTCAGCCTGTCGATGACCTTGAGGTCGCTGCGTTCTATGATAACTCTCAGCAAAGCATTTTCATTAAGACGGGGCTTTCTGAGGAACAGCTCTTTGTCAGTATGTCAAAGGAGGTTGCTTCGGCAGTCTATGATTTTAAGTATAACGAGAGCCGTGATGCTTCCGACTTCAAATCCTTTTGCGTTGCCTATATGGTCAGCTCTCGTTACGGCGTAGACACCAAAGGCTTTAACTTCGGCAAGCTGCCAGACGAGTTTGCCGAAATGGATTCGCAGGCGTTCAAAGGTGAGCTTGGCTCGATGCGTGATGTTCTGGGCGAAATCCAGAGCGAGATGTATAAGAGTCTTGAAAAGAATAAGCCTGCCAAATCCAAAGAGCAGGAACGGTGATGGGAGGTGCTGTCCGTGAAAGAAGAACGTTATCATCTGGCTCTTGACAGATATGATAAAAACATCGTTATCAATGCTCTGAACACCCTGCGTACTCAGCAGATACAGGAGGAACGCCCCACCGACCCTGTTGATGAGCTGATAGGCAAGGTCGCAAAAGCTCCTGCAAAGAAAGTCAAAAAAGCACCGTGCAGGTGTGATGAAGAACGATAACGATTATAAGGCGAGCCTAATCCTATCCGTCTGCGGTATTGTTCCTGTCGTATGGCTTGCCCTGCTGATAGCACCCTATGTCAGCGGCGGTCTGATGGAGATAATCAACAACCTGTCCGTAGCAATCAATAATCCGTTTCAAATAACGGTGTGTGAGAACAGTACAAAGACTGTTCTTATTTTTTTGCTCTGCTACGGTATGGGTATCGGCATCTACCTCTCTACACGCAGGAACTACCGCAAACGGGAGGAACACGGCTCTGCAAAATGGGGCAACGCAGGTGCCTTGAATAAAAAGTACCGAGATAAAGACCCGTCCGAAAACAAGCTGCTGACCCAGAATGTCCGTATTGGTCTGGACGGGAAAAAACACCGAAGAAATCTCAATATTTTGGTGTGCGGGGGCAGCGGCAGCGGCAAAACGAGGTACTTTGCCAAGGTAAACGCTATGCAATGCAATACCTCAATGGTAATTTTAGACCCCAAAGGGGAAATTGTTCGAGATGTGGGCGGCTTGCTTGAAAAGAAAGGCTATGAGGTGCGTATCCTTGACCTTATTAATATGCACCGCAGCCATTGTTACAACCCCTTTGTGTATCTGAGGGACGATAACGATGTGCAGCGGCTTGTAACCAACCTTTTCAAAAGCACCACGCCCAAAGGCTCACAGTCGCAAGACCCGTTTTGGGATACGGCGGCGAGTATGCTGCTCTTGGCTTTAGTATTCTACTTGAAGTATGAAGCACCGCCAGACGAGCAAAATTTCCCGATGGTTATGGAACTGCTTCGTGCGGGTGATGTCCGTGAGGATGATGACAGCTATGTAAGTCCGCTTGACGAGCTGTTTGACCGTCTGGAACTGGAAAACCCAGAGCATATCGCTCTCAAGTATTACAGGGATTATCACTCTGGGTCGGCAAAGACCCTCAAAAGCATTCAAATCACTCTGGCAGCAAGGCTTGAAAAGTTCAATTTGGAGAGTCTTGCTTCCTTGACCGCCACCGATGAGCTTGACCTGCCAAGTTTGGGAGAAAGGAAAGTAGCTCTGTTCGCTCTGATACCAGATAACGATACGAGCTTCAACTTTCTTGTCAGTATCTTATACACGCAGCTCTTTCAGCAGCTTTTCTATCTTGCCGACCACAAATACGGCGGAAGCCTGCCCGTGCATTGCCACTTCATTATGGACGAGTTCGCCAACGTGTCGCTCCCCGATGACTTTGACAAAATACTGTCGGTTATGCGTTCCAGAGGTGTATCGGTGTCTATCATCCTGCAAAATCTGGCGCAGTTAAAGGCTTTGTTTGAGAAGCAATGGGAAAGCATTGTCGGCAACTGCGATGAGTTCCTCTATCTCGGAGGAAATGAGCAGAGTACGCACAAGTATGTGAGTGAACTTTTAGGCAAGGAAACCATCGACACCAACACCTACGGAAAAAGTTCTGGTCGAAACGGTAACTATTCAACAAATTATCAAATTTCGGGGCGGGAGCTTATGACCCCAGACGAGGTGCGTATGCTTGACAACCGCTACGCACTTCTTTTTGTGCGTGGCGAGCTTCCCGTAATGGATTTCAAGTTCGACATTCTAAAGCACCCGAATGTTTCACTTACAGCCGATGGCGGTAAACCGTCGTATATCCACGGTGAGCCGACACAGGCTGTCGCAACCCTCGTGTTTGACAGCGATATTCCCAAGAACGCAATCAGCGTGAAAGCTGTCAGCACTTCCTACGAGCTTCTGTCCGATGAGGATTTAGAAGAACTATTCAACATCTAAAGGAGGATTTATTTATGGAACTTTTCAAGAAGAAAGAGAAAAGGGAAACCGCCAAGCTGCCTATGGGCAGTAAAACCAAGAAAGCCTTTGCCGTGTATGCAGCGGTTGTCCTTTGTATGACCTGCTTTTCCACCACCGCCTTTGCAGCAAATGACCCGATTACCGTTGTCAATAACCTGTCTGACTTTATTTTCGGTCTGGTGCGGGCTGTCGGTATGATTATGCTCGGCTTTGGCGTGGTGCAGATTGGTCTTTCTCTTAAATCCCACGACCCGTCACAAAGAGCAAACGGCTTTTTGACCCTTGCAGGCGGCGTTGTGATTACGTTTGCGAAAGAGATTTTAACCCTTATTACTGGCTGAAAGCAAAAGACACAAGACACAGATAACGGGAGCAGATCCGCCGTGCGGATTCGCTCCCGTTATCCAATATCGTAAGGAGGTGGTCGAATGTCTGATAATTGGGTCGTACAAAATTTAGAGAACGCTCTGGAAACTTGGAATCAGAAGTTAGCTGAAATATGGCAGCTCATTACGCAGTCACCAGAGCAATTCAAAGGCGGCGGTATCTGGAATGTCATCGTAGATATACACGGTGCATTACAGGCTATCGGGCTTGCCCTGCTCGTACTGTTTTTTGTCGTGGGCGTGATGCGTACCTGCGGCAGTTTTGCAGAGGTCAAATTTCATTAAAGAACACCGATAGATAAATTCACTACAACTGAATATTCAAACAGCAGGCACTTGTTGCTGACCGATTTCTACGGTCAGGTAGCAGGTGCTTTTTCTATGCTCTTA
>Ga0153945_1000690_pt1 | contig 10164 bp, 9 predicted proteins | sample TSNJ029MetaG_FD_104720 | JGI IMG/M metagenome (GOLD analysis project Ga0153945, IMG submission 104720) | Attine ant fungus gardens microbial communities from New Jersey, USA - TSNJ029 MetaG | ecosystem: Host-associated > Fungi > Mycelium > Unclassified | place: USA: New Jersey, Wharton State...
ACTCTTCTTTTAATGCAGGGGCGTTGTCCAGCGCGATATCCGAGCCGTCTATGGCGCATAGCCGGTATTTCCCTTTGAACAGCTCCATATCACTGCAAGCAACACCCTCCTTTATCAGTGTTGAGATGCTCCAATGTAAGCTTCCGCAAAGCATCCATGTGATACAGAGTTGCTTGATACGCCTCTACAGATCGACCATTTTTGGCTGCGAAAAGCATTTGCCTGTGCTCCTGAATTGCCTCATCCATACGCCCCTCCTGCTCAAATGAGTTGACCGCGAACTGGTAGATGCGGTGGGTGTGGCTGCCAAACAAATCATTGAACTGTGCACAGCCGGCAAAGGAGACGATTGTGCTGTGGAATTGCTGATCCAGCTCCGAAAATGCCTCACTGCTGCCATTTCGCTCCAAAACAGCGGCTTGTTTGCCGATCAACTTTTCCAGCTTATTCAGCAGATTCATACCCTTTTTTGTCGAAGCCTTTCCGCTGATCATCTGCATGCAATAGCCTTCGATTGCGCAGCGTATATGATACGTCTCCTCAAGATCATCGGCATCCAGTTTGTGCAGCATAAACCCTTTGCTGGGTATAATATCGAGATATCCTTCCTGACAAAGGCGCTGTAGCGCATCGCGCATCGGCGTCCGGGATATCCCGATTTCCTCCGCCAGTTTTGTTTCGGAATAGATGACCCCTCGTTCAAACTGACGCGAGAGAACCTTTTCCCGCATTTTCATATATGCAAGCTCCTGCAACCGCACGACAGGTTTCATTGTATCACCTCGATACCATTATACAGCATACCAGTATCCCGGTTCAACCGGATCAGTCGGTGCAAAGCAGCAATTCAATCATTTTCCTGTCTTTTTGGAAAGGGTCGCAGGCCGATGCCCAGCGCCTGTCAATCATCATTGCTGTTCGTGACCGAAGATCGTACCTGTCCCAATTCGGAATCAGAGCATTGTTGGGATTCCCTGTTTTCATAAAGCTGACCCATGTGCTTTGAATCTGCATGCAAAGGGTATCCGGCTTATTGTGGGGCAGATGGTTCCCCAGTACAAACGCGTTGTTGGCGCCGTGGGGCGCTCTCCGGTGATACTGGTCCTCCCACCATTTGAACTGGTAGCAGTAGCATTCACCGTGCGTACAGATGAGATCCGCCAGCTCGGATGCGGCATACAACAGATAGACCTGGTTATACATGTCCATGTATGCGTGCCGTCTGCTCCGGGCAGGGTCGCCGCTGACAAAGCGGTCGATCCATGCTCTATCCGGCCTTATGCGCGGGGGGAGCCGCTTCAGCACAGCCTGGAGAACCTCCTCATCCGTTTCCAAATCCAGGAACATCTGGTCGTATTCGCCGGCGCTGACCCCGATCATTACCGGAATGGAAGCGGCGCCGCCGGCTTCTATTCCTCGCTTCGGGTCAACCGGCAGCACACCTCCATCGCTGACAGGCGAGAAGAGCTTGCTCTCCAGCCCCGGCAGCGGCTCCTTGAGAAGCGCTCCCTGGATGGTCAGGATATCCGATGCCCGAAGCTTTTGCAGATCGGATACTGTGTGGGCATTTGCATTCTCCGCAACCCAATCGCCGATCGTTTTGCTGTCCTGGAGTGAGGTGGTGCCAAATCCGGTAAAAAAGGAGCTCTCGCAGATTGCCTTGTGAAAGTATTTCCGGGATTCCATGCTGGTCAGATGATGGGTAATTGCGTTGGACCCCGCGGAATGGCCCCACAGTGTCACATTATCCGGATCGCCTCCAAACGCGGAGATGTTTTCGCGGACCCATTGCAGCGCCATCCGCTGGTCCAGGAGGTTGAGGTTGTTACTGTGGGCATATTCCCCGTCACGATCCAATGATGACAGGTTGAGGCTGCCCAGCAAGCCGAGGCGATAATCCATGGAGACAAAAACAATCTCCGGATGGGCCTGCACTAAAGCGGCCCCATCGTTGTGAGGGGAGCCGGAATATCCCTGTATGTACGCGCCCCCGTAGATCCAAACCAGGACCGGCTTGCGGTGTGGTTCGGTGCCGGTTGTCCAGATATTGAGATACAGGCAATCCTCGCTGACCTTGGGCAGCGCAAACGCGTTGATGCGGTATTTGCTCGGCGGCGGCTCCACTTGAACCGGCGGTGGACCGAATTTCAGCGCCTCCACCGGCGTGGATGATGATCCTTTTTTTACAGGCGCCCGCCACCGGTTATCGCCGACCGGAAGCTCCGCGTAGGGGATTCCCCGAAAGGCGCGCACACTGGCCGGGAGCCGTGTGCCGATAAAGGTACCGGCCGGGCAGGTAATTTCTATCGCTTTCATCTCTGCCCGCTCACCTCGCGGAAAAAGGAAAAGATATCCGGCAGGCCGGTTACCCAGGCCGTTGAGTGGATACCGCCGCCAATAACGTGATATGAGGCGTTGGCGCCCCGCTCCACAAAGAGGCGATGAGCCTCCTGCAAGAAATGGGTGCCGTTTTCGTCCTCGCTTCCGAAAAGCAGGCGGATCGGCACATCCCCCAGCTTTTCGACCGGGAACAGGTTGGGGTTGACGCTGCCTCCGCACGGTGCCAATGCGCAGAACACGCCGGGATTTATCAGCGCGAAATGGTAGACCCCCAGCCCTCCCATGGAGTTGCCGAACAGATAGACGCGTTCGCGGTCAATCGCGTAGGTGTCGAACGCGATATTCAAAGCCTGCTGACATGCCCGCTCGGACAGTTGGCGGATTGCAACCGCATCTTCGGAGAGGCCGCCGGGATTCCCGGGGTCCACCGCGGTCGGGTCAATCCTGTGGATGGTGGAAGCGGTGGGGCAGAGGCTGCCAAAAAAAGAGCTCTTGCAGAACCCGTTGATGGAAAAGATCAGTATGTTCTCCTTTTTGGCAAGGTATTGCAGCTGGTTGCCGCTCTTTTCGAAGATCCAGTTCTCGTCTCCGTTGCCGCCGTGGAGGGTGACCGCCATTGGAATCGGCTTTTCCGGCGAGTACTCATAGGGCACGTAAACGCGGTAGGGAACGATCTTGCGTCCGGGCTCGAACCAGAAGGTGCCGTATAGATCGCCCCTGTCTTTCCCGCCGATCACCAGGTCCATCCGCTGCCATTCCTGGGACGCGACGGTGCTCCTGCTTGCGCAGATACCCATATAGCCGCCCATACTGAGATGATCGATATGGCCGATGTGCTTCCCAAAGGCGACACTCATGAGATGGCTGATGGGCAGGTAGGTGACCGCATTTTCCCTTACCGGGGGCTGCGGAAGGGTAACTTCTGTGCCGTCAACCGCGGCAGTTTCGCTGTTCACCCCGCATTGCAGGGTTTTGCCCATATAGCGAATCGCGATGCTTCCGCCCGACTCAGACAGCTCCATCATCGGGCTGTAGATGGTTTGCAGATCGGGGGCGGCGATATAGAGCTCGCCATTCCTCGCGAAGGTGGGGTGCTGCATTTCCCAGTAGTATTTATCCAGGAATGCGGCCCTTGTCCCCGCCTTGAGCCACAGATCGTTCAGGTTGTAATAATACTGCCAGCTGGTCTGCGGCGCCATCTGGTGTACAACGGTATTTGTTGCGGACATCTCTCTCAACCTTTCTTAGAATGGATTCCGGATCTTATACCGGCCAGATCAGCGGAATCACGACAATGGAGTACACGCTGCAAATTACAAGGATGGGGAGCCCCTGCTTCACCCAGTCGGAAAATTTCAGCTGCCCCTCTCCGGAGATCATGGGATAGGATTGAGTTGCCATCGGCGTCGCAAACGCACAGGAGGCGGCGATGGTAATCGCCATTGCCACAGGCTTCGGGTCTATTTTCAGCCCCAACGCCACGGACAGGCCCAGCGGCATCACGACCCCCAGCGCGGCGGAATTGCCCATAAACTGTGTGAGGAGGATCGTAACGAAGAACAGGACGAAAATAAGCATGCGCACAGAAGGGGTTGCCCCCAGCAGATTGACAACGCGATCCGCGATCAGGTCGTTGAACCCGACATTTGTCATCGTGTCCGATAGTGTGAGCATTCCCACAACAAACAGAATGATTTCCCATTTGATGGAGCGGAAAATCTCCTGTGTGCTGAGTACGCCGGTGAACCCGATGGCAAGCATTGCCATGACACTGGCGATATTGGCGGGAATCGGCGTATTGCCGTCCAGGGCCACAAGCACGATAAACCCAAGGAAGATGACAACCGTGCTCCACCGGTGCCGCTCTGTGACAGGGGATGCGGATTCCTGCTCCTTCAGGCCCGCGGCATCCTCCGCCGGCTTTTGATAACGGTCCGGCAGATATCGGATTCCTATGAAGCAGTAGAAAAAAATGCTGAGCAAGCCGATGGGAATCCCGATCAGGGACAGATCGAGAAAGCCGATACTTCCGGCGGGATAGGCCGCTTCATAAGCAGCCTTCCCCACGAGGTTCAGAGGCGTTCCGATCAGCGTCATCATACCGCCAAGGGTCGAGGCGTACGCGAGCCCCAGGACCGCCCGTGTGCGGCTGATCCTGATGGTATCGGCAATGGGCAGGACGACCGAGAGCATCGCAATCGTCACGCCCAGGCTGGACAACACGCTGGACATCGCAGCCGCGGTGATCATGATCAGGAAAAGCGTGATCGATTCCCGGTTGCCGAATTTGCCGGTGATGCGCAGGATGCTCTGCCCAATGCTGTCCGCAAGCCCCACCTTGAAGAACGCCTTGCCCAGAACAAAGACGCCGATCACCAGAATGACAGAATTGTCGGACAGTCGCGCGAAGGCTTGCTTGGCGGGAATGGTCCCCGTGATGGTGAGCACCACCGGAATGAGCATGCCGATAGCGACAAGCGGGACCTTCTCCGAGATGAGCAGAATAATCGTGATACACAATACGGCGATTGTGACGATAATCGGATTCACTATAATCCCCCTTACATGCCTTTGGGCCGCCGGCGATTACCAGTCAAGCTGGTTCCCCTCATGCCGTTTGTTGTAGATTGTGAAATAGGCAATGGCGAATACCAGGGCAACCACCGCAACGCCGGCCATGACATAATAGCTCATCCGGTAGGAATCCCCAAAGGCGGTCATAATGGCGGGCATCATCATGTTGCCGGCCATCAGGCCGACATCGGCGCCCATGCAGCGGGTGGCAGTGGCCGCGCCCTTTTGCTCCACGGGTACGGATTTGACGGCCACCGCTTGCAGGATGGGCATGCAGCCGCCTGTCGCGACACCGTAGATGATCGCTGCCGCGACAATGCCCGTCAGCCCGGTTGTGTTGGCGATTACAAGGCAGGTTGCGGCGAAGCCGACAGAGCCGGGGATGAAGATCCATTTCGCGCCGAATTTGTCACCGATCTTCCCCATGATTGGCCGGGTGAACCACATGATGGTGTTGGAGACGGCCGCAAAGATTCCGACATTCGCGATGCTGAGCTCGGTGCGGGCAAATGCCACGATATAGCTGCCCACCGCGGTCTGGATCATCTGATACAGGAAGTTCATAACCGCCATGGGAAGGGCCGGGAGGGAAATGATATTGTTGAAGCGGATGCTCTTAATCTCCGCCAGGACAGAGGCGTTTTTGTTGCCCTTGCCCTGATAGGGAATCAGGAGAACCAGCAGCATCGCGCCGACGGCAATTGCGGAGCCCACCCGGAACGTGATGCGGAAGCTTGTGGCGTTCAGGATGGCGAGGGCAACCGTTGCGCTGAAGGAATTGGCCAGCACTTGGGCTACCATGTAGATGCCCATAGCGATCCCCAGATTTTTGCGGTCCACTGTCTCGGAAACCATGACATTGCCGGTGACGGTCAGGATCGCCCAGACGATTCCGCGCATGATCTGGAACGCGTACATCCCCATAAAGGAGGTGGTCATGCTGAACCCAAAGATGGATACGCCCAGCATCAGGATCGAAAAGGCAAACAGGTACTTTTTGTTGAACTTATCCACAATGACGGCTGTAATCGGGCGCATGCAGAGGCCGGCCATGGCGATGATGCCGCTGATGGATCCGACAAGGACAGCGGTCAGGCCCAGCTCCTCGGTGCCGTAGCTCACCAGCAGGGTGCCCAGAAACTGCCAGGCGGTGCAGGCCAGAGCGTAACTCAATGTCAGCAGGACAAAGCCCCTGGTGAGCAGGCGCACCTTTTTCTCCGGGATTGCGGCGGTTGTTTCTTGCTTGCTGATTGCCTCTCGATTCATATCACAGCTTCCTTTCCGCAAAGCTCCGCATTGGATGCGGCGGTGGTGACTGATATGGACAGGTCGTACCATTGATAAGGCTCAGGGCTGATAAAGGCGGCGTATGGGTCCAGCTGTTGCAGCTGCCGACGGGTCTGCTCCATGTACTGTTCAGTCGGCATCCCCGACGTTTTGCCGATGTTCTCATGGTGGTTGGGCAGGTAGACCTGTGCGCCAAAGGGGGCCATTACCCCGGCATATTCATCCGGCATGCCGAGGGTCTGCCGGATGACCATATTGGGTCGGAGCGTCCGCGCCTGTGTGTAGATGTGCTGATTGACACGGATTCCCGTGACAATCATGAATCGGAAGTTGTTGTTGGTGGTAATCACAAAATCAAACAGCTCCAGCCAGCCGACCTGATCACATCCGCCGTACCCTTCCAGGCCGAACCGGTCGCTGGCTGCCCTGGAGGGAAACGCATGGCCGGGATGCCCCACATGCTTCGCGCGGAAGGCCTGGATGGTCAGATCCTCCAGCTCGAACACCTCGCCGTTCCCAACGGGATAGAGATTTGCATAGTCCATGTCAAAATACTCGCTGAGAAGCCCAATCGACATCTCGCCGATAAAGACCTTCCCGCCAAATTTCTTGGCGAGGTAGCCGATATCCGAGGTGTGGTCGTAATGGGTGTGGGTGCAGAGAATATAATCCGCTCCGGTGATATCATCCACATGGAAGTCACTCAAGCCGGGCGCCAAGATAAAGGGATCGGTGACAATAGTTGTACCTCCCGGCAATTTGATCTCGTAGCAGGCGCCGTAAATCCAGCGCAGCCGGATACCGTTTGTAATCATGCTGATCTATCCTTTCTTTGGGGAGAATACGCAACGATCTGCCAGGAACTGGTGAATGTCCCCCGCGACCTGTTTTGCATAATACCGGTTCATGCCATGCGCCGCATTTTGGTAGAGGATGGTCTTGGCGTTGGGAATCGCTCTCCCGCTGCGCACCACATTTTCCACCGTTGAGACAGGATCCTTCATGCCACCGATGAGGATGCATGGAATCGCAATGGCGGACAGCCACTCGACCAGCTCCTCTTCTGTCTCAATATCGGGGAAGGGCTTGCGCGGGGAGATCAGCCGCTCGTCGAGGTCGAAGCTGAGAAAATCCTCCACTTTCTGCTGCACATTTTTCATGTATTCCTCCCGCTCCGCGCCGATGATGTCATCCGGCAGCTCGTCGAGATCGTCCTGCCTTCTCGACGCCACGACAGCTTTCCACTGTTGGTCATCGCGGGCGGCGTCCAGAACCCTTTGCCGGGATGCACCCACCTCTTTTCCGTCTTTAGAGTGCGGTCCCGGCACCAGGCCCGCAAATGCCAGCAGCCGGTGAGGATGGTTTTTGATGATGTGCCAGCCGACTCCCGCGCCGTGGGACGCGCCCGTGTACACAAACTGCCCGATGCCCAGGTGGTCGGCGACCTTGCAGATGTCGGCGGCCCACAGGTCGTACCATCTTTTCCCGTAATCCTCCCGGATATGTGTGGATTTACCGTAGCCGCGAAGCTGCACCTGTACCAGATGGTATCCCAGCTTTTGCAGCTCCAGGGCGTAGTTGCTGTAGGGGTCGATAAGCATCCGGGACGTTATGATGTGGCGGTCTCCCTGTCCGCTCTCCTCATAGTAGACCTCGATTCCCTGTTCCACTTGGATGGTTGGCATATGACATTCTCCTTTTCATCAAATAGAAATGATACGACACAGTGATGGGGGTTTGCATCTTTTGGCCGCCCATGCTACCATAGAAGCAGGCGAAAGGATGCGATGTTTGTGAAATTGACACAGTTGCAGTATTTTTATGCGATATGCAATTCCGACTACAATATCACCCGGGCGGCGGAGCAGCTGCATGTTTCCCAGCCCGGTATCTCCAACGCAATCAAGGAGCTGGAGGGCGAGCTGGAGGTCACCCTTTTCCGGCGTGAAAACAAGCGCTTGCAGCTGACGCAGGAGGGTGAGATTTTCCGAAGCACCTGTGAAAACATTCTGCAGAACGTTGACCTGCTCTATCAGCAGATGAAGGATGTCAAGAAGCGAATCAAGCGGATTCGGTTGGGGATTACGCCAGTGACCGGCATGAATACCTTCTGCAAATTGATCTCGGAATTTTCCCATGTGCACCCGGACATCGAGCTCAATATCCTCGATATGTCCTCGCCGGAGATTCTGGAGCAGCTGAATCAGGGCGCCATTGACATTGGCATTGCCAACCTGCGGAAAAACTGGCCCGCTTTTGAATCGATCGAGGTCATCAATCTTTATGAGAACGAGCTTTTGTTTTGCACCTACCTGGAAAACCCACTGGCGAAGGTTAGCAAGGTGACCCGGCAAATGATCGTCGGGGAACCCTTGGCCCTCTATCAAACCAATACCAACCCGGACGACAGTGTGCTCAAACGGTTTGCGCGAGAGGGGCTGATCCCCAATATCCGATATTACTTCCAGCAAATCGATATGATAAAAGCATTCATCGCAAACGGCATCCTCTCTTCGCTGATGTTTGAAGGGACGCTGCTGCCAACCGACCCGATTGTCAGCATTCCCTTTGTCGATCCCATCATCGCTCCGGTTGGTCTGCTGTATAAAAGAAGCCGCTCTGTTTCCAATGAAACTTATGCATTTATTGATTTTGTCCAAGAATACTTCACTGAGTAGCCACTATTTGTTTCGTCTGTCGTTATTGTACCGACGATTTGATTATTTGTAAAATACATGTTTGGAATGAGTTCATTCGTATTTATTATGATTATGATTGGTTAAATAACATATATAAATAGAAGAGGGAAACAAATCCGCTCTGCGTTTCCACCAAATCCCAATGCAAATTTATAGCATTTTCCACAATTGACCGGTATACCGGTATTCTGATATGATAATAGTATAGGTCACGCCTGCTGTGATCCGAGCCGTATGGTACTCATATAAACAAAGTGAAAGGGATGGATAAATGATGAGCAAGGTGGGGTTTATAGGCCTGGGCATCATGGGCAAACCGATGGCGCGCAACCTTCTGGGCGCGGGCATCCCGCTGATGGTCAACGACGTGAACGGGAACGCGATGGCGGAGCTTGCGGGCGAGGACGCCACCGCTGCCACCGCCGAGGAAATCGCACAGCAGTGCGAGGTGATCTTTACGATTCTGCCCAACGGGCAGATCGTGCAGCAGGTGCTGTTCGCCGTCGCCGGGGCCTTCCGCCAGGGCGCGCTGGTGGTGGATATGAGTAGCGTCACCCCCGCCCAATCGGCAGCCTGCGCGGATCGCCTGCGGCAGTATGGGGTGGGCTTCCTGGATGCACCTGTCAGCGGTGGGGAGTCCAAGGCCATCGACGGCACCCTGGCCTTCATGTGTGGCGGAAGCGCGGTCGATTTTGAGCGGGCAAAACCCTATTTCGAGATCATGGGCGCGTCGTCCCTCCTGATTGGCGGAGTCGGCAGCGGATCGGTGACCAAGCTGGCCAACCAGGTGATCGTCAACCTGACCATCGCGGCGGTCTCGGAGGCGCTTGTCCTGACGACCAAGGCGGGCGCCGACCCGGAAAAGGTCTACCAGGCCATCCGGGGCGGGCTTGCGGGCAGCGTGGTCCTGGACGCGAAGGCGCCTATGATGTTTGAACGCAACTTTCAGCCGGGCGGCAAAATCTCCATCAACCACAAGGACATCGGCAACGTCATGACCACCGCCCACGAAGTCGATGTTGCGCTGCCATTGACAGCGCAGCTCTACGAAATTATGCAGAGCCTGAAGATCTCCGGCCATATGGATGATGACCACGCGGGAATCGTGCAATACTTCGAGAAGCTGGCCGACGTCACGGTCAAAAAGCATTCCTGTAAACCGTGAAAATGAGATTTGAGCAGAAGAAAGCCTCCTGGTAAGATAAATGAGCGGATAGTAACGCACAAAAATCTTAGAAGCAGGAGGCAATCAGGCTAATGAAAA
>Ga0153945_1000692_pt1 | contig 10157 bp, 9 predicted proteins | sample TSNJ029MetaG_FD_104720 | JGI IMG/M metagenome (GOLD analysis project Ga0153945, IMG submission 104720) | Attine ant fungus gardens microbial communities from New Jersey, USA - TSNJ029 MetaG | ecosystem: Host-associated > Fungi > Mycelium > Unclassified | place: USA: New Jersey, Wharton State...
CCTGTTTGCCGTGAGCACAGCACCTTCTAAATGCTTTATCTAAATTGAAAGCGATTCTAGGAAGGTAGCCAAAATCCTCCAATAACGTAAAAAGAGGGAAGAATATAGCCATTGGGGGAAGCATAACTGCAATGACCCAGGTCAGTGTTTTGTACACGCCGTCCATCAGCGGTCCTTCAAGACCCGGAGCCATATTGATACTGTCGCAAAGTATGCGAAGTTTTACATCCAGGAAAGCAAAAAATTGTGTCAGTAATTGGGATGGGTAATTGGCGCCAACGATTGTAATCCAGAAAATAAGACCTAAAAGGACCAGCATGATGGGAAAACCAAGTGCTTTTGAAGTTACAATCCGGTCTATTTTCCGATCAAATGAGTGAACATCAGCTGTACCTTCTGAAACGCATAGATGATATATTTCAGTAGCCCTTGCAATGATTTCTTCAGGTGAAGAGCTTGGACCAAGTAGGCTACTCTTATTTTCCGGCAAAGGAACATAATCATATAAGGTCGCTTTTAATTTGCCAAGCCCTTTTTTAGATCTAGCGGCAGTATCAATGACGGGTACGCCAAGAAGCGATGATAATTGAGAAAGATTTATATGGATTTTTTTCTTATCCGCTTCATCAATTAGATTAACGCATAGGATAATATTTTTTGTAACTTCCGTAATTTGCAGTACTAAATTTAAATTGCGCTGAAGACAGGTGGCATCTGCCACAACCAGCGTAATGTCCGGCTCGTCGCTGCATATGTAATCTCTGGCTATCTCTTCATCAATAGAGGTTGACATAAGAGAGTAGGTGCCGGGCAGATCAACGAGTGTAAATACTTTATCCTTATATGTAAAATTCCCGGACGTGCCTATTACAGTTTTTCCAGACCAATTGCCGGTGTGCTGCTTCATGCCGGTCAAAGAGTTGAAAACAGTACTCTTTCCCACATTGGGATTGCCCGCAAGGGCGATGGTCACTTGCTTTCTTGTATCAATTGCATCGTTCATATTTATACCTCCTCACTTACTGTCAAATATGGCTACAGCGAGTACTATGATTTTTTATCACGAGATTTCACATACTTACTATTTATATGCAGCGGTGAGCATAGTTTGTGCAGAATAAAATAAAAAATAGCGCTTGCAAAAGAATGGACTTAAAGTTCCACAAATTAGCAAACGCAAGTATGTCTTTAAATATTTTGTATTATAATGTTTTTGGCATCATCGGCACGAAGTGCAATGACGGTGCCCATGATGTAGTAAGCAGTTGGATCACCTGCAGGGCTTCTGTGAAGTGCTTTTACTTCTGTGCCAGGTGCCAGACCCAAATCATTCATTCGGCGCTTATGTGAGCCATCTGAGGTTAAATTGTTTACTACTGCTTTGTTGCCGATGGATAAAGTATTTAGCGTATATGTTCTATTGTTCATAATAAAATTTCTCCTTTTATCAATTATTTACGTTTAAGTTCCATCATGACAGGGTATTCTAGTGTAGTATATGAGGCGATATTGATAAGTGTGATAAAGGAAAAAATAAGGGGGAAAAGTAAGGGGAAAAGCTGCAATTATAATAAAAAAAAGCTACAATATAATGAAAAAATACATTGACAGGGTAATTATAAAATGTTAGTATATTTCTTGTGACGACTTCAGGGTCGTCACATTATGGCGGTGTAGCTTAGTTGGCTAGAGCGTCCGGTTCATACCCGGAAGGTCGGTGGTTCGACTCCACTCGCCGCTACCATAAAATGGGCGCTTAGCTCAGCTGGGAGAGCACCTGCCTTACAAGCAGGGGGTCATAGGTTCGAGCCCTATAGCGCCCACCATTTAATGGCGCTGCTCATAATGGTTTTGATTAAATCGCAAGACGATTTGTCAGCAGACCTTAAACAAGGATTTCCCAAATCATAGATTTTGTGAAATCTACTGCCAATGCGGTCCGGTAGTTCAGTTGGTTAGAATGCCAGCCTGTCACGCTGGAGGTCGACGGTTCGAGCCCGTTCCGGATCGCCATTTTATATATGCGTCATATCGCATAGAATATCTGTAAGCGGTATGACGTATAATCAAGAAAGTCAACATTTAACAATGTGAGCGTTAGTGAAAAACGTTTCCAAAGGAAATTTTTTATTATGGTGGGTATCGTCAAGTGGTTAAGACACAGGGTTGTGGCTCCTGTATACGTGGGTTCGACTCCCACTATCCACCCCATTTACAAATTATATACTGTATCATGTTGGGGTATAGCCAAGCGGTAAGGCAATGGATTCTGATTCCATCATGCGGAGGTTCAAATCCTCCTACCCTAGCCAACTAGGCGACATAGCCAAGCGGTAAGGCACGAGTCTGCAAAACTCTGATCCCCAGTTCAAATCTGGGTGTCGCCTCCAAGTTCACGTACAACAGCTGTCAACGTTGAAGTCACATTGACAGCTGTTGTATTTTCGTCAATTCTTTCAATTAAAAGGTGTATGGAAACATTCATGATTGAAAAAGTACATATATTTATGGATGAAGGATATATCTTTGGGGACGAAGGAATAGGCTTTGAGCGAATGAATATTGCTTGTCCAGCAGAGATAATGATGGAGGCGTTAAAAAGGATTTTAAAGGCGCTGGATTAGTAAGTTTGTTTTTCTTCAGTTCTTTGGTCTTGATGGTATCCTTTATTTTGGGTCGATTGCCCACGTTGATTCTTTTATAATTACAATAGTGTTTATCATACGCGAAATGAAAATAATGCAAACACGGAACTTATTCAGCAAATCTGGCGTCAAAGATAACGAGTCTGAAAAGAAATTAACTTAAAAAAAGCAAAAATTGGAGGTCAAAATGAAAAAAAATAACCCGATGCGGATTATAATTTGTGTATTATCCCTGATAGCCCTGCTGTCTGCGACAGCATTTGCACAGGCAGGACAAACACCGGATTCAACGGTTTTAGGTGATGCAGAGTACATGACAGTTGAAGGGATCGTCACCGATGTGATTGATGAAAAAGATTCATATACAATCAAGATTAGCAATGATGATATGGGCATGGTTTTTATAGTACAGGAAGGCACATTTGTCTTTGACCAGAAGACTAATAAGTTTCTTAAAACCAGCGACATTAAAAAAGATATGGAACTTGTGGCAATTGTTTCAAAGAATGCACCAATGACGATGAGCATACCGCCACAGACGGCTGGCGCGATTGGATTCGTAGTGAAAAACAGCGTTGGTGCGGTAAATGTTTCAGTCTATAATGATGAACTTATGAATGCAGAGAATACGTTGAAATTAAACATTGGCAATCAAACAATCATTGCAGACGTTACTGGAAACACAGAATATACGGCTGATAGCCTAAAAGGCAGTGAATGCCTGGTGCTGTATACCATTGCTACAGCGAGCATTCCACCGCAGACGCCACCCGAATTTGTAATGATTTTAAACACCGCAGATCAATTGAATGGTGATTCAGCAGTGATCGTAAAGGCAGAGTACACTGAATTGAGAGTGCTGGCAGAAGCGAAGGGGTATAAGGTAACATGGGCATCCAATCAAAAACCAATCGTGCTGACAAAGAATGATATGACTGTGGAAATCACAATTGGGAGCGATGAATTTACATTTACACATGATACAAGGGATATCAAGCCGTTAGACACAATGAAAATACTTGACCTTCCTGTAAAGCTTGAAAATGGAAAGACAATGGTTCCAAATACGTTTATAGACGCCCTTCAGTAGGCGGTCAATTTATTTAGTTTGTTACAGCATAAAGCAAAAACGCGTGGTTACACGCGTTTTGTTTTATGTTTTTAAAAAATGTAATAATTATTCCACGGTAGTCTCTTCGAGCTTATCTTCTAGCTTATCTTCTAGTACTTTTTCATATTCAGCGAAAATTGCATCCTTGATTTTGTTACGGGTCTCTGAAACGAGTGGATGTGCAATATCTCTAAAATCGCCTTCACCCATTTTCCTGCTAGGCATCGCAATGAATAGACCATTTTGACCTTCGATAATTTTTATATCGTGAACTACGAACTCATCATCAAAGGTAATAGAAACAATCGCCTTCATTTTCCCTTCATCGTTTACCTTGCGTACTCTTACGTCAGTTATGTTCATACTGAGACACCACCCTTTCATGTCGAAAATACTGCTGCCGTGAATTAGTCAGACATTTGACAACATTATACAAGATATAACAAATATTTACAAGTCTTTTTTAGAAAAAATCTGACTATTCGAAAAAAACTCAATGTGCTTATTATTTTCATCTACGGTACCTAAATACATAATAGGGGTGTAATTTTCTATTTTTTTCCTTTCTGGTTCGACAGAGGCGATGACGACACCAGTATCGACAATTTCGATATCAAACTCTGTCAATATTTCAGTAATGCCCTTAATGCTGCCGCCGGCTCTCATAAAGTCGTCTACAATGACAGCCTTTGAACCGGGCACAACGGCTCGTTTTGCGATGGACATTTTTTGAATTCGGTCATAGGATCCAGAGAAGTAGTTAATACTGACGGTGGAACCCTCGCTGATCTTTGTTTCACGGCGAATCACGACAAGCGGTATATTTAGAAGGTAGGAGGTCATAAGCGCTACGGGAATGCCCTTCGTTTCGATGGTCGCTACATAATCAGCACCAGAATCTTGAAATTTTCGAACGAATACAGTTGCCATACGCTTTACAAGGTGAGGATCAAACATTAGATCAGAGGTATACAAAAACCCGCCGCCTAAAATCCTGCTGCTATCGGTCAGCTTATCGGAAAGATGTTTTTGCAATAATGCAGTCTGTTCATCAGAAATATATGGAATGAATTTCACGCCGCCTGCAGCGCCGGAAGTCGTTTCAATGATACCCAATCCCATTTGAGCAATCGCCTCTTTTGCAGCTGATAAGTCTTCGCTGACACTAGACTTGGCCACACCAAAAAGTTCACAAAAGTAATTTAATCGAAAAACCTTATTTGGTGCGTCGGATAATATATTGATGATGGCTCCTACCCGTTGTGTACGTTTCATATGTTTGTCCCCCTCCGGATTTGGTAAAATCTACTGTAAAATGGTTCTGCACTGATTTAGAGAAATCTACTGAAATTACAGATGTAATTTGTAAGCAGACCTTATGCAATGAAATGATTGGTAAAGTCTACTGCACTGATTTTGTGAAATTTATTGACACGAACGATATTGATAATACTATTAATAATATTCGTTTTTTGAAATTTTGTCAAATGGTAGAGCATTTTTATATACTTTGTGGTATACTAACCATATCTGTGTAATGGAGGAAACGAGATTGATTAATTTGTTGGATTTCAAACAAATACATTGCATTGGAATTGGAGGCATTGGCTTATCTGCAATTGCTGAAATTTTGATGATGAAGGGATATACAGTCACAGGCTCAGATATGAACGAGAGCGAGATGACAGATAGGTTGATAGAAAAAGGCGCACATATATTTTTAGGGCATAGAGCAAAGAATGTGGACGGCAGCGGGTTGGTGGTTTATTCTGCGGCAGTGTCTTCTGATAACCCTGAAATTGTCAGAGCGCATGAATTGAATATTCCCACAGTGACCAGAGCGGAGATGCTTGGCGAACTGATGAAAGGGTACAAAAACAGCATTGCGATATCTGGAACGCATGGAAAAACCACAACCACCTCTATGATTTCATTAATTCTCGAGAAAGCGCATAAAGAGCCGACCATTTTAGTAGGTGGAAACCTCTCTGAGATAGGGGGCAACGTAAAGGTCGGAAAGAGCGATTATTTTGTTACAGAAGCTTGTGAGTATATGGATAGTTTTCTGAATCTACAGCCTAGCATTGAAATTATACTCAACATCGACTCAGATCATTTAGATTATTTTAAAGATATCGAACATATTGTGAATTCTTTTGATCGTTTTGCCAAACTGGTGCCGAAAGGCGGTAAGATTATTGCGTATGAGGCCAATCCGTTTGTAAAAAGTGTTATCAAGGATATCCCTGATGCCATCACGTTTGGCTTTAGTGAGAGCTGTACCTACTATGTTTCAAATATCGACTTCAATTCTTTCGGTATGCCTCAGTTCAGTGTCAATTATGGCAGCAAAGAAATATGTTCCATTCAGCTTTCAGTGCCGGGGGAACACAATATCTTAAATGCACTGGCATCTTTTGCTTGCTGTCACAGCTTAGGCATCGACACGGCAATCATTGGTGAAACCCTAGAAAATTATTCGGGAATCCAGAGGCGCTTTGACGTCATTGGCATCACAAAAAACAATATTAAACTGGTCGACGATTACGCGCACCATCCAACAGAAATCAAGGCCACGCTTTCAGCTGCGCAAAATGTGCCGCACGGGCATATGTGGTGCCTGTTCCAGCCGCATACTTACACGAGAACGCTTGCGTTGTTTGATCAATTTGCTGAGGCGCTTTGCGAAGCGGATAAAATCGTCATGGCTGAAATTTATGCTGCGAGAGAGAAAAATATCTACAAAATTAGTTCAAAAGAGTTGGTCAATGAGATAAAGCGGATGTACCCGGAAAAGGACGTTTATTACTTTAGTGAGTTTGAAGATATCGCGAACTTTGTATATAACAATGCACAGAGTGGGGATCTTGTGATTACGATGGGAGCTGGCGATATTTATAAAGTTGCGGAGTTGATTTTGGATATGGATTGGAAGAAATAGTCGAGTTGGTTTAAATATGAATTGGAAGAAATAGTTGAGGAAAACGAAAAAGTAGAGGAAATAGAAAATGAATTTTGCAGAGTATGAGACAATCGAAAAAAGAAGATTGGAAATAAATATTAAGCATCTTGAAAATGGTGTAAACTTTATAGATATCAGAACCGCTTATATTGATGCGGATGTCAAAATAGGAAGCGGCACCACCATTTATCCTTGCGTAGTGCTGGAGGGAAATGTTATAATCGGAGCGAACTGCATCATTGGGCAGAACAGCAAAATCACGAATTCAAAGATTGCAGATGATGTGGAAATTCAAAGCTCAGTCATCTTGAAAAGCAAGGTTGGAGCGGCGAGCAAGGTTGGACCGTTTGCTTACCTTAGACCGAACAGCATAATTGGAAGTCACTGTAAGGTGGGTGATTTTGTAGAAGTAAAAAATTCTTCCATGGGAGATGGATCGAAGGCATCACATTTGACGTACATAGGAGATTCGGATGTAGGGCGTGATGTAAACATAGGCTGTGGTGTTGTATTTGTCAATTATGATGGAGCTGCAAAGCATCGTTCGATTGTAGGCGATGGTTGTTTTATCGGATGCAATGTGAATATCATTTCACCAGTAATTATAGAAAAGGGCGCATATGTTGCAGCAGGCAGCACTGTGACCAAGAATGTACCAAGCGGCGCATTATGTGTTGCAAGGGCAAAGGATAAAACAATTGAAGGGTGGGTTGAGAGAAAAGGGTTATTAAAGAAAAAATGACATTAAGGTCTGCTGACAAATCGCTTTGCGATCTGAGCAGAACCATTTCGCAGTAGATTTTACCAAATCAAAGATTTGAGAAATCCTTGCATAAGGTCTGCTGACAAATCGCCTTGCGATTTGAGCAGAACCATTAAGTAAACCTGGCATTATATAGAATAGCAGAAAGAAGAGGTGTTTAAGAACAGATGAAAAATGGAGCATTTGCAGACTATAAGGTTTTTACAGGCAATTCGCACCCTGAGTTAGCAGAGGAAATTGCATCGATTATGGGTAAGCCGCTTGGTAAGGCTACTGTAACAAACTTTAGCGATGGAGAAATCTCAGTTAGCTTATGGGAGACAGTGAGAGGTGTGGACGCATATATCGTACAACCCACCTGCAATCCGGTTAATAATAACTTGATGGAGCTGCTCATCATGATCGATGCGATGAAGCGGGCATCCGCAGGAAGAATCAATGCGGTGATTCCATATTACGGTTATGCGCGACAAGACAGGAAAGCGAAAGCGAGAGATCCAATCACGGCCAAGCTGGTTGCAGACATTTTGGTCGCTGCGGGCGCTGACAGGGTTGTGACTATGGACTTACATGCCTCACAGATTCAAGGATATTTTAATATTCCGGTGGATCATCTGGTGGGGATGCCGGTACTTACAAAATATTTCAGGGAAAAGGCTCTGGAGGATGTTGTTATCGTATCACCGGATCATGGCAGTGTATCGCGGGCAAGAAATATGGCACAGTATTTAGACTGTCCGATTGCAATTGTGGATAAGAGAAGACCTGAGCCAAACAAAAGCGAAATCATGAACGTCATCGGTAATATTGAAAGTAAAAATTGTATTTTAGTAGATGATATGATTGATACAGCTGGCACGATTACAAATGCAGCCAATGCCTTGAAGGATTTGGGTGCAAATCAGGTATATGCGTGTGCAACACATCCAATATTATCGGGTCCGGCAATTGAGCGAATCCAAAATTCTGCCATCAAAGAACTCATTTTACTGAACACAACACCAATTCCACCTGAAAAAAGAATAGAAAAAATGAAAGTCCTATCGGTTGCACCACTTTTTGCAGAAGCGATGATTCGGGTATTTACGAATGACTCAATCAGCAAATTGTTTGATTAAGTTAGTTTACCTTGTCAACCGAAGGTAGACTAGACCAAATTAAATGAGCGGATTAGCCCAAATTAGAGTAGACCAAAATTAGATCTGACCAAATTGGATTAGATCTAATTCGACTAGCCCAAATTAGATTAAATTAGCTTAGATTAGATCAAATTAAATTTGACCAAAATAGATCAGAGCAAATGAGGTTAGATTAAATTAGAAGGATAGTATATGTTTGTTATTGTGGGTCTTGGAAATCCAGGAAAAAAGTATGAAAATACAAGGCATAACTTGGGATTTATTACTGTGGATTTACTTGCTGAGAAAAATGGGATTAAAATTAACAAAATAAAACATAAAGCTTTAGTCGGAGATGGAATCATTTCCGGTCAAAAGGTGGTTTTTGTAAAACCGCAGACCTATATGAATCTTTCAGGTCAATCGGTTCGGGAAGTGATGGAATATTACAAGGCAGAGCCTGAAAACCTAATTATTATCTATGATGATATCGATATTCCAGCAGGGTCAATCAGGGTTAGAAAAAAAGGCAGTGCGGGAACTCACAATGGGATGCGTTCGATTGTATATGATTTGCAGTATGATTACTTTCCCCGAATTAGAATTGGAATCGGAACTGAAAAGAAGGGCGTTTTGCGTAATTTTGTCACCGGTGGATTTTCGAAATCAGAAAAGCCATTGCTCGAAGATGCGGTTAATAGGGCAGCAGCAGCAGCAGCCTGCATTGTAACAAGAGGTATAGATGCTGCGATGAATGAATACAATATAAGATCCGAAACGACAGAGAAGAAAAATGAAAGTGGAAGTCTAGATCAGAGGAAAAAGGATGAAGAGTAAGGGGATTGTAAATATATCAGGCATATCCGAAAGCAGAGTTGCGCCAGTTGCGGCTTACATATTGAAGGGTACGATTGGTCAAAGCTTAATCATCGTTTCGTCACCAATCAGGGCGAAGAGATTAGCTTGTGACCTATCTTTTTTTATACAAAAAAATATTTATATATTACCTGCAGAAGACGAATTATTTCTGAGATATGAAGCTAAAAACCATGATGAACTTCTTGAGCGCATGCGAGTGCTGAAAGCCTTGAGAACAGGGGAAGATTGCGTTGTAATCGCACCTGTTTCAGCGGCTATAAAAAAATTGCCGCCGCATAAAAACTTTGAAGAAAATTCTTTGCGTTTGACAAGAGGTGAAACCGTCGATTTGGAAGAAATCAAACGGCACTTGGCTTTGATGGGATACGAACGTGTAAATCTAGTAGATGGGCGTGGTCAGTTTGGGATTCGAGGATCTATCCTTGACCTCTTCACAGCTGATGGCGATGCCCCGTATAGAATTGAGCTTTTTGATACAGAGATTGATTCGATTAGAACATTTGATTTAGACACGCAAAGGTCTATTGAAAATTTAAAATATATTGAAGTCTATCCGGCAGAACAATTGCTGGTTGAAGATACAGTTTTCGATGCTGCGGCAAAGAAGATTGACAAGGAATATACGGCATATATTAAGAGATATGATAAGGAAGCAACCGCAGACTCGTATCAGTGTAAA
>Ga0153945_1000706_pt1 | contig 10078 bp, 9 predicted proteins | sample TSNJ029MetaG_FD_104720 | JGI IMG/M metagenome (GOLD analysis project Ga0153945, IMG submission 104720) | Attine ant fungus gardens microbial communities from New Jersey, USA - TSNJ029 MetaG | ecosystem: Host-associated > Fungi > Mycelium > Unclassified | place: USA: New Jersey, Wharton State...
AATACGTATATAATATGAATAGAGGTGAAAAGCATGATTATCAAGCCATCTACAGCTTTACGAAACGAATATAACGAAATCTCGAAGATTTGTAAAGAGAGCCAGGAGCCTATTTACCTCACGAAAAACGGCGAGGGCGACCTTGTTGTTATGAGCATTGACGCCTATGAGAAGAAAAAAATACTTTTGGAAATTAAAGAAAAGTTGTTGGAAGCGGAAGAACAGCGAATCAGCGGCGCTCCTACTTATACGCTTGAAGAGATGAAAGAAAGGTTTAAGAATATAGCCAATGTATAAAATAACCTTTCTTGATAAATCAAAGGATGACCTTGACGAGATATACTTTTATATATCCGAAGACAGCCCGGACAGGGCTGAAAAAATGGTAAATACGATTCTTGAACGAGTGGAGCAGCTTGAAAAGTTTCCTCATAGCGGGGTGACAGTAGCTGATAAAGTAGAAGTCAAGGGTGATTACCGCATGATTGTTGTTAATCCATATTTAGTTTTTTATAGGGTTATCAAAGACGATATTTTTATATATAGGGTATTACACGGCAAAAGATTTTATCAGGCACTATTGGAAGAATGTCAGCGATAATATTTGGGCGGCTATGCTCTATCAAGGCGGGAAAGCGTATTTTTCCAAGGAATATAATATTCACATTGTTGACCGTGTCGGTGGGGGAGACAGCTTTGGAGGAGCATTGATTTACGCGCTTTATTCAAAGCATAGCGCTCAGGAGGCGATAGAATTCGCCGCCACGGCGTCATGCTTAAAGCACTCAATTGAACACGACTTCAACCTGGTCGCAGTTGACGAGGTCAGAAAGCTTATGAGCGGCGATGGCTCGGGCAGGGTGCAAAGATAGGCGAACTTAATTTGTGCTGTGTAAAGAACAGATCGCGCTGTGCGCGAGTAGTTTTCCGCAATTTCCTATGACATGAAAAAACTCCTGTTTTCTCAAAAGATAAATGGGAGTTTTTCAAGTTTAGTGTAAATAGATTTTTAAAGGAGTGATTTTTTTGACTTAAAGTCTGCGGGATTACTTTCCCGTTCCCATAAAGGACAGCTTTTTTTCAAGCAAAACCACTATACGATATAATAACCACGCCATGACGCATAGGATTATTATACTCAGCATTACCCAATCCATTTTAAAAACCTGGCTGCCATACATAATAAGATATCCCAAGCCTGCCTTGGCTACCAGAAATTCTCCGACCATAACTCCAACTAAGGATAGACCCACATTTATTTTAAGAGCGCTGACAACAGTAGGGATGCTGGCCGGAAGCACTACCATTTTCATTATTTGCTTTTTTGTACCGCCTAAGGTTCGTATGAGCTTTATTTTGTCCTTGCTTACCTCAAAAAATCCGGCGGTTACGGAAATTATGGTAACTATGATGGAGGTAATAATAGCGGTGAATATTACCGAATAAATATTATTTCCTATCCAAACGATTATAATAGGCGCTAACGCGGTTTTTGGCAGAGAGTTTAAAATAACAAGATAAGGCGCTACAACTTTTTCCACGAATGGGTTCCACCATAGCAGTATTGCCGCCAGAGTTCCCACAACTGTGCTGAAAATAAAACCGGCGGCAGTTTCTCCCAGGGTAACTCCTATGTGCATAAAAATACTTCCGTTTGCTACCATGGCGGCAAAGGCTGTAAAGATGCGGGAAGGCTGGCTGAATATAAAGGCGTCTATCCATTTCAGCCTGGCCGCTGTCTCCCACAGGGCAAAAAATCCTACAAAAATAAAAAGCTGAAGCAGCTTGATTTTCATTTGCCGAGACTGCATTTTTTTCAAATATAATTTATGTTCATTTGAGGTGGCTGCCGGCATTGCCATGCTGCAATTATCCATGGACGTCCAACTCCTTCCATATATCATTGAAGTATAATCGAAACTCCGGCGCTTCCCGGGCCTTCATAGGAGATTTGTTTTCGGCTGTGAGCTCTATATCATATATTTTCGCGATTGAGGCGGGACGTTTCGTCAAGACTATGACCCTATCGGATATACTGACCGCTTCCGAAATATCGTGAGTAACAAGAATAGCTGTCTTTTTCTCCTGCCGTATTATTGTAGCTATTTCGTCGGCAACGTAAAGCCTGGTTTGATAATCAAGTGCGGAAAACGGTTCGTCCAGCAAAAGGATCTCCGGCTTGATAGCCAAGGTGCGGATAAGCGCAGCTCTTTGCCGCATTCCGCCGGACAGCTGGGAGGGCCGGTATTTCATAAACTCGCCCAGGCCGTATTTATTCAGCAATTCCTTAACATAAGTTACATTTTCCGGAGTTTTCTTGTTTTGTATCTCAAGTCCAAGAGTTACATTCTGTAATATGGTTCTCCACTCAAAAAGGTGATCCTTTTGAAGCATATATCCAAGGCTGGCGGTGGCTTCCTCAATGGGACGCCCCTTTATTAAAACTTCTCCCGAAGAAGGCCTCAGCAAATTGCTGATAACTGATAACAGCGTAGATTTCCCGCAGCCGCTGGGCCCTATTATACTGACAAATTCCCCGTCATATACCGAAAAGCTTATATCTTTAATAGCCTGGGTTTCAGAATCCGGCTCGTGATAGTTCATGGAGATGTGTTTTAGTTCTACGACGGCTTCCATTTATTGTCTTTCCTCCTCGCTTCGCTCAGAAAGCAAACGGTCGCCGGCCGCAACCGGCTTCCTTATAGGGTTGGCTCTATATTCCTAATATATTAAACAGAGGACATTTATGTGAAGCCTGGCTATAACTTTGATCGACATACTTGCAAGCTTGTCGTATCCAACGGTTCAATGGTCTTTTATTCTGGAACTATATCTATTACTACTAATTCCGGCGGATTAAATATACGGGGATATTTGCCAATATTTTTCTTTAAACCTCGACTTACAATCATTACAGTATTATCCACATCGTATCGTCCGCCCCCGTATTTAGGAAAAAAACCTTCGTTTGGTGCAATAAAACCATTCAAAACAATAGGTATTCGCCATTGTCCTCCATGGTTATGACCGGATAAAATTAAGTCGCAGTCGTATTTCATATATTGCTCAATCCGCTCAGGACGATGGGCTAATAATATTGTATAGTTCTCATTATCATCCACTTTCATTGCGTTGTTTATTTGTTGCCGAAAAATTTCCTCCCCTACTTCCGGGTCATCTACTCCGCATATATTTATAGTATCCCCGTTTAGCGCAAGAATTTCATTTTCACCTTCAAGCACTTTTACGTTATAGCTACGAAACATAGCTTTGATATTATCAACTTCTCCACTCCAAAATTCATGATTTCCGGAAATATAATAGCAAGGGTATTTATGCGCGACGCCTTCTAAAAAATCAATTGTTCCATCGTGCGGTTTAACATCATCCGCGATATCGCCGGTAAGCATAATAATATCCGGGAGCTGCCTGTTAATTTCAGCAATGAGCTTATTTTGTCTTTCTCCATAATAAACGCTATGTAGGTCCGAAATTAAAACAACTCGAATGGTGTTGGTTATCATATCAGTCTTTACAGTATACTTTTTAATTACTAAGCCATTATAAAGCGTGGCAGCAAAAAGAAATGTACATATAAATATTGAAAAGAATACGTGTTTTCTTCTTTTATTCATAGGATATAGCCTCATGATATTATCTCCTGGTGTTGTTGTTTTACTATTTACTCGTTGTCGGTTTTAGGATTGAAAGCCTTTGACTCATGGCCGAAGCCCTCCTCAACTGCCGGTAGGAACTGTATGCATCGTTCCCTCTCCTTTTATTTTATCAGGCGGATTTGGGGCTTTCAAGGTTTGCTGACGTAATGACATAATCATAAAATATACTATCCTATTTTTTATCTATTTCGGGTGTTCCTGCTTAGTCACCAAAAAGCTAATCATTCCTATTTGTCTGGATATGTGGTGTGAGAGGTCGGCTAGTCAGCTAATGGCTAGCCTCCTGCTCGATTAAGTACTTCTTCCAGCGGGATATAGCCATCCTCTGTACTAACATAATAAAACCCTGGAATATTTGCTAGTATTGAATAGTCTTCAATGCTAATCTCGTTATAGTGATTCCATGCGCAAAGTTGAAAATCATCAAAAATACCCCATGTTATCAGAACGAAGATTGTCAAGGGGTGAAATGATGTTTGGGCAAAAAAATAAGACAGGGCGGTTAAAATGTCCTGTCTTATTAACCTATACCTAAGCCATTTGTATTCTCCTAACTTGTTGCTATACAGTATGAAACGCAGTCTTTCAAGGAGTGTACGTGATGTCCAACAATTCGTCCATTTTTCATTTCCCAAACTGTATAGCCAGTGGCTCCAATTTTCTTAATGTCGTTAGACCATTCTCCTTTTGTTACAAGTCGAATAATGAGATCAGGCCCATTCCCATATTTGACTAAAGAAAATAGCTTTCGGGCGGCATCTCCCCGAATTAGATGGTCGCCCTTCGTATCAATCGCTACAATTTTTCTGTTCGCCCAAACTATAAAGTCTGGGTTAAAGTTATTTGTATCTCCTTTGTCAAGCAGTGGAATGCTAAAACACCCTTGTTTGGGATTCCTCAGCCATATCTTTTTAGATTTATCCAATTCTAATGCAAATTCAAGTTCAAACTGATTAAAATCACTATACCGTTCATGCAAAGAGTTAGTAAAAGAATGGTAGTTCTGTGGATCGACATATATATCTGAAACAACAAATGTATTTGCAGCATCTTGGATAATGATGGAGTGTTCAATAAATGCGTCCACTACATCTTCGGCCTTATCTTTAATTATCTCGGCTGCTTTACTACTGTATTCTATCATTGCATCGAACAAACCCGCTTCTGTATCGCATAAGTTTGCTACTTTAGTAAAATATCTCTGAAGTTCACGTTTAAAAAGCCAACGTGCTGTGATGCGGTTTGTATGTTGTGTTTCGATCCATTCATTTTTCGGTTTACCACTATGGCCTATATTTTGGAGTACCCTTATTCGCCCTCCACTTCCCACAGTATTGATACTATCATCTCGAAAATCAGGAATGCCATTAATTATAGTGTTAATTGGAGCCAAAGCATTTTGCGCGTCAATAGTGGTTAATGGTAGCTTTGCCAATTTGCGAGGGAAAACCCTGCTGTTACCCTTTTCAGAATTTTTCCCTTTGAAAATTGTGAGAGTAACCTCTGGCGTTTCTGCAATTAATTTATTCTGTATTTCTTCGATTACTTCTTCAATGACATTTTTGCTGTCTGTTCTTACATATACGTGCGCAGTATTCAAATCCGAATAGGGGAAATGCTGTGCATCTGGCTGACGTAAAACTCGGCCTAAGATCTGCGTAACTTGATCCTTGGAACCCATATCTTTGTCAATGTAAGCGAAGTAACATAATGGATCATCCCAACCTTCCTGCAAAGAAAGATTGAAAATAATATGGTGATATGATTCTGATATAAAACGATCATAATCATTTTCGTCACCAGAAAAAAGATGAAAATTATTTGGCACTGGAAATTTAGGATCTACCTTTAGATCGCAATACACAGCTATATCATCAGGATCAATGTTGTTGTTTTCAACTAAGTGTTTCCATATACGTATAGGGCTGGACTTTCTCTCATCAAATGGTAAAAGATGATTATCTTTATCGCCTGTTTCTGCTACGATATTGGTATTGCTCACATATATCGCTTTTGGCAGAAAACTAATGCTGTTATCTTGAATATAGGTACAAAGACTTTTGTAATCGGAAACCAATTCATCAATTGCTATTTCCATAGGAGATACATAGCCGCCAAACGCTATATGTTTCTTTATGAGCCCACTTTTCACAACATCAGAACTTTTTACTGTAATAGAAAAATCTTCAATTTTCCATCCCTTGTCGTCTATTATCCGCTGAACAACCCTTCTATAGAGAGCATCAGGGATACGCATAGTCGCACTAGCCGAAAGGATAGCGTCAGGATTTAATTTAAGTAATAATTCTGTTTGCTGATCAGATAAATTATGTCCTTCATCGTATACAATAAACAATGGCCTCCTCATGCCATGAGATGTTTGTCGCTTTGTTATCATGTCCCAAAGGGATAGATCGGCATTATCAAGATTTACTCTATATACCATGCGATCCCCTTTATCCATGTTTCTTTGGTTAAACTTCCCTACAGTCGCAACTAAGAGCAAAGCATTGTCACCGGATTCAATATTGTCTTGTTTGCAATCTAACAACGGCATAACCTCAAAGCCAGGAATAAAGCTAGAATACTTCCCAGTAGAAAGGTTATTGTAGGTTTGTGATACTACCACTTTACCCTTAGAAATCCACAGGACAATAGGCTCAATGGATAATTGTATTCTCATTTGTGCAATTGTATCTGCTAATATTAACGTTTTTCCCGCACCAGTAATAGCAGATAAATTATAGAAAAATGGAACAATCTCATCTCGAGTACGAAGAAGTGGGTTTTCCATATATTCTTTAAATTTGGTTGCAATGCTTGATGATACTGCACTTTGAAAACGATATAACTCCATTATTCCTCATAATCTCCTTCGATATCTTCATTAAAACGGTCGCTGTTTTCATTAAGACCTAAATGCGCTAAAACTTTATCTGGAATTTTATAGAATATAACATTTTTCTCGTCCTGATATACTTCATATCGAGCATAAACGTGATATGGAGTATTTAATTTCGCTCTTTTAGCCTCCTGCACTATCTTGTTATACGTGCCATAATCCAGCGCCCCAAACGAATTTGAAGGATCCCAAATAATAAAATATCCTTCGTTATTAAGATTTTTCCCAACGCAATAAAGAAGCTTTTCATCTTCAATTCTTATAAGATTTATTGCATTTTTCTTTCCAGTATCCCAATGAGTAGCAATGATTAAGTCTATCATTTCATCGCGCTGCATTGATAAAATTGTTTTGCTATCTACAGCTCGAGTTAATGTCTGAAATGTAAATCCTCCTCCCAAAGGCTGTGCAAGATTTAAAACATTACCATTCTTATCTACGCGTTCACCTGTTATTGCTCGTTTAATGCGCGTACATGTAAGCGTCTTTGCATACTTATCACCACGTTCAGGACTGCCTTGCTCAATTACGATAAATTTCCTGTTTGTGTCGGTTAAATAGTTGAGTTCCAAGACAGCATGGGCTGTAGTGCCGCTACCGGCGTATGGATCTAACACATATCCATTTTCAGGGCACCATAACTGTATTATTTTTTCAAATAGTTTTAAAGGTTTTACGGTATCAAATCCATGATCTGGTCCCATAATCGCATTTAATTCTGTTATCCCTGTTTGACTGTGGCCAGATTCAGTATATTCCCACGACTGTGATCCAAGTTCAACTAACTCTGATGATTCAAAATCGTCACTTGCCCAGTAAGTTAGAGGTACTTTCCCTTTCTTTACTGTTTTTAAATGATTTTTGACCCTCGGCCTTCCTTCTGAATCACTACCAAGGAATATAAACGCTGGCCAATTCTCTTTATTTTTCCGTTCTATTGCAGTGACAATTGCGTTTTGCACAACTTTATCATTTTTTGGATCATAGTCGGTTAGTGATATATCAGATCCCTTTATAACAAGTGCTTTTCCGCGATTATCTTTAAGGTCTTTCTCGACGTACTTGCTGCCCCATTCTTCAAGTAATTGTTTCATTTCTTTTTTACTTAAACCAGTCCAATGTTTCCTTGGCGTAGGAATATCACCGTCGAAAACGTATTCCTTTTCTGGATAATGTAAATATCCCGTGAATGGCGATTGGATAGCATACACAGTATTAGCACGATGTTCTTTCGCGGTAGGATCTTTACCCGCCCAGTCACCATCAGGATCTTTATCGGGATTTGAGAATCTTTTGTTCATTTCATCATCCCGAGGCAATAATAATGTTTTAGCTGCTTCTTTTGACTTCGCATAAACCAACACATACTCAGTTGCTGTTGACACATGTTTTGAGTCATTTTTGGGAGAGTATGTTTTTTGCCAATTTATTATAGCGATACGATTCTCTTCCTCAAAAATTTCATCTAGCATCATTCCTAAATGGTACAATTCTGAATCATCAATACATATTGCCAATACACCAGTCGGTTTAAGCATTGCACGCATCATTTGTAGCCTTGGAAGCATTACTTTCATCCACTTTGTATGCCGAGATCCATCTTCTAAGGGAACAATATTGCCCAAGTCAGGATCATTAGGATCTTCGTCCCATTTATCATTGTATCGGAATGTTTTTCCCGTATTGTAAGGCGGGTCTGTAAGAATCAGGTCTATTTTATTTCTATACTTATATAGAGTAACCATACCTTGCAAGTTTTCGCCTTCAAGTACAATATTTGGAGACTGGTCTTCTTCACTCCCATACGAGAGTTCTTTTCGTACTCGAACAGCGCGTGGACGGACTTTTTTCTGTATTTCCATAGCAGAGCGTTTTCCATTAAACATAACAGCAACACCACCAGTTGCCATGCGTCGAATGATTTTTATCAGATCCTCTTGATCGAGAAATTCTAAATTGTTTAAGTCAGATGGATTTATATTTATCGACATTGAAATATCTCCTTACGATTTGTCATTATGGGAATAATTCATTAAGCGTGTCATGGAGTATTTTCACTATTTCCATCTGGCAATAATTCTTTAAACTCACGCAGCTTTTGTGCTAATAGCTTTTTATCAATGAGCTTCAGCGTATATTCAGAAACCATCGTTGGTGATAAGCTCCGGCTCATGGCGTATTCTACTACGTCATCATCTTTTGTGGTGCAGAGAATTACACCGATGCTCGGTTTCTCATTCGGCTTGCGGTGGTCACGGTCAAGTGCTTCAAGATAGAAATTCATTTTCCCAATAAACTCTGGCAGGAACTTACTGATTTTCAACTCAAAAGCTACAAGACAAGACAAGCCACGGTGGTAAAACAACAAATCAATATAGAAATCTGAATCACCAACCTGCACACGATATTCCTCGCCAACAAAACTAAAATCTTTGCCGATCTCCAGTACAAAACTCTTGAGGTTTTGCACAATTGCCCGCTTCAAATCGCTCTCAGAAAATTTATCTGGCAGGTCAAGAAATTCCAATACATAGCTATCCAGAAAACGGGAATCGTTACTGTTAATTGACGGAGATGGCGGCTGCGATTTTGCCGAAAGCATATAGCGGTGATAATAACCACTATTGATTTGCCGTTCCAATTCTCGCTTGCTGTATTTTTCTTTCGCGCATAGGCCAACGTAAAACTCTTTTTCTTCTATAGTCTTTGTGCCGGACATAATCAGCAGATGATTCGTCCAGCTAATTTGTGTCACCAGCGGTGACACAAATCCATTATCTTTATATGTTTCGTAAAATTGACGCATACGATAAAGACCGCGCCGCGTGAAGCCCTTAATGCCAGGGCAGTTTTCCTTGATATAATCCGCAGTCGCGTCAATAAAAGCGTCGCCCCAAGATGACTTCGCGCTCTCTCCGCTCAAATACTCACCGACATTCCAATAAAGCCGGATAAGTTCGGCGTTCACGCTTTGTAGGGCATTCTGCTGCGCTTGTTCAATCATTGAGATTATCTTATTGGCATAAGGAGTTATCTCTCCACTCATAAATTCACCTATATTCTTTTCGGTTTTACTACCAACTTAACGAACGAATTAGCCACACTGGAATAATTATACTTGATAATCAGGCTAATTACAAGAAAAACAGGCTGGATACTGAGCTGACGCATAAAAAACTATATTTACACATCCTCACTTTTTTCAGAAAGCAGTTTTATAAATTCAAAGCATTGGGGGCCATTTTCACGACAAATTATTGTAGAGGTCACACCTAATAGTCCCTTTAAGGACGTGATTTAGATATTCAAGATATGCAAACCAGGCCCTCAGCGAAGAGTGCTCTGATACCTTCTATTTTTCTTATGATTAAGCAACAAGCTGCAGATAACCCAGCCTGTCGCTCCTAATTCTTTCCAGTCGCAGCAAGGAGCCTTCCAGACATCTCCTTAAAAAACGGATGAAGCCCCGTTTCCCGACCTCCCTGACTTTTTCGATTAC
>Ga0153945_1000714_pt1 | contig 10024 bp, 9 predicted proteins | sample TSNJ029MetaG_FD_104720 | JGI IMG/M metagenome (GOLD analysis project Ga0153945, IMG submission 104720) | Attine ant fungus gardens microbial communities from New Jersey, USA - TSNJ029 MetaG | ecosystem: Host-associated > Fungi > Mycelium > Unclassified | place: USA: New Jersey, Wharton State...
GCTGCTTCGGAAGACCGCCTCCGACTCCGAGCGCATGGCCGTGTCCAGGTACATCGAAAAGAACGGGACCGCGCTGTATGAAGCGGCGGAAAAGCAGGAACTGGAGGGCGTTGTCGCCAAGCGCAAAGACAGCCGATACTATTTTGGAAAACGGACAAAGGACTGGATCAAATGCAAGGCGCTTCTGGATGAGGACTTCGTTGTCTGCGGGTATTATCATAAGGACGGGAGCGTAGCCAGCGTGATCCTCGGCAGCTTCGATGAGGGGAGGCTGGTATACCGGGGCCATGTGGTCATGGGCGTATCCAGGTCGGATTATACACGGATGACGGCGGCAGCTTCTGTCGATAAACAAAAATACTGCGGCGCCTTTCCCGATTTTGAAGGCGCCGCATGGTTGGAACCGGTCTTGGTCTGCACCGTTAAATTTATGGAGTATACGCCGGGCGGCGGCTTACGCCAGCCGGTTTTCAAGGTGCTGCGGGACGATAAGGAGCCGGAGGATTGCGTGATCGGGAAAGGATGATATTTAGTTGACAATTTGGAAAGAGCGTCGCCTGTACGGAGCGGCGGGATGGGCGATAATTACCAAATACTATTCTTTTCCAAATTTGCAGTTTAACGTATTCAAATAATTCCCTATATCGAGAACAAGTTCATCTCCGTTTGCACAATATGATTGAATAAAACAGCCACTCCAAACATCCCATCCCGCTGTTATTCTAATGTTGCCCCTCTTAAATTCGAGATAAGAACCGTCAAGCCCGCTCATTGGCTGGGGAGAGATCAATGTCACTTCAAACCGCTTTATAAGAATGTCTGTTATATTTATAAGAAAGTCCGCAGGGGCTTTATATATATCAAAGGAGTTATGTCCGTTGGAAAGTTTATGAAATTTACCGTCCATATTCATTCTCCGCATTATAATAATTGCGCCTTACCACAACCGTTAGCGTCGGCCCCGGCGCTTCTATGTAAGCACGGAAACTGGAAAAACATGAAAGGTGATGTGCGGCGGTTCATTCAGTTGTCGCACCCTGTTTTTTGTTTAGGTGTAAGGCGGTTTTGGAAACTATAACGAATGAAGAAAGAGATTATTCGGCACATTAATGCAATTAAACAACAACACGATTTAGAAAATCAATAAAAGAAGATGAATCCTCAACAAAGCTCCATTCACCCTCTCCGTGCGTGGCGTAAAATACAGGGGAGTTTTCGCACTCTAAATCTATGCAAAACGGATCGCCATTGCTTGTAGCGATGACAAGATAACTTTTAGGCCAATCCGCTATCGCTTCTTTTGATAAAGGGTTATAGGAAAAACCATTTTGGGCGATTATCAGGTCTTTAGCTCCACAAATATCTAATGCAAAGTAATTGTCATTTTCCCACTCAACAAAGATGGGAGAATATTTCTCTAAGAAATAAAGGTAATCAGTAGGAAGTTTCCATAATGTTGATACATTGTTCAAATCTTCCTGGCTAACCTCAGCAAGTGTGTTAGTAGGCCGGTTAGGGTCAAAGTATTTTTCTCGTTCCTTTTCTAAGCGAGTTTTCATTTCAAAAATAATTCTATCTATTTCCTGCATACCAACATATCCCCCAGTTAGAATAAACTCTTCGTTCACCTTTATCGCCCACCTACAAACACAAAAGGTAATATCATTATGCTGCATTTCGGCATTGTAATTTGCATCATACCATATCCTGCCGCCTACGACAAAGAGAAAATGTGAAAATAGGGCCTGTTTTATTCATCCTCAAATTCTCCGTACAATAGCTCGAAGACATCAGTAGTACCATAGTGCAGTATATTAAAGTAATCAGTAAAATACTGACGGTATGTATCTGCGGGCTCATAGACATAACCATATTGTTCTGCTAATTCAACATATATCAATTCATCTTCTAACAATGCAACGTGCATTTTATTTCCTTCTCCATATGATATCCAGAAATGTACTTCTGTGGAAATCCCCTCCCAAGCATCGGCACTGTTGTCGAAAAACTCTTTAGCAGAGCCAGAAACTACTTCCATGGTACTTAATACATTTATCACATCAAGACGTACATTATCTGGTACTTGTTCAGCAGTACAGGAGGCATGATGATAACTATACCCAAAACGCACCGTTTCATCCTTTTTCAGTACCGCTAAATATTCAGGGATGTATACTGATAATTGTTGGCTACCATCTATATCTTCAAGTCCGGTGTGGCTGCTTATGCTGCTTTCTTCCGTATTCGTATCAACATGAAAATCATCATCATGAACGGGTGAACAGGAAGAGGCGAATAGCATCACCGCAATCAATAGTAAATAATGCATCCATTTCATACGTCATGATACCTCTTTTTTTCAGTTAGTCATCGTTCCCAAAACAACATCATAGAATGAAATTACACTATCTTCCTTCCCGTTTGTTAGTCGTTTATATACTTTACTTACCGGATATAAAATCCCATCATCATCTTTTTTGAGTATAGGCAGAAAGCCTTGAACAGAATCATCATTAACCCATTTATATGATTTCAAGTGATTTCGCCGTAGCGTCTCACCTATATATACTCCCCACCATAAAGACATGCTCCATATTTGGTTTTCCGTCACTGGTTCATCGGTATCTTTTTGCTGCAACAGGTCATTCGCATAATACTCTAAAATTTCTTCGACATCTTTTATAGACTCTTTTGTAAAATCAAGATTTTTATAAAAAGATTTCGCATACTCGATTGCCTTACGATATGCGTACTCCACATCCTGCTCGTATTTGGACTTTTTTTTGAATATATTGAAAAGAGACATTTTTTACCTCCGACTTTGATTTATTGCTCTTGATGGCGCACTTCGTACATGCAAATGCAAAAGTTAATAATATTATACCATATCCTACCGCCAGTGATAAAGAGAAAATGTGAAATACGGGCTATTTGAAAGGGGAGTATCGCAGCCATTTATGGCCGCCATGCTCCCACCTTTTTCTATTCGCCCTTACTCATAATCTGGCAGTTTCTCGATAAGCTCGATTTATCCCGCATCGGCGTATTGAATTGTGCCCAGTTTGCCGTCAAGGGAGGTTGAAAGCTCTGCCTGTCCAGGCGAAACAACATTAAAGTCAATTTTGTTGCCAACAATATAATATGGCGTCATTATATAGTCGGTGTCGAACCTCGCGGTTTCATCCCCATCGGTATTATAAACCGCAATATAAACCGGATGGGTGGCGGCCGGCCATGTATCCGACTCTATCTCTTTACTTTCACGATAAGCTACCAGGATTATCTTCAAATCAGCATCGTATCCAATACCTACTGTTGTGAATTGATTCTGACCGGCGTTGCTCCCGTAATCAAACGGAATACCGTTTGCAATCGGCGCGCCCGTTAAGGCATTTAGATACTCAAGCTCGTCGCCGCGGTCGATTAAAATTGCGTCATTTCCGATAAATATCGCGCTGCTGTGATGGCCGGAGTATGGGGCTGCATAGTGGATTTCGTCCGTCCTGCGGTTATGTACGACATAATCTCCCCAAATTGCCTCCCCTCCAGAATCTAAATAAGTGCGATACAAGAATAATTTCTGGTCCGGGCTGCTGTCAAGTAAATCCTCCGAGCGAAAATCCTGTTTACGGTATATGATCTCGGTTTTATATGAGCCTCCATCAAAATCAATTATATAGTTCATCTTGCTTACTGTAAGCGTTGCCCGTCGGAGTGTGTCATCGAGGGAAATTTCAAACGTATAATATCTGTCCTCAGCAATGGTCGCCTCAAAGGTTTCGTCCATGTTTTCAAGTTGTAGGGACTTGTCAAAAGAACCGTCCAATGCGACAAGCCGGCATAAGCCGTAATTGTATGTCGCCTTTGATCCCACCACCAACAGATACCGGGATGATTTCAGTGAGCGATAAGCGTCCTCTTGAATCCCTTCTATATCAATCATTGTTTGATTGGAAACATCGGATACGGATGCGGTGGGCACGGGGAGACTTTCATCGCTTCGCTTCCCGTTCTCTCCGGCCAATGAGAATATGGCAATCACTGCGAGTATAATCAAGCAGGGGGTGACATAGAGCAGATACCTGGTTCTTGTCCGGTTTTTCGGAGGGAATCGGGCTGTTGTGGCACTGTAATCGGACATCTTGCTTTCAAAACTGTTCCCTATCTCAGCTTTGAACTGTTCTACATATCCCTTTACCGCTTCTATACGGGTGATGTCAAACTCTTCGCTCTCCTGCGGATCGGAGAGGACGCCACCGCATCTCTCAATAAGGTAAGCGGCCATTGCATACGCCGATAAATCCTCAGAGTAAGGATATGGCCCGGATTGCAGAGAGAATAGAAGAAGAAAAGGCCGGTCGGGTAGATAATCTGTCAGTTCTTCTTCATCGCGTTTTGTGATATCCAATTCAATTCCGGTTTCCAAACTGATAGCAACTTGGCCGGGGGCGGTGTGCAGATTGGAAAGGGAAATAGGCAGAAAGCCGGATTGATCGTTAATATCAAATCCTTCCGGGAAGCCGATTTCAAACTCAAAATTGACCGAAACATACTGTGTTAGATCGGCAATGTCAATAGTCTCCAGTTGCTGAAGATATACAATTAAATCCATGCTCATTTTAGATGGTCCTTCTTGCGTTTCTTTTTCTCATATTGCATCCGTTCCCGTTTGGACATTGTTAGCAGCGCTTCGTATTTATCAGAATACCTTACGGTCTCCACTTCTGTAATCAATCCGCTGAAAAGTAGATACCGGCACTTTATATACTGTGGTTCTGACGCCAGGATAAAAATATTTGAAAAGCAATATAAGTGCTTTGCTCTCCCGTTCTCCTTGCGAACTGTCAATTTATCAGAGTAAGGGCCAAACTTTAACCCTAACAGATTGTACCATTTTGAAAACTCATCGACAGGCCCCTCATATTGTTTTTCAATAAATAAAACAAGATCAAGTACACGTTTGCCTTCTATGAGACAACCCACAATAAACAAGAGTATGCTGACTAATATAAAGGCTGTTTCTTCTTTTGATTTCGGCAACGGTGGGTTTTGAATATACAACATAAGAAGCAGAGGCAGTATAAAAAACAGATAAAACGCGGTAAACTGAACAATCCGTTTTGGTGCCTTTGATAAAAAACGCAGTCTTTTCATACTTTTATCCTATCTGCCCACGGTAAGACTCACCGGTTGTCTTAACACAATCCGGAATCTTAGGCAAAATAAATCTCATTCAATCGGCAGTGTCTTCTGGTACAATTTGATTAATGTGCCTATCAAGAATAATTACGATTTCTTCCATTGAAATAATTTTATCTTCGGGAAAGTAATTTAGAAAATGATCTTCGACCATATACCTGAGATTGCTTGTTGTGATAGGCATATATGCTTCGTGTACCCCGTCATAAAATAGTATTCCATCCTCCCAAATGTAAGGGAAAGCCATAGCGCAAGCCTTTGTCGTATCCGGGGAAAATCCCATATCTAATAATTTGTTACTATATTGCTCATTCTTCAATGTGTCTAAGAAGAAAGGGTCAGTACGATACCTGCAACCAAGTCCATCCCATCTTCCGTAATCGGTTAAAACATAAGCGTCTGTCCCCTCAGTTAAAAAAACAGCATCTCCGCGGTCTTGGTTTTCCCATGAAGCTTTCCAATACTTCACTGGAACAGCATATGTGTGCGTTGATATAACGAAATCCTTCATCAGTGAACCAGGAGAGTAGTTCTCAATAAAGTATTTTACTGTGTTTTGACCGCCACCACCGATATTTAGTTCAAATAACTCAGCTATGTATTCCGGCTCAATCGCTTCAATTATTGTATTGTCGAATTTGATATTGCTTTCGTTGATGATTTTTGATGCTGAAAAATAACTATCCACAGCATCGTCCCATTGTGTAGGAATGCTTTCCGCATTTTCTGCATCGGCTAATGCCTCTTCTATTATTGACATTACCAGTTCCTCTTGCGTAGGTTCCCTGCTTTGTTCGTTGGCATTGGCGCAAGCCCCAAAGAGCAAAACGGTTATAGTGCACATTATAAAGATCCTATTCATCGTTCAATAATCTCCCGTGGTAACGATTTTGTTAAAATTCTATAATCTTCATATCCCTACCGGAATACTCACCATAAACTCCGCCCCACCGAGCGGGGAATCGCCTACCGTCAACTCGCCGCCGTGAAACATCACAATCTCCAGGGCAATCGACAGGCCCAGGCCGTGGTGGTCCCCATCGCTGCGGGCTGTGTCGCCCCGGTAGAACCGCTCAAAGATCAGTCTCTTTTTGTCGTTAGGTACTCCCACGCCGCTGTCGGAGACGGTGAATGTGATAAAGCGTCGTTTTCGCCTTAATTCCACCTTTATAGTACCACCGGACGGCGTATAACGCAAGGCGTTGTCCAGCAAAATCCCCAATACCTGCTCCAGCCTGCCGGCGTCGCAGTTGATTTTTGGCAGCGTATCGGACGGCAATCCATCAAGCAGCGAGACGCCCTTTTTTCTTGCGGACAGCGCAAAACGCTCTATGGAAGATATGACAATACCTTCGGGATGGGCCGGGGAAAGGGTCATCGCCCAATCCTGCCCATCGGCTTTTGCTAGGCGCAACATATCGCCGGTCAGACGCGCCAGGCGGCCGCATTCGCTGACAATGACGCTGGCGAATTCCTCCACCAACTCCGAGGGCGCCCCCGCGATATTCTCAGCGTTCATCTGCATAACCGCCAAAGGCGTCCGCAGCTCATGGGACACGGCTGAGATAAATTCGGACTGCTTTTTATGGTTTTCCGCAATCGGCCTGGCCGCCCAGACGGTGAAAAACCACGCGAACACCACCAAAATCAGGATTGCAACGAAGGCCCCGGCCGCCGACGCGATCCGCAGGCTGTTGATCCGGGCCTGCTCCGAACCCCTGTCTCCCAGGACGGCAACGCTCCGCCAGCTATCGCCTGTCGGTACGCGGGCAACCGCGACGCGGAAAGAGCCGTACTCCGTTTGCAGGATAAAAAAGCAGGTATCCGGCGCCAATGTACCGGAAGGGCGGGCATAGGCGTCAAATCCGTATTCATCCGCCGCGGTTTGCCGCGCCAGGGCGGTCAATTCCTCCCGCAAAGGAACCTGCCCGGTATACTCGCTTTGCCTGGTGGGACTTTCCACCCGCAGCAGCAGGCTCCCGGCACGCTCCGCCCGGTTGAGCCAATCGTGATTGACAACCTCCTGTGTACCCAGCGTATAGAGGATCGAGGTCACTTCCTTCTCGAAATTCTTCTCCGCCTGGACATGGAACTGCGAGGCCGCGTACAGATAGGCGTATATCGCCATCAGTACCAGCACAAGGCCGGTACTCGCGGCGCATACCGCCGTTAGCCTCATTCTTAATCTCAGAAAGGCTTTACGCATGTTTTTTCTCCTGCAAGCTGTATCCCGTACCGCGATGCGTCACGATTTCATGGGGGCATCCCACGGTTTGCAGGCGCTTTCTTACATATCGGATGTAGGTGTCCAGGATGCCGTCCTCCACTTCGGAAAAGCTACCCCAGACATGGGAAAGCAGCGCCTCCCGGGTCACTACCTGCCCTTCATGCTTCATTAAATGCGCCAGCAGCGCGGTTTCCTTCGGCGTAAGCGGGATGGACTCGTCCTCATATTTTAAGTTCCGGGAACCCGGATCAAATTCCAGTTTGCCGCAGGTAAGCACGGTGGAATTGTTCCATCCCTTTGGGCGGCGGCCGAACGCCCGCACCCGCGCAAGCAGTTCCTTGACCGCTATGGGCTTGACGATATAATCGTCGGCGCCGGCATCTAGGCCCTCCACCCGGTCGTCCACTTCTCCAAGGGCGGTCATCATCAGGACGGGCGTGGAGAGACCCTGGGCGCGGGCCTTGCGGATCAAGGACGCGCCCTCCAGATTAGGCAGCATCCGATCCAGCAAGATCAGGTCGTGGGCCTTGGTCATCGCCATCCGGAGCGCGTCGTCGCCGTCCCCGCACACATCCACCGTATACCCTTCCTTACCCAGCGCATAGGTAATCGCTTTGCTTAAATTGGTATCGTCCTCAACAAGCAAGATCCTCACTTGGTTGCCCTCCTACTCCGTATCTTATCAATTATAGCATATGGAATCTGTGAATTACCTGAGAAAACGGTGATTTTTCTAATAAAAAATCACTTTACCCGGGCATTCACACGCTATATATGGTAAAATAGAAGGGCAAAAACACGCAAAGATCGGAGCGTGATCCACAATGCGCGGTAGAATAACGGCCCTCCTCCTGTGTGCCTGCCTTATGCTCTTTCCCGGTTGTTCCAACGGACAGGGGCTTGCAATCCCCGATCTGGTCCGGGGCGGCTATAAGGAGGAGCTGATTGACTTTCCCGAGTTTACATATATCGCCGGTTTCGAGCAGATTTCAGATAATGCCTTTTATGTGATCGGGACGCGGCAGACGGAATATATGCCGGAAGATCCTTTTGAGCTGTCGCCGTACAGCATTTTTCCGTCCCCGTCGGAAGTCTGGTATTCGGAGGACGGCGGCCTGCATTGGGAACAGCGGGATTACGGCTGGCTGTCGGATACGCTATACATCTCCGGCGCCGCCTTTACCCCGGACGGCGGGATCTATTTTATCCACGCCGAGGACCCAGCAAACCCGGACGAAAACCTGCATATCGCATACGGCGACAGTACCGGATGGTCCGATATTGCAAAGCTGCCGACCGGAGAGACTGTCAATATCAGCGCCGGCTTGGCCGTGACGGAATCCGGCGATTTCCTGCTTACAAACTACGCGGCGATCAGGCAACTTGACAGGCAGGGAGAGTTGACGGCTTCCTACCTGTCGCAATCCGAATACGACGCCGGTACATATCTGCATATGGGGAAATTCGCGCATAGCGGCAATTCCCTGATGATCGGCACTCCCTGGAGCATCCTCTGTTTTGATCTGCAAAACGGCCGAAAGGTTCGGGAAATTCCCCTTTCCATAGAAGCCGATCTCGACGGCATGAACGACGCGGAATTCGCGCTCACATTAAGCCCGGACAGCGGCGACCTGTATTTGTGCAATCCAAAGGGGATATACCGTGTAACAGACGACGGATCGCTAACCGAACAGCTTGTAAGCGGGGCGTATTACTCGTTCGGCGGGACGGAAAGAAGGATACTCCATTTGTCCCGCTGTGCAGACGGCAGCTTCCTGCTTCTCACCAGGGCCGATACGCAGGGGGCCTATGGGCTGGCGAGATATGCCCTTGACGCCACGGTAAGCCGCGTTCCGGAACGGGAGATTACGGTGTACTCCCTGTACGACAACCCGGATATGCGCCAGCGTATCCGGCAATACCGGCGGAACGCGCCGGATGTCTTGGTGAATTTCCGTGTGGGCGTGGAAAGCAGGCAGGATACGGTAGCGGACGCCCTGAACACGCTGAGCATCGAGCTGCGGGCGGGGCTGGGGCCGGATATTATTCTGTTGGACGGAATCCCGTTTAATGATTTTGCGCGGGACGGCTATTTGCTGCCCCTGGACACCTTGATCGAAAAGGAACTGGCAGCCGGGGAGCTGTTTGCCGGGATCGTAACGGCATATGCTTCCGAACAGGGGCTTTGCGCTATCCCGGCCGGATTTTCTTTTCCCGTGGTATGCGAGGCCGGAACGGAAACCGCCGCTTCCATGGGGGTAATAACGGAGCGGTTCCGGCGTGAGGGCGGTTACGGCCTCTATGTCCGGGATGTTCTGGATTGGTTTTACCTTGCCAACGGTAACGGCTGGAGCCGGCCTGACCGAGAGGCTGTGGAGCGGGCTGCCGCCGACAGCCTGCCGGAGTTGGAATCGCTTCTTCGCGCGAATGCCACGCACGATTCTTATGTCTCCATGGAGATCCCAACGCAGTCGGCGTTTTACGCGCTTGGTGAAGCTCCGTTCATGTTCGGCGTGATGGAGCGGTTTGAGGATTTCGCCTTTCTCCGCACCGCCGTACTGGAAAGAGGGGAAGGAGCGATACAGGCGTTTTCCGATA
>Ga0153945_1000719_pt1 | contig 10000 bp, 14 predicted proteins | sample TSNJ029MetaG_FD_104720 | JGI IMG/M metagenome (GOLD analysis project Ga0153945, IMG submission 104720) | Attine ant fungus gardens microbial communities from New Jersey, USA - TSNJ029 MetaG | ecosystem: Host-associated > Fungi > Mycelium > Unclassified | place: USA: New Jersey, Wharton State...
ACCTTGTACGAAATCAGGACCGCCATTTCATCATCCCCTTTATATTTACTGTTGGGTAAAGGGATTGGGGGAACAATTCCCCGGCCTTTTCATTTTGCCACGCCTTATTATTTACCCCTCACGGCTTACCGTTAAGCTGGCCGGATTAATGATAACGAGCCGCCTGTTCTTCCTCCTTGCATAGCGAACCGTGTTCCCAGTCCCGGAGGGTGCGCCGATCCAGCCGGCTATAACCAGCCCGGCCTTGCCCACCATATAGCGGTTCCTGCGCCCGTAAGCGCCTTTTGTTTCTCTCTGGCAGATGATATTTGTGTAGTCGCACCTCGACAGGATATGCCTGTACTTTTCCTGTTCTTCCTCCGGCCAGAGGGCGGCCTGTTCCTCAAACGGTATGGCGCACTCCAATGTGATATGCGGATAAACCTCTTTTAAGTCAATCACAATGCGGCCGGCGATCAGGTCGAGGCCCATCGCCATGCCGGTAATGAAAGTGGTATAGCCTTCGGCAATCGCTTTCTCGATTTCCACTTTCAGTATTTTCTTAAATTCGGCGCAGCGCGGGGATTTTTCATTTCTGCCCCACGGCAGGGATTGAGACCGGTGGCCGGTGAACGCTACTGTTTTTTGCCAATCCATAGACTTAACACCTCTGAATAATACTTAGTATTATCGTAAATATTATACGAATATAATTATTAAATTGCAACGACTTTCGCAAGTATAATTAACGCATATACTAACGAGGTGAGCGCATGAATGTTTTAGATAGAATACTCAAGCTGCGGAATGACCGGGGCTGGACGGAATACAGGCTCTCCGAGGAATCGGGCATTGCGCAGTCTACCATATCGTCATGGTACAAAAAGGGCATGAACCCGACGATAGCCTCGCTTGAAAGCATCTGCGCCGCCTTCGGAATAACACTGTCGCAGTTTTTCGCGGAGGGCGAGTCATCAGTAGTATTAACGCCGGAGCAACAGGAAATGCTTTCAAAATGGAGCGGGTTGACGGAGGAACAGAAGGAAGCCCTGTTTAGCCTGATAAAAAGCATGTGAATGTCGATATTGCATGATAAAGAACAGCCTCGCCGCCCGAAAAAGCGACGGGGCTGTTCTCTTTCTGTATAGTTACGGGTTCTCGTTTAAGGCTTCATGCCACCGCTGCATCATCAGCGTAGACATTTCGTCCTTGTGCGTAATCCCTTCCCGCGTAAACAGACCGTACAACTCGCTCTCCGGCACCAGCACATTGTTACGCAGATACAGGCCGAGACCAAAATGGAAATTAGCAAGCCCGTCCGCCGGCGTCTGTATAAACTCCGTCCAGAAGTCCCCGCCTATCTTCGGGCGGGTTTCCGCGAGGCAGTCCATGACCGCCGATTCCAGTTCCTTGTCCATAGTATAACACCTCGGCCTTATTACAGTAATTCATATGTAACGGTGCGACTTAATCCCGCGGGCGCAGTAGTCAATAAATTCATCGGTCGTGGGAACCTCGCCTTTCCTCGGCACGGCCAGCGCCGCCGCGGTGGGCTTTACATATGCGGCGTTGACAGCAAGCTGCATCTCGCTCTTGACTTCCGCAACACTGACCCCGTGCTGCCTTGCTACCTTCCTGTAAATCGACCTGTTCATCTTATCGTTCCTCCCTTTGATTCATACCGTATAATATTTACATGGTAAGCATATACTATTTATACGGTATAAGCCATAGGAAGTTTTGTCATATCATGTCGAAACCGTAATTTATTTATATATTCCTTATTCGGTTATCTCATCAATCCCGAAGGAGGATATCGCGTCGTCCATTTTTTTATGCGTCGCCATCCCCGCGTAGAAAAGACAACGGTTTTCTAAATCCCGGATCAATGTACTCAATTCGGCCAACCGATCAAAAGCCTTTTTGTAGTCGTCTATCTCATTGCGCTGTGCCGCGTTTATAAGCTCGGAATGCTCATTCAAAGTCAACTTGTATCTCTCGTTTTTCTCTCTCAGGCGGGCGATCTCAGCCCCCATGCGTTCAAGCATAAGGTCGTCAAAGGCTGCGTCAAAGCCCTTTTTCATACGGCGTTGCCTCCTTCTGTTTGACTTAAAAAGATTATAACATTGCCAGTAACCGCATACAATTATACGGATACCATAAACTTTACCTACTAACAAACCGGCATAGCAAGGGGTATAATTGTTATGGGTAACAGCTTATCCATTTACATAAATGATTATGGGGGTGATTCAGTGAGTAATTTTGGTGAGCGATTGAAGTTCTGGCGGGAACGTAAAGGGCTGACACAGGAGCAGCTTGCCCTCCGCTGCAAATCATCGGAACAGGTAATACGGAGCTATGAAAAGAACCGCAATAAACCCGGGTACGACATGATTATCCGCCTGTGCGACGCGATGCTCGTCAATCCTGACTACTTGATGCAGGATGATCTCAGTTTCAACCCATACGAGGATAGAAACGAAACCTTTAACGACATAGCGCGGTTGTCTCCAACCAATTATCAACTGCTCAAAGGCTTTGTGAAAAACCTGAAAGATCAGGAGAATAAAAGTTAGGAAAACGCCGGTGTCGCTGATGCAGGGCAAGAGTTTTCGGATGGCTCCGCTCTTTTTTATTATCTTTCCCGCCTCACCAATAGCCGCCTTGCCTTTTTGCAGCGCGGCTATTTTTCGTTTTAACGCCTGGTGCCGCCGCCTTATGCTCTTATCACCGCCTAACAAGTTTTGAACGTATTGTATCACTTATTTTATAAGTTGTCTATAACTTATTTAATCATTTATCTTTTACGCACAATATTTGTTAGACTATTGTTTGGGAGGTGCAGGAATATGGAAAATTTACGCAAGCTCCGTGAAAACACCGGATTGAGTCAACAAAAGGTTGCCGATCAAACCGGCCTCACTCAACAAAAGCTGCATACATATGAAACCGGCGCTTTTGAGCCGGATATCAGTACACTAAAGGCATTGGCGGATTTCTTTAGCACGTCCATCGACTATATCGTGGGACATACGGATATACGCCGCAAGATCGAGGAAGTAGAGGAATACGCCCTGAACGGTGAAGAAAAGAAACTTGTGGACAGGTTCAGGCGCTTGCCGCCCAATCACCGGGAAACCGTATTCATGTTTTTAGACACGCTGAACAAAGAATAATACTTATTTTCCGTTATCCCCCTGGTTAGCATGAAAATTTCAAGGGGGTATCAAGGTGGGCCGGGGGGCAGCCCACCCCGAAAATGTACAAGAAAAAGAGCCAGCCGTTCCGTCAGGAACCGGCCGGCGCGCTATGGATGGATTCTCATATCCAGTACATTCCGAACGGGTATTGCTTTGCGGGCTGTCGGTCTTACCGCCAGCTTGCGCCGCCACTCCCATGCGGTCAAAACTCTCCCGATCAATCGGCTCATTATCATCCTCGCAGTTTGCAGGGACGGCGCACATGGCCGTCCCCGCTTGTGCGTCTATGTCATCGGACGCAAACATGCCCTCTGACAAGGTATAGAGGTTGGATGTCTGCGCTCCGTTTTTGGCTTCGATAAAACGCGCTTCTTTTTTTACATATCCGGCGTCCACAAGGTCGTCCAGGGCGCGCTTGACTGTGTTGACACCGATATGACACTCCCTGGCAATGGTCTTAATGGCGGGGAAACAGGTTCCTTCCTTGCTGGCGCGAAAAATCAGATAGTTCATTACAAGAACGGCGCGGCTTTTCAGCTCGGACGCATAAACGGTCTGTATCAGCCTGATTTTCACAATCTCACACTCCTATCCATATTCTCTGAAACGCAAACGGCGACAGGGGCCGTCAAAACCCCTGCGCCGCCTCGGTGTCCTCTCTGACGCCGGTAATATACCCGGCTACCAATGCTTTATTGAAGCTGCCGTTGGCGCTGCCGTCAAACAGCGAATGCGACGGATCGGCAAACAGCATATCCGGGCCGATGGCGTCCTGTAAAAGCTGCCGTATATCCAGCGGCACAAACATTCCCGCCGTTTTGACCGCTATACCCTTGCATCGGGCGGCGGCGTCTTGCAGGTATGCCAATTCATAAGGCATGGCCGAGCCGCAGAGCAGGCGCAGGTCCGCGCCCGCAAAATCGGTCTGCGGCGTCGCTGCCAGTTCCCCGCAATCGGTGACGATGAAATTATAGGGCTTATCCATTTCATCGGTGAAATAGTAATCTACGCCGCCGATCTCGTAGTGGTTGCCTTCGGGCCGGTCCGCGTACAGCTTAATGATATAGGCCAGGTGCTTGTTCAGATTGCTTTCCAGATAACAGGCGGTGCCGCCGTGGACCTGAATCCAGTGGGCGAGGTTGGCCGCCGTGGTGGTGGTCCCGACGCGGCGCTGGCAGCCGGCCACGGCGATACGGATGTTTTTTGCGGAAAAAATGTATTTTTCTTCTGCCGAGCTGCTTTTCACCTTAATGGCGGGAGCCTGCGGCTCCTGGGCGGCCGGTCTGTACCGCTGCATCCCCTCCGGGGAAAGGCACTCCAATATTTCAGCCTGTATTTCGTTTATCCCGGTTGCCGTGACGATGTTGGTAACGCCGGCCATGATAAGCTGCCGCAGGAAAATGTCATGCTCTAAGCAGCCCTCGCAAATGACAATCACCCGAGCGTCAAACATAACCTGGAATGAGCTGACCGCCTCGATAAAACCGGCGTCGTCCTCGCTGACGGCCGCCCTGTCAATGGCAAAGTATTTGATATGGGCATAGTTGCGCATATCCCGGACGACAAACTGCATGAGGGAAAACTTACCCGTCATTTTCTTAGGGATAAGGCCCACGCGGGATTCCGCAAAATCCAGCAGGTTTACCCGGTCCTTGCTCGTTAAGTAGAACAGCACCCGTCACTCACCCCTTTCAGACGATAATACGCTGACCTGCGCTGTGGGTTCGGGGCCGGGGGCCGTCTCCGGCCCCTTTGCCTTACCAAAAATCAGCAGGGCAATCCCGATAATAACAATAATGATATAGACAAACAGCTCTATGATCTTGTACTTGTTGTCTTTCATCACCGGCCACCCGCCTTGCCCATGTATTCAAACTTGTACGCGGGGATTTCAAAATGCAGGTGCAGGCGCTTGGAGCCGATGATAAACAGGGCGTGGGCGCGCTTCTTCGCCGCCAACAGTTCCACCTCGGCGTCGGTCAGGCTGTACAGGTTCTTGGTTTCGATCAGGTTTTGCCCGTCCGTGCCCATCAGTATTTTTATACAGGGGATATCAAGGAGCGCCTGACCGTACATTTTGACCTCGGGAGATAGAAAGTCCACGATGGAGTGGGAAATAATCGCAAGGGCCGATTCGTATTTCCTGGCCCTCTTTTCCACGTTCCGCAAGAAAACCAGGGTCTGCGGCACCTGCGGGTCGATCATCAAATAAGCCTCGTCGCATATGAGCAGGACGCGCTCGCTGCGGTCGCGGGCCATCTGCTCCCAGCACCAGGTCGTCGTATTGTAGTAGGTGCTGCGCTTGGTTTCGTCACTGGTATTTTGAAGGGCGCTGGTGTCAAGAACGATACACCGGGAGTTGGCTTCGACGCTGGTGTGCCCGTTACACAAAAAACTGTCGCCGCCCTTCGCCATATCATGGAGCAGCAGGGCAAGATCGGCATAGATCGGCTTGTCGGGGTGCTCGGCGGCCTTTTCTTCAATCAGACTGTGAAGGTTCTCCATGATGGGGAATTCCGTATTTTTCAGCTCGGTAATGTCGGTATCCCAAAAGATGCCGTAACGGTTGTACAGCTCGATGATATTCTGTTTCAGGATAGCCCGCTGCATATCGTTGAGACTTGGGATTTTCAGCTTGAAATAGACCTCCAGCGTCTGCAAATAGAGCGCCATGTCACCCATGCCGTGGCCCTCGTCCCGGTAAAGGGGTGTTTCCTCGTCGTCCTCATCCCTCGGCACCGGCCGGATTTGCAGGGGGTTTATCAAACCCCGGCTTTTAGCGCCTCCGGCCACGTTGATCCAGTCCCCGTTAAGGGAACGGCAGAGGTCCTTATATTCTGATTCGGGGTCTATAAAAATCAGCTTGGTGCCCTTCATGTACTCCGCTTCCGCGATATGCTTGATAACCGTGGATTTTCCCACCCCAGCGACGCCGGTGATGACAAAATTACTGTTGGTGCGGTCGTCGCCGCGTTTCCAGGTATCCACAATGACAAGGCCGCCCATACTGTCACGCCCCAGGTAATACCCTGTGCCGTCGTTAAAACCGCTGGACGCGAACGGAAATCCGCCCATCACGGTAGACAGCGGCACAATGCGCTCTATGATGTTCGCCACACGCTCATTGAGGGGATAGGTGGGCGATATGTGTTTTAATCCGTCCTCCTGCAAGTTGGCAAGGGAACGGATTTTGCATTTCATCACCGACATGGTGCTCTCCACGCGGCGGCAGACCTTTGTAAAGGATTTTTCATCCGGGGCCAGGGGCATGACCGCAATGCTCATCAGGCCCACGGTTTCGCCGTGTTGGTCGATCTGAAGCATGACGCGCTCCCCATCCTCGGCGGCCTTATCCGCCCTTTGTCTGGAAAGCGGGTCCTTGGCGCTCTCGGCCATGCCCCGGTTTTGGGTGATGGATTTGGAAATGGCGCTAATCAGAGCGCCGTTGTCCACCGGCCGGAAGGAGATATTGGCGACGGTGCCGGGAATGTTGGTGATCTTGGACAGCCAGCCGATATCCACCTTTTGAGGGTATTTGATAACCCCATAGACCCGGCCGGTATTCTCCCCGATTTCCAAAGAATTTTTACGGATTTCAAGGTTCATCGGGGTAATGACGTTGAGCAGGGATTGATTGACCGGCATTGAGATTGATTGCTTTGCCACAGTACATCCTCCTTTGTACCGGGGCAACAATCAACTCCCCTTTGCCGGGAATGATGAAAGAACCCCGGCAAAAATATTCGGTTATTATATTTCTTTTCCCAATTTATAAAATAGGCCGCTTGCTAAAGGGCGGCCCATTTCTTATTTGGTCCCAATACACCAGAATGGACCGCCCGCGCCGGCTCCGCTGCGGGCTTCATTCAGAATAATGGATAAATCCCATTCCTGCTCACTCCGCTTGTAGCTGGCGGGGTCCGCCACCAGGATTTTTCCCTCGGCGGTGACGCCTCTGAGTACAATGAAATGCCCGGAGCTGGTAAAATGACCTTTTGACATAATGGCGACCACCAGCTTGCCGGAGGATAAGGCGTCCACAATTTTCTGTCCGTCGTTTTTCCCCGCGCCCTCCACGGCCAGTCCGTAAGCCCTGGCGCTTTCGGGGATAAGCGAATGGTACGAGCCGTTCCCCTCGCAGCGGTGGCCGTGGGCGACAGACCAATTCGCCAGTTCAACGGGGTCGTGGGCCTCGCCGGTAAAGGTAGAAATGACAATCGCCATGGCGGTAGGCCCGCAGCCGCCCTCCCCGATGGTGCCGGATGTACCGTACATGATATCGGCCCAGCGGCTGTCAAGCTGGTTATAGTAGACAACCTCTGTGGAGCCGTCCGAAAAAACAATCCCCTCATAACTCTGGCCGTAACCCTCCGTATAATCGGCGCTGTCCGGGCCGAGCAGTTGAGTAAAATCCGTGTCTGCCCGCATTTCATTGATATAATCAAGCTCGGCCCCGGAAAAGGCCGAGCCGAGCAGGGAAAACGGCATGGTAAGTATCTGTAATATCATGGCAATAAGCAGCAGCAGGCCGATGACAGGGGCAAGAATGAGAATCAATATCTTTTTCCGTGTTTCGCCGTCCGTCACGACCTTTGTTGCGACCGTGGCAATGGCTTTCGCGGTCGCCGGATCAATCGCCATATCAGGACACCTCCTTTATGTTGTGATGATGGGGATGGCAGGCTCGGTGTCGCTGTCCTCCAGGTGGGAGTACGCCGGATTGTTCACAAGGTTACAGAGCCGCACAATCTCATGCTGGGTCAGCAGGGAACACTCCACCCCGCAATCCGTAAAGTTTAGGGCAAACCGCTTGGCACGGTTTACAAGCTCACGCTCCACATCCTCGTCGGCCCGGTCCCACAGCATGATATAAAACTGGCGCTCCACGATCTCGCCCGATATGGCGTAAGCGTTCATTTCGGTTATTTCGTGGCGCAGCAGTTCTTTTTGTTTCAGGTCGCCGGTCGGGAGCAGGGCGGTCAGCTCCATGATAAGCGGCGAGATATCCACAGGCCGCGACACCGCCATGAATTGAAAGTCATATTGATTTGCGGACATTTCGGCGGTCAGCGTCCGCATAAGAGTCTGTTTTTCGTTCTTGCTGTACAGGTCGATGCTGATAGGGGTAATCTTCATAAAGCAAAGGGCCATTCCGTCGAGGGTATAGAGCAGGCTGCCCCGGATATCCCGGACATTGACAAACTCGTTGGCCGCCCTTGCCGCAAGGTTTTCGGTTTCCCTGGCCTTGCGCTTTTGGAGTTTCAGGAATAAAAAGACCGCCGCCCCGCCAACGGCGCAAAGCGACAGCATAATGATGGGTAGCAGCATAAAATACCTACCTTTCCATATCGTTTTCGGGTTCCGTGGAACTTCTGCGGAATTCCGCAGAAGTTGTGTCCCGCCAATCACGGTTTTCGTCCTCGTCCTCCCATAACCTGTTAGCGCGGGCATACACCTCATCCATGCCGGTGTGCCGATGGAAGGCGTCGGCAATATCGCGCACATCCTCTATGCCGGCGCGCTCGGCATATTGCCGCACGGCGTTCAGGTTGTCAAGCCCTTGGCTGATGGGGATATAGTAATTGCCGACATATTTATAGTGGCAGTAGCGTGGATTGTGTTCAAGGAAAGCTGTATCGGTGTCCATGTTGAGCGTGACGCGCATTTCAAGGTAGCCGTTGCTTTCAAAATCCCGTTCATGGTTTCGCCGTTCGCGGTCGAAAAGCAGTTCAAACATCGGGATATAGTCTGAAAGATCAAAATGGTATTCGCCGTCATCCCCCATGTGCGACATAATATCAATAAGGGATTTATCCGCGTGTTCGCCCTCTTTCAAATCGAGTGCCCATTGCAGGCGGCTGAAAATTGAAAACGGCGAGGCGGCCCCCCAATGGGTATAGTAGGCGGCGCGCCTGCCGCTCTCAATGAGTTTGTAGATGCCGCTATGCCCCATCCGTCCGCACCTCCTTTCTGAAAGCGTAAAGGCCGTGCGTCAGCACGGCCTTTATATCACCAAGGCTATTTCTTCGGCGCGACATGCCAATCGCTAAAAACGCTCTGCCGGATGTTCACATAGTCGGTGAGGTTCACCGAGAGCATCCCCACCGGGGTCCATGCGTCGATTGCCCAGGTAAGGGTGGTATAGGTGGTGTCCGGGAACCACACCGGCAAAAAGTGGACGCGGCGGTTGTAGGTGGAATATTTGTTTTGCTTTAATTCCAGCGTGGCGTTATAACCGCTCGTGATCCGGTCGTGGAGCCGCCAGTAGGTGTCATATGAAAACTCCGGGAAATAGCTGACGGCGTTCTGCGCCCAGGTGGTGTGACGGCTCGGCGCGTTGGTGGAAACCTGGGCGTTGACCGAGATATTGACGCCGTAGCCGCTTTTCATGTTTTTACCGGAGGCGGTCGGGGATTTTTCGTCCGGCATGGTGCGGACGGTCGCGGTCAGGGAAGCGTAATAGTGGTCCTGGTCGTACTCCCAATAACCGTTATCCACCCAATGGCCGCCGTCCTCGCCGTGATCGCACCAGTCCCAAACGGGCACCCAATAGCAGTACCACACGCTCCAGTTTGCCGATAGCTGTTGGGGCTTGGACGGAACAGAGGGCAGCCGGTAGCTGTCGTTGCGGTCCCGCGCTGTGGGGTTGGGCGGCGGGTTTTCATTCAGGTCCACGATTTTGGCCGTGATAGTGGCCGCGCTCGCGCTGCCGCCTGAACAGCTTACATGGATGGTGACGATCTGCGGAGTGGCCGGGGTGCGCCATTTGCACCACACCACCTGACTGCCGCCCGCGGGAATGACGATGCCGGTCACTG
>Ga0153945_1000722_pt1 | contig 9966 bp, 7 predicted proteins | sample TSNJ029MetaG_FD_104720 | JGI IMG/M metagenome (GOLD analysis project Ga0153945, IMG submission 104720) | Attine ant fungus gardens microbial communities from New Jersey, USA - TSNJ029 MetaG | ecosystem: Host-associated > Fungi > Mycelium > Unclassified | place: USA: New Jersey, Wharton State...
ATTGCATAATTCTAAATTGACGATAAAAGAGATTAGTGAAAAAGTGGGATATGCCAATCAATATTATTTTAGTGCATGCTTTAAGAAAAAGACTGATATGACACCTTCTACATATCGAATGGCCTTATAAAATCAAATTGAATGCGCAAACTATATTGCAGCTTTTAAATTCTATGAGAATATAAATAATTAATCTATTGACTGGAATAATTAAATTCTAGTATAATTCTGATAGATTAATCGAAGAAAACCTGATATCAAGGATTCAATTCAACAAATGGGAGGAGGAAATAATGCAGCATAATGCTGAAACACCATTTGGAACTATAGACCAACAAGCGCTCTTGATGCGCCTTGAAAAGCCAACAGGTAAGGTGGATGTAGTGCTGGATACAGATACATACAATGAGATCGATGACCAGTATGCGATTGCGTATTTGCTCAAGTCTACGGATAAGCTGAATGTTAAGGCTATTTATGCGGCCCCTTTTTTAAACAGACGCTGCAGCAGTGCCGCCGAGGGGATGAATAAGAGCTATCAGGAGATATTGAAAGTGTTGGCACTTATGGACTGCAATGATTTATCTGGACTTGTTTATCGTGGCGCAGAGCGGTTTCATCCGGATGAGAGTACACCGGTTATCTCAGAAGCTGCCATTGATCTGGCCGAGCGTGCTATGGCCTACACTCCGGATTATCCGCTTTATGTAATAGCCATCGCAGCCATCACCAACGTCACTTCGGCGCTGCTTATCAATCCACAGATACGGGAACGAATTGTGGTAGTATGGCTAGGGGGATGTGCTCATCACTGGCCGCATAACCGGGAGTTTAACTGTCGGCAGGATGTAGCTGGAGCCCGCTGCCTCTTTGGCTGCGGTGCAGCACTGGTCCAGCTTCCGGCTCATGGCGTAGTTAGCAGCTTTATCACGACGGAGCCGGAGTTAGAATACTGGCTGCGGGGAAGAAATAGACTGTGTGAGTACCTGCTTGAAAATACAACGAGAGAGGCACTCCTGACCAACGACAAGCCGACATGGTCCAGGGCAATCTGGGATGTGACAGCAGTGGCATGGCTGTTGGACGGCAATTATATGGAAGACTGTCTGACTCACAGTCCAATTCCAGGATATGACCACAGCTATTTTTTCGATAATACGCGACACATGATTCGTTACGTTTACTGCATAAAGCGGGACAACCTGTTTTACGACCTGTTTACCAAGCTGGCAGAATAAGATTCCTGATATAACAATTGATGAGGTGGTTGTGCCGCGAGTGACCGCGGCGGAATGGAGAAGGATATGAAAAAATATATAACGGCAGTATTGGCAGCATCCCTTTGTTTTTTACTGACAGCTTGTGGTAACTCGGACAAAACTATACCGAGGGAGCCTGTATCAACATCTTCTGCCGGAACAGCAGCAAGGGAAACAAAGGAACCGATAGAGATTACATGGCTCACTACAGGTACGGAGGAGGACTTCACGGTTCCCGGCAAGGTCAACTATGAATGCCTGAAAGATTACCATAATTCCCAGGACAAGATACATGTTAATGTAGAATATTATGCCAACCAGAGCGACTTGTTTGAGGTGATCCAAATGAAACTGGCGGCAGGAACCAGTGAGTATGATGTTATCAGTGTGGATTCCCCAATGGTTCCAGCCTATGCATATCAGAACTGGCTGCTGCCGATCGATGATTACTTTACAGAGAGGGAATTGGCTGATTTCACAGATACAGCTTTAGAAAATGCAATGTATGACGGGAAGCTCTATGCACCGGCTCTGCAGAATTCTTCCATGGTTCTCTGCTACAATACAAAACTAATGGAGGAAGCAGGTATTACTCTGCGGGAAAATGATGTGGACAATCGTCTCACATGGGATGAGGTGGCAGCCTATGCAGCACTGGTTCAGGAAAAGTTAGATCCGGACCGGACAAAAGGGATTACTGGAATTGAATTTAACCAGATCGGGCGAGTCTACCAGATGAACCTGCTTCCAAACAGTATGGGTGGAGCCCAGATTGGCGACGATGGGTTTACAGTAGAAGGTATTTTGAACAGCCAGCCATGGGTGGATGCCCTTACCTGGTATCAGAGCCAGGTAAATGCAGGCATCTGCTCTCGGGGCATCAAGCCTTTGGAGGCGCCGGATTATTTCTACAGCGGCAAAGCTGTATTCTATGTTGCAACAGTAGGCGCAATCAGCACTATTGAAAAGAAAATTGATACTTTTGACTATACGTGCGTTCCTGCTTTCACTTATTTTGAGGATAAGGTAGCAACTCCTTGCGGCAGCTGGAATATCGGAATTAACATTGATTCACAGTGCCCGGATGCCGCGGCAGACTTTGTGAGATACATGACTCTGGGTCGTGGAAATGAGCTTCGTTTTGAGTTCACCAGCCAGCTGCCGGCCCGCAATTCGCTGTTAGGTGAAATGGTAAAAGATACGGAGGACACTCCCAGATATCTGCAAATTGCTGCCTATGAGGCTATGAATACAGCTGTACTGCGAGCAAAGACCCCTGGATTTGGTGAATACTCTGCCGCACTGGATTCCATGTGGGAGGATGTGCGCAATGGCAACGATGTGGAGGAAACTTTGCAGATGACGATAAGAACACTAAGCAGTGCCATGGAAAAGTACCGATAGAAGCTTGTAAACCGCGCAGAAAGGCAGACTGCTGCTTTTCTGCATGGTTTGAAGAAAGGATCAGGTGGAAACGATATGAACAATATGAAAAAACATTCTGTATATAGCACTGTCTTCCCTTACCTTCTACTGCTTCCTGCCGGTGTACTGGTTGCAGTATTCAAACTGTATCCAATCGCACAGACTCTGGCCAGCGGCTTTTTTGAAAAGGGGAATTTCACACTGGACATTTACAGGAGACTGTTTAGAGATCCAAATTTTACGAATTCCTTATGGATAACCATTAAATTCAACTTGATTACAATTCCGCTTCAGGTGGTTATATCCTTTTGCCTTGGGCTGTTGGTCAGTTCCAGGCTTCGGGGTATTGGCATATTCCGGGTTCTTTTTTTCTCCACCTTTGCCATCTCTACTACGATAGCGGTACTTATCTGGGAGAAACTGTTTAACTTCAACAATGGTCTGTTCAACAGTATGTTGATTTTTGCCGGACTGCCCAGCCAGGGATTTTTGCTTTCCAAGACTCAGGCGTTGATGTGTATCATCGTGATAACTACCTGGAAGGGCTGCGGCTATTGGATGATTTTCTTTCTGTCCGGACTTAAGAATATTGATCCGGGTCTCTATGAGTCAGCCATGTTAGACGGAGCAGGAGTGCTGGACACATTATTTCGCATTACATTGCCCCTGATGCGTAGGGTAATCCTGTTCGTGTGTGTGGCCAATACTACAGCTAATATGCTGTTATTTGCACCAATTCAGATGTCAACCCAGGGAGGTCCCCAGGGAAGCACCAACCTGCTGATGTATGAAGCTTATAAATCTGCTTTTAAATACGCAGACCAGCAGAGAGCCAGTGCCATGATTACGATTCTGGTTTTGATTATAGTTGTAATCTGCTTTTTGCAGTTTAAATTTCTGAATTCGTCGGAGGTGGAGGAATGAGTTATAAAAAGCATAAGACTCTTAAAAGTCTGTGTTTGTATGGACTGTGTATATTTTGGACAATTATCTGCATGTTCCCGGTGCTTTATGCGGTGCTTCTGTCATTTCGCAGCAATAATGAGATATTTGCTTATGCGCTGCCATTTTCAATCCATACCATCTTGCCGGTACAGTGGACCATGGATAACTTCATCGCCATTTTTAGAGATTACAATATTGAGATACCTCTGATAAATTCTCTGATTCTGGCAGCTGTCGCAATTCCATGCAGCATACTGATTAACGGGCTGTCAGCTTTTTCCTTTGCAGTGTTTAAGTTCAAGGGAAAGGGAATACTCTTGGGGCTGTTCATGCTGTCCTTCATGATTCCCTTTGACGCAATCAGTATACCACTGTATAGGCTTGTCAACTCCCTGGGATGGGTGAATACCCGTATGGCTTTGATCGTACCAGGTATGGGTAATGGTCTGGTAATGCTTCTATTCATTCAGTTCTTTAGAGGCATTCCTTCCACCCTTCTGGACGCGGCCAGAATTGATGGTGCAGGGTGGCTTAAGGTTTTTTTTAAGATTATCCTGCCATTATGTGTGCCAGTGTGTATTACTGCGGGACTGATGGTGTTCATGGAGCATTGGAATTCTTATATGTGGCCTCTTTTGGTAGCTCGTAATGATAATGTGAGAACTATCCAGATCGCTCTTTCGGACTTTCGGACCGAATATGAAACCATGTGGTCTTATATATTTGCCGCCTCATCAATTACGTTAATTCTACCGCTGGCCTTGTTCTTTCCTTTTCAGAAATACTACGTTCAGGGTATCACTCATTCGGGGATTAAAGGATAAGAGCACTTATTTTAGGACATTGAGATAAGGATGGTGAAATCATGAGTTCAGGAAATAAATATACAAGTGCCGATTTGATGCGTAAAAAAAACGCCCGCAGTGTTCTCAGGGTGGTTCATCAGGAAGCCGGTATTTTCCGCAAAATGCTGGCAGAGAGGACGAATCTGGCAGCACAGACGGTTACAAATATCATTACCATATTGATTGATCATGGGATCGTGCTGGAGCAGCCCTTGAATATCAGCGGAAAGGGGCGCAATCCCTATGCACTTCAGATTAACTATGCCGGTTTTTATATAATCAGCGTAAAAATCACAAATTTCTGCATTGATGTGTACTTAAATAGCCTGGACGCCAAGGCTCTGTATGAGCAGCATTATAAAATGGAAGAAACAACAGATGCCTTGGCTGTATTAAAAAATGCTTTAAATGAGGTTTTCATTCAGTATCAAGACGATGTCACCGTCAGTGCAATCATCATCAGCGAAGCAGGTATCGTGGATGAGCGCAATGGCATTGTAATTGAGGATTATGGCTTGAGGTGGCATTACCTCAATCTGCGGGAGGCACTGGCGGAATACGAAACACCAGTTCTGGTACTGAATGACGTAAACATAATTGCCCATTATGAGAACTCCATTAAAGAAGACAACTCTAATTTTATGGTAGTTGAGATTGATAACGGCGTGGGTTCTGCTATGGTACTGGATGGTCACGTGCTATATAGTTCTAACCGGGTTGCAGGTGAATTCGGACATGTGACTGCCAGTAACACCGGAGAGTCTGTGCAGTGCTTCTGTGGACGTAAAAACTGTATCACGCGTTTCATTTCTAAGAGCGGTTTAAAGAGACGCTTTGACAAATCCTATCCAGAGCTGCAGGCGGATGTCAGGAACGGTGCGCCGGGAGCCCGGGATAAGATTGAGGATATTGGAAAAATTATTGCTCCCAAGCTGTCAGATTTGATAGTGCTTTTGGATTTGGAACGAATTATTCTGTATGGGAGTGTGATAGAAGATTTTGAGAATATCATTTATCCGTGCATACAAGAGGAAATCAAAAAAAATATGAGTTTTTGGATTCCTTTCCGAAAGCTTGAAGTAAAAAAATACGATTGCTTCCCCAGAATTACCAGTCACTATATAGTGGATTTCTATTTTTCGGCTGATAATGACCTGTGTTTTCTGTGGGATGTGTATCTTTAGGAGCAGATGAGAATTGAAAATATTTCTTAAAATAACCGCTGACGGATACAGTTTTGGAAGCTATAACAGAAGCAGTTTTGAAGGATACCTGCTTCATAAACGTTTTCGATATTTTGAAATTGTCCTGTGTCAGAAGAATGATAACTTAAATTTGACGGATGGCTGGCTGGAGATGCTTATAAAAGGCGGTGTGGTCGGGACAGGTACATATGGAGAATACCGTAGAGTGGTGGATGGATTAATTCTTAACCCATCTAAGTTGTGGAACCTTACCAATGAGCAACTTTATGATGTAATACACAGGCAGCGCAGGGCCTTCCTGGATGAGGAACTGGTGCATCGGTATAAGATGAATATGATGATGCAAAATGGTGGGCAAAAAGCGGAACGAGGAGACATTTTTCAGAAAAACATGCTAGAGCAGTTAATATTAACCAAAAGCAAGGTTTTGGTGGCAGTAAATGATCTTGCCTGGGTAAATGCGGCGTTTGAACACACGCTCGGATTTTTAAGACAGGGAAAGCAGGTATTCCTACTGGTAAAGGAGTCATCTACCGGGCCACTTTTAGGCATAAAGGAGGCAATAGCATTTGCTGGTGTATTTTCTGATGGCGAGCTTCTGACGTACTTACGGAAGGAACGATTGTGCTATATAAAAGATACATATGATGGCAGGGGGATTGATTTTAAGCGGATTCCATCAGATGATGCACTGCAGGTGGCGATTGAACAGGAGGACATATTTCTGTGTGGATTCGGGGAGGATGTATTTCTTTCCATACATGATTTGATAGTGCCGTCTATGGTATATACCTCGGCACAGACCGTATTCGCCCAGGGCATTCTGAACGAATACCGGAACAATCTATGTTCTCTCGTCTATATTCCAGACAGATTCAATATTTTTAAATATGTCTCTCTGGTAGAATCTCCTACCATCACCTATAGGCATTTCAGTGCGTTGGCAGATGTATGCGGTATGGATGTTTATCAGATGCCGACGACACAGTTATACATGCGTTATCCCCATTACTTTATCAATAGATTCACCGATATGCCGGCAGAAGACTGGCGGCTTATGAAAAGTGCACATTTTGACCGGTTGAACGGGGATGATATTGGCCGGATGGCAGAAATCAGGACTGCTTTGGCAAGGAAGCTGATGACCGAAGAGGATAATTATGAGAGCTTTTCTGTTTATTATGACCATGACAGGGATGTCCGAATGCAGGATGGGGCAGGACAAGGCAGGACAGGACGGAGCGGGGAGTTGCCGGTGGATTGGCAGGATAAAACACTGATTAATGGTCTGCTCGTGAAGTGTGCCAGACATGCGAAAGTGGTAAGTGTGGATGATTATGGTGCTCAGTCTTTCCGCAGTTGCATGAGACAGATGGGGTTGCTTCAAGCTCCGGCCTATATAGCTAATTTTATGTTTTTTTCTACACCCGGAATCATTGAGAGATACAATAATCTGCGTAGCTTAAGACGAAAGGAACAGATTCCTGTTAAAGGTTTCCACATTGATTTCTATTATATAAAAGAAGAAAATGGCAGCAGGCAGAGTTTTCCGCTGTATAACAAGGCCTGCATAGCGAAGGATACTAAAGGGCACTTTCATTTCTTTCGCTTTTCTTTGGGAGGAGGATGTATATATCTTGATGAATATACTGCCGTATGGGAGAAGAAAGATGTAAACCCAAATTCTCCGGAAGGGGTAGCTGTCTATACTCCTTTTCTGTCTTGTATAGAGGAAAATACTGATTCTGGGAATTATATCAGAATGGTTGGAAAAGGGCGGCTTAACCTGGTCATTATCGGTGATAGGATTGCCTGTATCCGCAAGGGGGAGGTGTTGCTGCCATCTGTCGGAGTGGTGGTTTCTTTAGGCGGAATAAAGGAAAAAGAGCTTGAACAATATCTTTCCGACAGGACAGATATTGACGGATATTATCCTGACAGAGACCGAAAACTTTCAATTGAGCTTCTTCCTCCGGAATGCATAAGTTCTGATAGCTGGAATGCAATTGAATGGTCATATGGCGGAGGAATTATGATGATACAGGACTCAATATGCATCTATGACCAAGGACAGGATTCTGTAGAGAATTTTCGGAATGAGGGATGGCTTTCTCCACTATCAGAGCAAACACAGGAGAGCCGGGTTCATGACGAAACGGAGTTGCATCCCAGAACTATGCTGGGACTGTCAGCGGATGGACGCATGTTTGTACTGACTTTTTCAGGGCGAAGCCGGTTCACCCGGGGAGTAACTTACAGGGAGGCATGCCAACTGGCAAGAAGGTATATTGGCGATATCTGTTTTATGATGGCAGTGGATGGGGGCGCGTCAACGTTTCTCGGTTTTGCAGGCCATGGTACTTTCATGGAGCTGAACTATCCGGCCGGCACCGAGGAGACCAGTACGGGAATTGTAAGAAAAGTAAACAGCTTTCTGTTGCTATGATGGTGCAAAGAGATGCTATATGAATAGGGCGAAGGAGTTGAGGAAATGATTAAGTTTGGTACCGGAGGATGGAGAGCAATTATAGGAGACCAGTTTACGCGGGCGAATATTCAGCTGCTTACAGCAGCTGTTGTCCGCACCTTGAAACAGAAAGGGGAAACAGAGAAGGGATTTCTAATCGGATATGACAGGCGTTTCCTAAGTGAAATGGCGGCATCATGGGCGGCAGAGGTAGTAGCGGGAGAGGGGGTAAAATGCAGCATCATCAACAGAGAAAGCCCCACACCGCTTATTATGTATGCGCTGAATCTGTATGGGATGTCTTTAGGCATGGCTATAACAGCCAGTCACAATCCGGCTGTCTACAATGGAATTAAGGTTTTTATAAAAGGCGGACGGGATGCGGACGAAGCTTTAACCAGTGAAATTGAAAATATCATATCAGGAATTTCACCAGAGGAGATTAAAATTTTATCTTATGAGAGCGGGCTTGCTTCCGGCATGATAGAGATGATTGACCCGATGAATGCATACATTGACAATATTTTGGATGCAGTAGATGTGGATGCCATACGGGAAAGTGGATTGCACGTGGTGATTGATCCTATGTTTGGCGTAAGCACGACGGCCTTGCAGACGATACTTCTGTCTGCCCGCTGCAATGTAGATGTTATTCATGAGCGCCATGATACGCTCTTTGGAGGCCGTTTGCCAGCGCCAAGTGAGGAGACTCTGGCACCGTTAATAACTCATGTGTGGGAGAAACACTGTGATATTGGCCTGGCCACAGACGGGGATGCGGATCGATTGGGGGTAATTGATGACAGAGCAAAATTTTTGCATCCTAACAAGATTTTGGTGCTGCTATATTACTATCTGTTGAAATACAAGGGGTGGAGTGGGCCAGCGGTTCGCAGCATTGCCACAACACATATGCTGGACAAGATTGCGGCTGATTTTGGGGAATGCTGTTATGAGGTGCCGGTGGGGTTTAAATATATTTCAGCAAAGATGGCGGAAACGGGAGCGATCATTGGCGGAGAGTCCAGCGGCGGACTTACAGTGCGAGGGCATATTCAGGGCAAGGATGGGATATATGCCGCCACACTGCTGGTGGAAATGCTGGCAAAATGCGGCTGTAAACTAAGTTTTTTGTGGAAGGAGTTAGAAAAACGCTATGGCAGGTATGAGATGATGGAGTATGACTACCATTTCAGTGAGGATAAAAAGGTTGAAATAAGCAGTTTGCTGTTTGTGGAGAGAGAACTACCGCAATTTGAGTTGCCTTACATGCAAGTAAGCTATATGGATGGGTGTAAGGTTTATTTTAAAAACGGCGGATGGCTGATCGTACGTTTTTCGGGGACAGAACCACTGATCCGGATTTTCTGTGAAATGCCGGACAAGGATCTGGCGGAAAAAATTTGCGGGGAGATGGAGCGTTTTCTGGGTTGTAAAGGACTGTAAACCTTTCCTAAGTTATTATGAGTTGTTTTCCTTATTAATGCATCATTAAAATTGCTATTGACACATAATATACGTTATGATAGTGTTCCTTATATCTACCGATATATAACCGAGGTGCATGATAGAAGATATGAAATTAATTCAGCTTATTATTCATATGGGAGAAGATATTTCGGATGAGGAAATCCGTGAGGAAATTGCTGTGATTTTTGATGTGGTGACACATTAAAAAATAAAAAATGAGAGGATCATAGACTATGAGCGATTTAATGGTAAAATTGCAGTCAATTGACGACAAGGCAATGTACAGTGCCACGGCCCGCGAGAACCCGGCGATTGTGATTGATTACTTCCCCCCGGTCGGCACTGGCAAA
>Ga0153945_1000728_pt1 | contig 9918 bp, 10 predicted proteins | sample TSNJ029MetaG_FD_104720 | JGI IMG/M metagenome (GOLD analysis project Ga0153945, IMG submission 104720) | Attine ant fungus gardens microbial communities from New Jersey, USA - TSNJ029 MetaG | ecosystem: Host-associated > Fungi > Mycelium > Unclassified | place: USA: New Jersey, Wharton State...
AAATTTTGTTGCAAAATACGGTGAAAAGCCGACCGAGCATGTTGCCAGGGGATACGCTGGCATGATGATCATCAAAGAGGTTCTTTCCAAGATGAATCTGGACAACGGCGTGGACAAGGCCGAGTTCCGGGCAAAGGTATTGGAAATCAAGGATTTTGAAACAACCCTAGGAACTACCTGGTATGACGACAAAACAGGTGAACTGTTCCATCAGATTGCCATTGTACAGTATAACAATGGAGTGCCAACTTTCGTAACTACCGTGAAAGAAGAATGATCCTGAGCCCTCGTGACCAAAAGAGAAAGAAAAGTCCTGTCTGATTGGTTTTTTAAAAAGAAACCAAGTGTAAATGATGCAGTATTGTATGAGAGGTGGATTCGGCCAAATGAGTATTAACAGTGAAAATGTGCAAGAGTATGTAAGCAGCCTGTTTACAAGGGCACGTGCAGCACAAAAGCAAATAGAAAACTATACGCAAGAACAGGTGGATACGCTTTGTAAAGCGATTGCAAGGGCCACTACCAAGCCCGAAAACGTAAAGGCAATCGGCACTATGTGTTTTGAAGAAGGCGGAATGGGTGATCAGGAATCCAAATTCGTTAAGCTGAACACCAGGGTGAAAGGTGTCTGCTGGGACATCCGAAATGATAAAACCGTAGGTGTTCTGGAGGAATTACCAGCTCGCGGCTTAGTGAAAATAGCGCGGCCGGTTGGAGTTATCGGCTGCTTGATTCCCAGCACACAACCGGATGTTACTGCGATTATTAAAGCTATGTTCGCCATAAAAGGCCGGAATGCATCCGTTTATTCACCCCATCCCAAGCTGCAAAAATCCACGTTGCTCACCTGTGAGATTATTCGCCAGGCTTTGAAAAAACACGGCGCACCCGAGGATTTGATCATCTGCGCTGAAAATCCAACGATCGCCATGAGCAACGAGATTATGAAACGGGCCGACCTGGTCGTTGCAACAGGCGGCGCCCCGATGGTCCGCGCCGCCTATTCCTCGGGCACCCCCGCCTATGGCGCGGGCGCCGGAAACGCCAATGTGATTGTGGATGAAACCGCGGATATCAAAGCCACAGCCACGCTGCTGGTCAACAGCAAGTTTTTTGATCAGTCAAGCGGCTGCTCCTGTGAAAATTCCATTATCGTGAACGATCAGGTCTATGACGAGCTCATCCGCGAATTGAAAGCAAACGGGTCCTATATGGTAACCGGGGCGGAAAAGCTGCTCCTGCAAAAGACAATATGGCCGGAATGGCCAAACAATCACAACCTCAACAGGGATATTGTGGTTAAGCCCGCGACGACTATTGCCAAAATTGCCGGATTCAATCTGCCTGAAAGCACCAAGCTGATCCTGGTTGAGGAAACGGGTACCGGTTCGCAGTATGCTTTTGCAGGGGAAAAGCTGTGCCCGGTTCTGGCTGTGTACAAATACAGCGATTTCGACGATGCCATCCGCATTATTCAGGAAAATCAGGAATATCAAGGCTTGGGGCACTCATGCGGTATTCACACAAATCGAGACGACCGCGTCATGAAGCTGGCACAAACGGTAAAAACCACCAGGGTCGCGGTAAGACAGGCCATGACTGCCTCCAACAGCGGAAGCTGGACCAGCGGAAACAGATGGACCTCAACACTCGGCTGTGGTACCTGGGCGGGCAATATTGTCTCGGAAAATATCACCACTCATCATTTCATCAACACAACATGGATTTCCAGACCCATACCGGCTTACATACCTACCGATGAAGAACTGTTCGGAGATTTGGTCAACGATTAATTTTACTACAATGCTTAGCGTTTGGCGCGATCATTAAGCAACCACTAGACAAGAATAACGGTCAGGGTGGGTGTATTGAATCAAATAAGGGTTGGATACACCCACAACCGTCTTTAATCTTACTTACCCGATTCGATCAGCCATGAACATTAATGAATCGGATTTTGATAGCCAAAGGCCCCAAATAGCCAAAAGTTAGGAAGGGTGAATTATGGATTTACTTCAACAAATCGTTAGTGGGCTTACGACAGGAAGCCTGTATGTGCTGCTCGCACTGGGCGTCAGCTTATTGTACAGAGCTCTTGAAATTGTTAACTTTGCATATGGCGAAACATTTATGCTCGGGGCATTCACAGGGTTAATTCTCTATGACTGGCTTCATATTCCATTTCCGATTACTCTTATCCTGACCATGGTTATCAGCGGATTAATCGGTGTCTTGATCGAAAAAATAGCTTACAGGCGACTGTATAAAAAGCATCATCTGATTTTGTTGCTTGCAACCGTTGGTGTATCGGTGTTTATTCGTTCCGGCGCGACAGCGGTATTTGGTACCGTACCTCAGGCATTTCCGTCGGTTTTCGGGGAAAAGCCTATTATGTTGGGAACGTTGATATTAATTCCCCAAAATTTATTTATACTGGGCGTTGCCTGCGTGATCGCAATTATTCTGCAAATCTTTTTGAAAGGGAATTTCGGCACCGCTATGCGCGCGGCGGCGCAATCCAAAGATGCGGCCAGCCTTATGGGAATCAATATTGTAAGCACTACGGTTGCAACCTGGGGAATCAGCTCTGCGTTGGGGGGAGTCGCCGGCCTGCTGATGAGCCCGATTTTTTTTGTAGCGACAACTGTTGGTACCTCCATTTTGATCAAAGGATTTGCGGCTGCTGTTCTTGGCGGAATTGGCAACCTGCCCGGTGCAATTGTAGGCGGTCTACTGCTGGGCATCATCGAAAATATTGGAGCATTCTATATTTCATCGACCTGGAAAGACGGAATTTCGTTTGCTGTAATGCTTTTGGTGCTTATGGTCCGGCCCGCAGGTCTGTTCGGTAAGTACATTGAAAAGATATAGAGGTACGAACATATGCATAAGTTAAAGGATAAAAAACTTCTACTACAGCTAATCATAATAGTATTGCTGCTTTTGTTCCCCATTGTTGTGAAAAATAGATATTGGATCTATATTCCAACGATTACGGCGATTAACATTATTGCCGCATTGGGTCTTAGTGTTTTGATTGGCTTTACCGGTCAGATGTCCATGGGCCATGCGGCGTTTTTTGGCATCGGCGCATATGCTTCCGCCATATTCACAATGAGATTCGGGTTGCCTTTTTGGCTGGTGCTGCCGCTTGTAGGCATACTCAATTTTGCAATCGGTTTGATTATTGGCCGCCCCATATTGCGATTGAAAGGCCTTTATCTGTCATTGGCAACCTTGGGCTTCGCCGAATTGGTTCAGCTTGTAATGAGTCAATGGAAAACGGTTACGGGCGGGTGGTCAGGGATATCCAGCATTCCAGCTCCAACAATCGGCTCATTCTCATTTGCAAATGAAAACCGATATTATTATATAGCGATCATTATGGTAATTCTAATCATATGGGTTACGCATCGAATCATCAATTCCAGAACAGGCAGGACATTTATTGCCATCCGTGAGGACGAGCTGGCCGCCGAAAGCAGCGGGGTAAACACAACAAAATATAAAGTGTTGGCATTTGCTATCAGCACTTTATACGCGGGCATTGCAGGTAGTCTGTATGCGCATTCGGTTAAATTTATCAGCCCGGATTCCTTTACCATGAATGAATCGATCATATTCCTGTCAATCGTTGTTGTTGGCGGGCGGATCGGCAGTATCCCTGGAACTGTTATCGCGGGGATCATTCTTTCCTTTGCTCCCGAACTATTACGCGCCTTCAGCCTTTATCAAACAATGCTTTATGGTCTCGTGATTATCGTCATTATGAACGTCATGCCGGATGGGATTGGCAAGATCATAAAGGGGATATCAACGTCAATTTTTAAAGAGAAAAACGAAAAAGCAACAAATTGATAATTGGGATGGAGGTGAAAGGTATGTTATTGGAGCTGAACAACGTCACAAAAGCTTTTGGTGGATTGGTAGCCGTAAATGATTTGTCGGTATCAATTGAAAAAGGTGAAATTCACGGGCTGATAGGACCCAACGGGTCGGGCAAAACGACAGTTTTTAACTTGATTTCCGGGTTTTACAAGCTCACCAGCGGTTCCGTATTGCTGGAGGGGGAGAACATATCGGGGCTAAAGCCGCATGTAATCGTCAGTAAGGGGATCGCCAGGACATTTCAAAATATCAGGCTCTTTCCATTGATGACCGTTCAGGAGAATTTATTAATCGGCGCAAACTGCAAGCTAAGAAGCGGTGTCATAGGCTCTATTATCAATTTGAACAGCGTCAAAGAGGAGGAACGGCTCCTAAGGGAAAGAACCGACGAAATTATAAAATTTCTCGAAATCGAACAATATAAATATCGATTGGCATCCGATATTTCCTACGGTGTTCAAAGGTTGGTGGAAATTGGGCGGGCAATGGCTTCGGAGTGCCGGCTAATTATGCTTGACGAACCGGCCGCCGGGCTGAACCCGCAGGAAAAGACAATATTGATGAATACCATCAAGAAAATCCGCGATAATGGATACACGGTCCTGGTTGTCGAGCATGACATGAGGCTGATCATGGGGATCTGTGATCTGATTACAATTTTAAACTTCGGTGAAAAAATAGCAGAAGGAAATGTTGAGGAAGTCAGTACGAATCCGGATGTTATTGAAGCATACTTGGGGAGGCGAGATACTCATGCTTAGTATTGAAGGGCTCAACTCCTATTATGGTAAAATCCAAGCATTACATGATATCAATTTAACCGTTGGCGAAAGCGAAATAGTTACGCTGATCGGGGCCAATGGCGCCGGAAAGTCAACAACACTGCGTTCAATAACCGGGTTGGTGAAACCGGAATCCGGAACTATTTTGTTTCAGAATGAAAACATTGCCGGAATCCGTCCGCATGAAATTGTCAGAAAAGGAATCACCCTTGTTCCGGAAGGACGGCAAATATTTCCCGAGCTGACCGTTCATGAAAATCTCAACATTGGCGCGTACAGTCTGAAAGACAAAAGCCGGATGAGTCAAGATTTTGAAAAGATTTTCGAGTTTTTCCCGGTTTTAAAATCCAGAATGGGACAATATGGCAAAACTCTGAGCGGCGGAGAACAGCAAATGCTTGCCATTGCCAGAGCGCTTATGGCTCATCCCAAGATGCTGTGCCTTGATGAGCCTTCGATGGGCTTGGCTCCCATTTTTATCGAAAAAATATTCGAAATTATTGTAATGATTAACAAAGGAGAGCATATCCCCATTCTCTTGATTGAACAGAATGCCGCTATGGCTTTGTCAATTGCGAACAGAGGATATGTCATTGAAACCGGCAGGATTATCATACAAGATACCGCTGAGAATCTGTTGTACAATCCTATCGTGCAGGAAGCCTATCTAGGTACCGGAACCCATTCACTATAAAAGGAGAGATCAGTCATGAAAACCGAAATATTCCCTTTTAGCCTACCGGGAGTTTTGCTTTCGGGTATCGGAGCCGCCGACCACATCGGGGATCAAGTTAAGCGGTTTAATCCCCAAAAAGTAATGCTGATAACTGACACGCATATTTTAGGTACGGGGCTTGTTGATGAAATCAAGCAAAAAATTAGCAAAGAAAACGTTCGGGTTGATATTTATACGGATATAGAGCCGGAGCCCTCCATCGAAAATCTGGAAACGGCTGTCGGCGTTATTAAAAGCGGCAACTATGATCTGTTGGTAGGATTGGGCGGTGGCAGCGTGATTGACAGCACCAAGGTAATCGCCGCACTGCAAACACATGATGGTGAAATCAGGGGGTATATCGGCCAGAGCAAATTTATCAAGCCTGGTATCCCGACGATTGTGCTTCCGACCACGTCCGGCACCGGCGCCGAGGTAACAGTCAACGCCGTTTTTAAAGACAAGGCCGAAAAGCTCAAGAAAGTGGTGGTCAGCCCCTTTTTGATGCCTTCCGTGGCCATTGTGGATCCTCTGCTCACACTGACAGTTCCCCCGAGTGTCACGGCGGCAACGGGATTGGATGCGTTAACCCATGCCATTGAAGCGTATACTGCCATTAAATCAACCCCGCAATCGGATCTGTATGCAATAGAGGCAATCAAGTTGATCGGCGGCAGCCTGAGAACCGCGGTAGGCAATGGGAAAGATATCAACGCCAGGTATTCTATGAGCCTTGGAAGCCTTTTTGGCGGGATAGCAAATGCCAATGCCAGCGTTGGGGCGGTGCATGCCTTGTCCTATCCGCTTGGCGGCGAATACAGCATTCCTCACGGCGTTGCAAATGCGTTGATGCTTCCATATGTAATGGAGTTCAATTTTATCAGCAATGTCCCCAAATTTGCAAATATTGCGCAACTCCTTGGGGAAAGCACCAACCGGCTTTCCTTGCGCGATGCCGCCGATCTTGCTGTACGGGAGGTAGCCCGTTTGTCACAGGATGTCGGCATCAATAAGCCCCTTCGCGATTTCAATATACCCAAGGAAGTGTTGCCGGACTGGGCTGAGAGTGTAATCAACACACAAACCCGTCTGCTTAGCAACAATCCGAGAACAATGAAAAAAGAGGATGTGCTTGCTATATACACGAAAGCGTGGTAAAATATGACTGATGATTTTGAGGCTCAATGTCAAAAGCAAAGATATGATAGAGCGGTGCGCTAGAAGAGAACATGGAGCCTGTCACGAAAGGTGATAGGCTCCATATTGCTTCATAAGATTCCCATTCCCGTAACTCACAAGATTTTTAATGCTACTTTATTATGGGGTGCCTAATGATTACAATAAAATCCATCGCAGAAAATTTTAAAGTATCGGCAGCAACCGTATCAAAAGCCCTGAACGGTTTACCCGGTGTGAGCGATGAACTGCGGGGTAGCATTATTAATTATGCCAAGGAAAATAATTATATCCCCAACATGTTCGGACGGGGATTAAAAGGGGAAACGCTAAAAGTAATCGGTGTTATCATATCGGACAATGCCAATCCAACATACTCCATGGTGATAAAAGGCATAGAGGCACAAGCTGAATTGTGCGGGTTTAATATTATCCTGTGCAATTCACATGAGGACTGGAAAAAAGAGCAAAAACAAATTAGAGTATTGCTGGAAAAAAAAGTAGACGGGATCTTGATTGTTCCATCCGCCGTTGCGCGCGACGAGCCTTCCGGGCGGTATGATATTTTAGATGCTGTCAAAATACCATCTATCATGGCGATTCGCAAAATTGAAAGCTACTGCTGCGATATTGTTACAAGTGACAATGTTTTTGGAGCAAAAATGGCAGTTAAATATCTGCTCGACAAAGGGCATACGAAGATTATTCATATTACTACCGTATTAAATATATCCACTTCTTCCGAAAGAATTATCGGATTTAAGCAGGCAATGGAAAGAGCCGGGCTGGAAATCGATGAGCAATCCATTATAGCTATGGATTATTCGGACCAGGAGGCTTTTCAAAACGCGATGTCACAACTTATCAAACGAAAAGCGGACTTCAGCGCAATATTTGCTTTTAACGATATCATGGCCTTTCATGTCATTAAGGCATTGCATTCATTTGGACTTAGCGTTCCTAAGGATGTGGCCGTAATCGGATATGATAATAATGATTTTGCAGATTTTTGTTCTGTTCCACTCACTACCGTTCATTCTGACAGCTTTTATCTGGGTTTCTTGGCGGCGGCCACATTATTGGAGCGGATACATTGCGAATCAACTCCTTACAGTGAAAAACTAATTAAGCCTAAACGCATTATTGAACGAGATTCCGTTTGAAACAAGCCCTTGCGCATGATAAAATGTTATAAAGGGTTTGTGTGGCTATGAGTGAAAAGAAGGATATACAGGGATAGATGCAAGGAACATGCCGACTTTTTCCTTACCCATGCCAAGGTATTTGCTGGCCTGTGTCTGATTGATAAAAGAAGATCCGAAAGTATCTTTAATATCTTGTACTATTTCTTTAACCGTTGCCATAAATACCTGCATATGAAAACGGGCCGGTTCCTCAGTTTGAAGCCGGCCCGTTATTTTAGCGCCCTCCTCCAACACCTCTTTCGTACTTATTCTCCTATAGTGTCAAAATGCCGCCTGTATCGCTTTGGTATTTTAATATCGACAAAGTATCCAAGCGAGGACAGAAACGCCGAAATAGCGGCAAATCCGTCCGTATAGAACGCAGCAATGCGCCGGGTCTTATCCTTTATGTCTTTGTATCCCGGAGGGCAAATGAAAGTCCAGTCGGCCCCTTCCTTGTCAAAGAGGATACGAAAATACTTGTCAATATCCCCGTTGGGCAGCCCCACTTTAGACAGCAGGATGTGATGTTCCATGCATTCGTCTATGTGACCCATGTAGGCGTTTTGGCCGTCAAAAGAAATTATCGCAAGGAATGGTTCATCTTTCGCCATAGCTTGGGTAATGTCCTCATGTTCACTGTATTTAGTGATATTCATTCTTTGGTATCCCCCACATACTCCATAATATCCCCCGGCTGGCAATCCAGCAGGGCGCATAATGCGCTTAAAGTGTCTGTATTTACCCTTTGGTTTTTCCTTAGCTTTGTTACAGTGGCCGAGTGGAAACCGTTTTTCCGCAGCCAGTATGTCGCGCTGTGTCCACGGCTCTTTAACAATTCAAACAATCTGTCAAATTTCATTGACATATTTCACCCCTCCTTTCAGTTTTGTCCACCCTTATTATAGCACAATAGTATGGCTATGACAATGTACATGTGCTACAACAGAATATGGCTATCTTCGTGTTCAATGTCAATTGATTATATGGCTACGATAGTGTGCAATATAATCAAGAGGTAAGGGAAACGACAAAGACGGGTATAACACCTTGACGAGCACCGAGCGTGAAGAATAGTAGGGTCAGCGTCCCGGCTCCCTTCCAAACAGAAAGGGGTACATCACAATGACATACCGCACACTCAAAAGCAAGGTTTCCAAGCTACAGGGGCTCCAAGCGGAGATCGACGCCATGACCGCCGAGGCCGAAGCCATCAAAGACCAGATCAAGGCCGAAATGGCAGCCCGCGCCGTGGACGAATTGGAGACCGGCAACGCCGTCATTCGCTGGAAACCGATAGTTTTCCACGAGGTTTGACACAAAGGGCTTTAAGGCCGCACACGGCGGCTTGTATACTAAATTCGCGGTACAGACCGGCCGGGTATGTACCCCGCCATTCTTGCATAACAAAAGGCCCCGCCAAAGCGACGGAGCCGTGGAGCTACTGGTCGGAATCGAACCGACAACCTGTTCATTACGAGTGAACTGCTCTGCCATTGAGCCACAGTAGCATATGCGGGTATAAAGCCCGTTTTTTTGAGGGATAAACATCAAATAAGCACCAAACAGGGAAAATGGCAAACGGAGAACAGAGGGAATATACTTTGTTTATTATGAGGGAACGGAGCATACCGCCCCCTGTCTGCATGGTTCGCCGAACGGACAGCTCAAATCTACCGGATATGATTATACCACGGCGCGCTGATGTTTTCAACTCCTTTTTCACTAGGATCAGCGAAAACCGCCGCTCCCGCAGTCGGCGGAAGCGGCGGCGATGCCCTTGCTCTATTCGTCCTCGGGGCTTCTCTGGCCATGGATAAACTGCTCCAGGCTGGTCTGGCCGTCGGGCTCTCCGCTGGAATCGTCGGGGTCGGTGGGCGCCTCCACCACGGGGTGGCCGGTGCACACGCGCATGGGACCGCGTTTTTTAAACCATCCTGCGGCCGCGGGGCATCCGTCGGCGGCAATGTCGCCGGTGATGGTGCAGTACTGCTTGGAAATAACCCCCTCCGACTCCAGGAACGCCTTTTGCTCCAAACCCTCGTGAATCGGCGCCATAATGGTCTTGAACAGAATCGGAGGCGGGTAGCTGCCGTAGCGGATGGTATTGGTGCGGGTGTAACCGTTCTGGTCCACATAGGTCTGCTTGTCGTAGCCCATCCACACCTGGCAG